>Ga0210059_1000003_pt1 | contig 168960 bp, 155 predicted proteins | sample Ectturendosymbi2_FD_188042 | JGI IMG/M metagenome (GOLD analysis project Ga0210059, IMG submission 188042) | Ecteinascidia turbinata endosymbiont from Florida, USA - Sample 2 (SPAdes) (version 2) | ecosystem: Host-associated > Tunicates > Ascidians > Unclassified | place: Key West, Florida...
AAATTTTAAGATTTTTGTTTAAAGTAGTACCATCAAGATCAATTGTTGCAATTTTAATTAAATTATTTTTGAATTTTTTCATTAATATTATCAGAAATAAAATTAAATACTTCTTGAGGATCTTGCTTATAACCAGTCAATGTCGAAATTACTTGATTATTCTTAAAAATAATGATTGTTGGTATTGAGGTAATTTTATATTGTTTAGCTATTTCTTGATTTTCATCAACATTTATTTTGGCAAATTTAACATTTATAAATTTTGTACTAGCTTCTTCTAAAACAGGAGCTAACATTCGACAAGGCCCACATCAAGGAGCATAAAAATCGATTAAAGTATATTGATTAGAATTTATGAATTTTTGAAATAAATTTTTTGTAATATCTTTCATTTTTTAACCTTTTTGAAAATTATTATATAAATATACTGCTGGACCATCATTTTCATTACTTAAAATAATTTTTGTGGCCCTTATTTTTATTCTTTTTTTTGCGTTATTAACCACTAATTTATGTTTAGCAAATTTGAACATTTCTAAATCTGCAAATGAATCTCCAAATGCGAAAATATTTTCTTTAGATGTATTTAACATTTTTGCAAAATAATATAAGGAAGTTCCTTTTGAACAATATGTTGGTTTTATTTCATATAAATAATCATTTAATTTTATAATATAAAATTTATTAAATTTATTTTTTAAAAAAAATAAAACCTCAACTATTTTTTTTTCTGATGCATTATTAAAATTAATTAATAATCTTGAAATTTTATCATTAAATAATTTAAAAATATTTTCTTTATTTTTTAATAAAGTATATTTTACCTTCATGATTTTTGATCATAATTTGGAAATAAAATTTTGTTGGCTAACAAAAATATTGTTATTAGAAAAAAATAAAAAATCTAAATAAAATTTCTTCTTATTTAAATAATAAAAAATTTCAATTACATCCTTTTTTTGAAATAAAAATTCTTGTAAAATTTTTTGTAATTTACATGAATAAATAGTTGTCCCATTATTAGCGACTAAAAAAACATTATTTATAATTGTATTAAGCTTCTTGGAAACATGAATTAATGATTTTAAAACACGACCACTATTAATAATTAAAAAAACATCATCCTTAACAATTTGTTTTAAGACATATTTTGTAAAGAAAGAAAATTTATGATTATTATTAAATAGCGTTCCATCTAAATCAGAACAAATAATTTTAGAATTATTATTTATCATAAAAATTTTATCATTATTTTTTCTTATAAAATAAAAAGTAATTATGTTTTTATAATTACTTTTGTTTAGTTTGCTTTGGTACGAGATAAGGGACTCGAACCCTTACACCGAAGGTACTAGATCCTAAGTCTAGCGCGTCTGCCAATTCCGCCAATCTCGCTGGTATCCCGCACAGGAATCGAACCTGTAACCCATTGATTAAGAGTCAATTGCTCTGCCGATTGAGCTAGCGAGACATTGGTGCTAGCTAGAGGAATCGAACCTCCAACCTATTGATTACAAGTCAATTGCTCTGCCAATTGAGCTAAGCTAGCATATGGTAGAGTGTGACGGGCTCGAACCGCCGACCACTTGCTTGTAAGGCAAGCGCTCTCCCAGCTGAGCTAACACTCCAAATGGTGACCTGTGCGGGAATTGAACCCGCGAATGCATGCGTGAAAAGCATGTGTGTTAACCTCTTCACCAACAGGCCATGGCGCCTAGTACAGGATTTGAACCTATGACCAATTGGTTAACAGCCAACTGCTCTACCGCTGAGCTAACTAGGCAATATTAATAATTAATAATATAATAAATATAATTGTAATTTAAATTTAAATTTTTTCAACAAAAAAATAAATTATTTTTTAATTTGTTTTAAGTATAAATTTCATAAATTTTGCATTAAAACAGCAATGGTTAAAGGTCCGATTCCACCTGGAACAGGTGTTATATATTTTACTTTTTTTAAAAATTTTTTATAGTTTAAATCACCACTTATTTTGTTATTTTTGATTTTATTAATTCCTAGATCAAAAATAATACTATTTTTTTTAATATTTGATGGTTTAAAAATATTTCTTACACCAGTTGCAATAAATATTATATCTGCAATTTTTAAAAATTTTTTAATTTTTTTTGTAAAAATATTACAAACTATTATTGTTGAATCTTTAAATAAAAACAAATTTGTCAATGGTTTACCAATTAAATTACTATTTGAAATAATTAAAATATTCTTTGATTTTGTTTCGATTTTATATTCACTTAGTAAAATTTGTGTTGCTTTTGAAACACAAGGATAGGTATTAATTTGAAAATTTTGACAAAAACGACCATAATTTAATAAATTAAAACAATCAACATCTTTTTGTTCTGAAATCAATGATGTTATTTCTTTTTCATGTTTTTTCAATTCAATTGGCAATGGAAGTTGTAACAAAATACCATTAATATTTTTTAAATTATTTAATTTAAATATTATTTTTTTTAAATCGCATAAATTAATTTTTGAATAGTGATAAAGAATTGGTGTAAAATTTAATTTTTTACAAATTTTCATTTTATTTTTAATAAATATTTGAGTTGAAAAATTATTTCCAATTCATATAATAGCTAAATTAACACTAAATTTTTGATTTAAATTTGCTTGTTGTTTTAAAATATCTTGATATATTAAATTAATTGATTTTTTACTTTTTAATAATTTGCTTTTCATCATTAACCAACAACAACATCCTCTTTTGGATATAAAAATATTTTTGTAATTTTTTTATACTTAAACATTCTTAAAGTGTTTGAAATTCCTAATTGTCCTAATAACATTAAAAAAATAATAATTATTTGAAAAAATATATTACTTTGGGAAAATTGATTCGTTGTCATTGTATTTAATCCTGTTGTTCCAAATGCGGAAGTTAAAATAAATAAATAATCAAGATTGTTATTAAATTCAGATTTATTAATATTTAAAATAATAATTGAAGAAATTCATGAAAAAAACAATATAGTTGTTGCAATAAAAAAAACGGCAAAAGATTTTTTAACTGTTTTTAAAGGAATTTCTCTTTTAAAAATCGATGTATTATGATTTTTGATGATTGAAAAAACTGAAATAAAAATAACACCTAGCGTTGTTGTTCTTATTCCTCCAGCTGTTGATGAAGGTGAAGAACCAACAAACATCATAAAAGTCATAATTAATTTGGAGGGGTTAGAAAAATAATTTAAATTAATTGTTGAAAATCCTGCATTTCTTGTCGACATAACATTAAAAAAAACATTCATAAAAAAATTTCAATTACTGCTTGAATGTTTTAACAAAGAATTATCACCATGATTAAATAATTCAATGATTAAAACAATTAAAACTCCAAAAAATGAAACTAAAAAATAAAAAAATAAACTTATTTTGCTAAATAACGTAAAATAATAATTTTTATGATTTATTTTATTGTAAATTTTTTTAAACAAATCATAAAAGACCGGAAATCCAATTCCCCCTAAAATAAACTCAAACATAAAAATAAATTGAAAAATATATTTACTATTATATTGGCTTAATGAATTTCCTTTTTGTAAACAATCAAAACCAGCATTATTTATTGCACTAATTGAGTGAAAAATTGCATATCATAATGATTTTAAATAATTATGATATGCTCCAGGTATGCTAATTTTTCCATCAGATGTATTTCCTAAACAAAAATAAAAAGTAATAAAAAGAAAAATAGCTGAGACAAATTCAACACAAAACAAAAAAATAAAATTAAATTTTATAATTTTAATTGTTGTTCCTAATATTGAAGAACCACGTTCATTTTGAATAATAATTTTATTTTTTAAAGTTATTTTTTTCCCAATTCACATTAAAAAAAGTATTTTTGTTGTTAGCAAACCAAATCCACCTAATTGGATTAAAATAATTAAAATTAATTGACCGAAAAAAGAATAATTTTTTCCAATATTAATAATTGTTAAACCAGTATCACTAAATCCAGATGTTGCAGTAAATAAAGCTTTAAAAAAATTTCAATTTAAATTTATTGATATATTTTTATTATTTTGATTTATTGAAATCGGGGTTGATAAAATTATTGCACCAAAAATTATTGCGATAACATATCACAATAAAAAAGTCCCCCCAATTTTTGAAAAAGGTCAAAATCGATAAAATTTATTTTTTTTTAAAAACATTATTTATTTCAATTATTTAATTTATAAATTAATAATTACTATTAGCAAAATTATAACTTAAAGTAATCGGCTTAAAAATTAAATTAACTAAACGTTCATAACTATTATTAGCATTAAAATTATGAACATATTTTATAGTAGAAATTAAGCTATCTGTTGCTTCTAACCCAAAAGCAATATTTAAACTATAATCATTCTTAGAAACTCAACAATTAACAAACAAAGAAAATTGAATTCATGATAATATGTTTAAAAGAGAAATGTTTATTCTTAAAGATATAAGCGCGTTATTAATAGTATTTAAGTTGTCAATTTTTCTTATATAATCTTTAATGGAATTATCATCAGTTTTGTCAAAAGTTGCTATATTTTCAGCTGATAACAAATAGTTTGTAACAGATTTTGTTTTAGAAGAACCATTATTTTTATTTAATGATAAACTTAACGGATACGAAATTGTTGTTGTAAATGAAAAATTAAATAAAGCATTTTTAATAAAATATGATAAATAATAATCATTAGTTAAACATGTTGAAATATCTAAAAAATGAAGCGTATAAATTTTATATAAAAGAAAAAAATTATTTTTTGTATCATTTTTTTTAGATGTAAATTTTCAATCTTTAGGTGCTTTTCCATTGTAGTAAATAGAATTTAAATCATTTGTATTTAATGTTACATTACCTTTTGGAAGAGTGGAAAGATTTATTGTAAAATCAATATATGAATTATTAATTTTTCAATTTGAATTTTCAACATTTGTTAATCTAATGTAATAATCATCATAAACATTATTTTTCATAAATCGAACTCATTTAAAAGAATTTACAGGATCATTTAATGTTTCGTTAGAATTAGGATCTTTTTTTAAAATATAAAAAAATAAATTATAGTTGAAAAAAGTACCTCAAGCCTGATTTGCAAAAATATTTTGAGAATTATAATAATAATTTTCTAAATTTCCAAAATAATTATCTAAACATTGAGATATATCAATAAATGTATCTTGTTGAATACTAAATGTTGATGGTTTATTATTGATAATATTTGAATAATTAATAAGAAAATCATTTTGTTTGATTAATTTATAATCTCAAAGATTTAAATTATGTTTTTTGTTGTTAAATCTTAATTTACTCAAATCTAAACTTTGAAAAAAAGTTTTATTTTCTTGAGATTTTGCTTTATTTTTTATCGAAATTAAATTATTTTCATTGCTTTTTTTAGCATTGATTGTTGTGAAATTTGCGCTATAAACAATTGTTAATAACGAACAAAAAACTATTAAAAATTTTTTTTTCATTTAAGTTTTTTATTAATTTTAAAAAATATTATTTTTATAATTAATTTTTAAATTAGTAAATAATAATTTTTGAATTTGACAATAATCACCAAAAAAATTTTTATTACCTTCATAAACAAATGCGTCGTCTCAAAAAGCAGCGTTTTCAAATTCTTTAACAGCAATTTCTCAATTTATTTTGAAAGTATTTGTTTTTTGGAATGCAAATATATTAAAATAAAACCCTCAATAAGAATTTTCATCAGAATATTTTGTTGCTTGATCTATCTTATCATCTTTGCTTGCTGTCATTAATAAAAATTCGTTTTGTATAGTTGGATTATAATGTTTTCTTAAATTAGAAGGGTTTTTGTTTCAAAATGAATTTGAATAATATTGTCGATATTTTAATTGTTGATTATCTGATGATTTTATTGTGTTTTCAATTCTAATATCGGCATTTGATTTTCCTTTAATTATTTTTTGTTGAGCATTAAGTGTTAATTGATATGAATCAAAAGTTCCAACAGTAAAATCAATATATGGGTCAAATGTAATTGAACCTAATTTTGAAAAATCAATAAAATATTTCGCTGTTTTTAAATTGTGAAATTCAGGGCAAATTTGTTCAAAACTAAAACTTACGCTATATTGTGAGGGATCATATATATTATAATTTTGATTTGAAGATTTATTATATTTTAGTTTTTTATTTGCAAAAGTATTATTGAGGTTAAGATGAGGATATACAGGTCAATTTTTTGCAAGAAGATAATACATTGGTTCAGTTTTTTGATCAAATTCAAAATTTCTTTTTCCTCAACTTGCATCACTTCATAATTCATTATTTTCATAAGAGGGTTTAAAAAATGTGTTAAAAATTCGTCAATCATGATTATCTCATGCTGTTCCTTTATTATGATCAAGATAAGCTTGATAAAAATCATAATTTGTAAATCAATACTGTTCGTTTTTTCGAATTCAAGATAAATTGTTTAATTGATCTTGATTAAAATTATAACCATTAAGAATATCAAAATTGGCAATACTTATGGTAAAATCTAAATATGAATTATTTATATTTCAATTATTAGAAATATTATTTGATAAACGAACATAAAATGATTCCATGCTACTTGAAGGAATATTTTCAATATTTATAAAACTTTTTTTATTATCATTTAATGTTGATTTTCACTCACGATTTGTTTTAAAAATTGAAAGATAAAATTGATCATCATTATTTTGGATCATTTTTAAATAAGTTTTAAAAAAATAATCTGAGGTTTGAAAATATTGAAATTCTTGTGCAAGTAATTTTTGATCTAATTTTGCTGCAAGAATAAGAATAAATTTTTGTCTAAACGTTAATTCAGGAATACTTACAGTTGAATAATTTTTAATATTATCGTACAAAATTTTAAAATCTGTATTTTGCGGATTTTTATAAAAATTAACATCATCAGGGTTGAAAAAATTATTATGAATTTTTATTGCGCCTAAATTAATGCTTGATCAAGGTAGTAAAATATCATTTCTTGAATTATGTTTTTTATTTTTTGAAACAATTTTGTTGTTTGATGTATTTGAAAAATTAATATTTGAAAAAGAAATATTACATCCTGTTAAAATTGTTAAAAATAAATTTAATATTTTTTTCATTTGAATAAAATTTCTATTTATTATTGAATAAAGGTAAAAAAAACAATAAATTAATTTTTATATGAATGAATAATATATAATAAAAATAATTTAAATACTTAATTATTTATTTTAAATTTTTATTTTTAAATAACAAAATAAATTGAAAATATTAAAATAAAAATAATATTTTTAAAACACTTTAAACTTTATTATATCATATTTATCATTATAAATATAATCAATTAATAAAATAATTTTTAAATACTTAAAATAAATTCAATGGTTAAAAATATAGCTGTTATTGGTCTTGGAAGATTTGGTCAAGCTGTTGTTAATGATTTAATTCATGAAGGTTATAAAAATATTTTTGTTGTCGATAATAATAAAAATATTTTTAATGATTATGTTAGTGCCAACGAAGGAATAATTACTGGAAAATCTTTCGATGCAAAACAAAAAAAATTTTTAAATGATAGCGGATTAAATACAATGGACATTGTTGTCATTGCAATTAGTGATTTGCAATCATCAATTATAATTTCTTTAAATCTTTTAGATTTAAAAGCAAAAAAAATTATTGTTAAAGCGGTTAATAAAAATCATAAAAGGATTTTAGAAAGTATTGGAATTAAAGAAATAATTCAAACCGAACTGTTAGCTGCTAAATTAATTAAAAAGATTATTAAAATTGAAACAAATTTTAATTTTCAAATTATTGATGATGAATTTATATCATTTAAAATAAAAATTAAAAATATTAATATTGATTCAAAAACTTTAAAAGATTTAAATTTTTTTAATTCTTTAAATTGTCATGTTTCATATATTAAAAGAAATAAAAACATTATTATTTGTAGCGAAGATAGCGAAGTGAAATTAAATGATGAGTTATATTTTATTGCTAAAATAGATATGCTAAAAAATATAATTAATAAAGTACAAAATAATTAAGCATATTGTTTTAAAATTTCGCTTAAAATATTTTTTGCTAAAATAGCTTCAATTTTTCCTTTAGTTTTTTTCATAATTAAACCCATAAAAAATTTTAAAACTCGATTTGGTCTTGTGGGATAATCGATTAAAATTTCTTTGTTATTATTAATAAATTCTAAAAATAACGCTTTTATTTTAATTGGGTCGTTTAATTTTTCAAAAATATATTTTTTTAAATTTATTTCTAAATTAAAATCTGAAATCAAACATTTTTTTAATAATTTTTTGTAATTTAAAATATCAATTTGTTTTGAAATTAATAAATTTGTTAATTGAGAAAATTGTTCAAATTTTAAATAACTTTTAAATAAATTAATTTTGCAAGTATTTAAAATAAATGAAAGTTCATTTATTATTCTTTGTGCCATTTCTTTATAATTTGTATTTATCTTAGCGCATTCTAAAAAAAATAATCATAATTTTTGATTGCTATCAATTAAAATTTCAATGCTTTTATTATCTAAACAATATTTATTTGAAAGTTTATTAAAAATTTTATGATAAGAAAAAGGAATTTGTTTAATTGCGTTATTAACAAAATCATTGCTAAGATAAAAAGGTCTAAGATTTGGTTCAGGGAAAAAATGATAATCTTTATGTTCTTCTTTTTTTCGCAGCAAAATTGTTTCTTTTTTAAGTGCACTATATCTTTTTGTAACTAATTCAACTTTTTTATTTTTTTTAAGAATATTTTTTTGATGTTTTATTTCAAAAATAATAGCTTCTTTAATATCCTTTAAAGAATTCAAGTTTTTAATTTCAACTTTATTATTAATTAATTGATTTTTATTTGTTTGCAAAGAAATATTTATATCACAACGCATTGTTCCTTTACTCATTTCACAAGTTGAAATATTTGCCATTTTTAAAACATTCTTAATTTTTTTAACATAATTAATAGCTTCAATTTCATTTTCAATACATGGTTTTGTAACAATTTCAATTAATGCTCTTCCACAACGATCAAAATTTAAAAAAGTTTTAATTTTACTGTGAATTTGCTTTGCAGTGTCTTCTTCAATATGAAGTCTTTCAATTAAAATTTTTTTTTGTTTATTTTCTTTTGTTTCGATTTCAAGATATCCATTAACACCTAAAGGATGAAATTGTTGGGTTAATTGAAATCCTTTTGGTAAATCAGGATATAAATAATTTTTACGATCAAAAGAAATTTTTTTATTAATATTTAAATTTAATAAATACGCAGCCTGAATTGCTAAAAAAACTGCTTTTAAATTTATTTTCGGTTTATAACCAGGAAGTGCTAAATCAATAATTTCAACATTTTTATTTACACATTTATCTTCAACTCTTGCTTTTGAAAACATTTTTTGTTTTAAATTTAATTGAACATGAATTTCAATTCCAATAACAACAAATAATTTTTTTGTAATTTCTTTTTTATTCATAAAACTTTTTGCTTATTTCTTCAAAATTTATTATTTTTTCAATTTGTTTTGCAAAATTAATTAAGAAAAAATCGTTTTTTGGTTTAGCATTTAAATTTATTGCAATTGGCATTTTTTTAACAAATGATAAAGGCATTGTGATTGAAGGCATTCCAAAAAAATTAGCTAATAATAAACAATTATCTGCAATATTTTTGTTTTTTAAGTTTAATTTGTCTAATTTTACATCTTTAATTTTTGGCGCAATATTTGAACTATTTGGCATTAATATAAGATCATTTTCCTTAAAAATTAAATTTAAATTATTATTAATTTTTCTTCTTACTTTTCGAGCTTTTAAAAAATAACTTTCATAATTTTCATTTTTTGTTACATATTGTCCAAATAAATATCTTCCGCTTGGAATAAAACCAATATTTTTGCTTCGGGTATTAAAAACAGAATCTTTTCAATTTAATTTATTAATATATCTTCCAAATGTAATTCCTGTTAAATTATAATGACAACTTAATGCTTCTGATGAAGAAATAATGTAATAAATTGGTAATAAAACTTTTAACAAATTTAAATCAAAACTAATTATTTTAATATTAATATTTTTTTCTTTATCTAATCTTTTTATAAAAGCTAAAAAAATTTTTTTAATTTTTGGATTTAATCCAATTAGCGTTTCTTTTAAAATAACAATTTTATAAATTTTAGAATTTGTTTTATTATTTTTTAAAAAAAGATCAATTGTTGTTAAATCATTTTTTGATTTTTTAGCTAAAACTATAAAAACTTTTTCAAGATCTACAATATTTTGTGAAAAAATTCCAACTGTATCTAATGAAGGAGCAAAATCAATTACTCCATATCTTGAAATAACACCATATGTTGGTTTAAATCCAATTACTCCGTTGTAACCAGCCGGTTTTCGAATGGAGTCTCCACTATCAGTTGCAATTGCAAATGGAACAAGCTTGCTTGCTACTAAAACAGCACATCCTGATGATGAACCACCAGAAATTCTTTTTGAATTAAAATAATTACCAACTTCACCTTTTAAAGCTGAAGAAAGTCCGGTTCCACCCATACCTAATTCATCCATATTAGCTTTTCCTATTAAAATTGCTTTTTCTTGATTAAGAGAAGTTATTACATCAGCATTAAATACTGGATAATAATTATCAAGAATTTTACAACCAGCGGTTGTTAAAATGTTTTTTGTGCAAATATTATCTTTAATAACATATGGAATATATTTTAAAGCAAATTTTTTTTGATTAGAATTGTTTTTAGCTTGCTCTATTTGATCTAAAATTTGTTTTTTTGTTAAAAAAGAAATAACTGAATTTTTTAAATTTTTATTTGATTTAATATTTTTGATTATTTTTAAAATAAGAATATTTGCTTTCTTTTTAACTAATAATTTTTTAAAATTTTCACAATTATAATTATTCATTTTTATCAACAACTTTATTTAAAAAAATATATTCATCATTATGATGAGAACAATTTTTACAAACTTCATCGATTGATAAATTTTTAAATTCTGAATCATCAAAGCAAATACTGTTTTTTTCTTCAAACAATCAAAATAAGGGTTTGATATTTTTAGTATCAATTTTATTTATTTCGTTTAATTGCTCACATAAATTTAAAAAATTATTCAGATAAGATTTATTTTCTGGATCTATTTTTATATAAATTTCTTTTGCTAATTGATTAATTATATTTGTGTTTTTTTTAAGTTTCATTTTTAAAAATTTGATAAAATTCTTTTTCATTAATAATTTTAATATTTAATTGCTTTGCTTTTTGATATTTATTTCCATAATTTTCGCCCAATAATAAATAATTTGTGTTTTTGGAAATTTGATTTTGTAATTTGCAATTATTTTTAGTTATAATTTTTTCATAAAAAAATCGTTTATGTTTCAATGTTCCACTGATTACAAATTGATAATTTAAAGCTTTATTATTTTTAAAATTATATTGATCATTTATAATATTTAATTTTAAATTTAATAATTTTTTAATTTTTTCTTGATTTGTTAAATTGTTAAAAAAATTAAAAATATTTAAAGCTGCTACTTCACCAATTGAATTAATTTTTTTTAATTCCATAATATTAGCATTTAATAATTGGTTAATGTTTAAAAAATTTTTAGAAATTTCATTACAATGTGATAAACCAATATATTTTATTGATAAACTATGAATAAATTTTGCAAAAGTAATTGTTTTTGATTGCTTTATCGCGTTTATTAAATTATTAATTGATTTTAATTGAAAACTTTTAATTTTAAATAATTCTTCTTTTTTTTCAATAAGTTCAAAAATACTAATTTCATCCTTTATTAATTTTAATTTAAAAAATTTAATAATGTTTTTTTTACTGAAACCAACAATATTAAAGCAGTTTTTTGAAACGAAAAAAAATAAATTCTGCAATTTTATTTCAATACAATTTTTGTTAGTACAAAATCTTTCATTTTTTTCTAAATCAATTAATAATTTTTTGCCACAAAATAAACAATATAAAGGTGGAATATATTTTGCTGAATTATTTAAACGTAATTTTGGAATTGATTTAATAATTTTTGGAATTACTGATCCAGCTTTTGTTATTAAAACAAAATCATTTATTCTTAAATCATTTTCGTATATAAAATTTAAGTTATGTAAGGTTGCAAATTTAATAATTGAACCATCAAGTAAAATTGGTTCTAATTGTGCTTTATATGTTATTTTTCCAAACCGACTTAAATTAACAATAATTTTTTTTATTTGTGTTTTAGAAATAATAGTTTTAAATTTATATGCAATTGCATGTCTTGGGTATTTTAATGTATTTCCTAATTGCGTTGCAAAATTAATATCGTTAAGTTTTATTACAACACCATCAACAAAATAATTTAATTGATCTTTTTTTGTTTTTAAAACTTCAATATAATTTTTAACTTCGTTTTCTTTTAAAAGTTTGTTATATTTAAAATTTGTTTCAAAATTTAATTTTTTTAAATTTAAAATTTGTTGATCTTGATTTAGTTTTAAATTTGTTGTTAAATCATCAAAATAATAAAAAAATGCTTTTAAATTTCTTTTTTTAACCACAAGGAAATCTTTATGTCTTAGCGTTCCAGAAGCAGCATTTCGAGCATTTAAAAAAATTTTTTTATTATTTAAAATTTGATTTTTATTTAGAATTGAAAAATCTTCTTTTGTTAAAAAAACTTCTCCTCTAATAACAATGTGATTTTTAGTTTTTATTTTTGAAGGAACATTTATAATTTGTTTTGCATTATTTGTGATATCTTCACCTTCTATCCCATTTCCTCTTGTTAGAGCTTTAATTAAAACTTGATTTTTATATTCTAATGAAATTGAAAGACCATCAATTTTATATTCGCAATAATAATTTAAATTTTTATGTTGAAATTTTTTTTTAATTCGATTAAAAAAATTATTTAATTCATCATATTCAAAACAATTATTTAAACTTTTCATAATAATTTTGTGTTTAAATTTTGTTTTTGTTTTTAAAAAAGCTCCAACTTTATTATTTGGTGAATTTTCTAATTTAAATTGCGGATATTTTTCTTCTAAAGTTTTTAATTCTAGCAACAACGCATCATAAACTTCATCACTTATTAAAGGTTTGTAATAATAATAATTAGTGTTTGCTTGATTTAATTTTTTTGTTAAATTTGCAATTTTTTTTTTAAAATAATTAAAATTATTATCTTTTTTTAGAGTTGTTGTTTTTTTTGTTTTCAATTGTATAAATTTGTTTAATTATTTTATTGTTATTTGATTTAAAATTATATTTTATATAAACGTTATCAAGATTTTTTAAGAAAATATCATTTTTTTCTTCATTTGAATTATTTTTAAATCAATTAAGATATTTTAAAAATATTGTTTTTATAATTCTAGAAAGTCATTTTGGTCATAGCGCAAACATTGCAATTAAAACATATAAAATTGCAATTGTAAATGAAACAAGAATATTTTTGATTAATAATGAATTTTTTAAAATATTGTTTAAGGAATATATGTTAAGTTTAAATAAAAAATTAAAACCTAAAAAATAAACAAATATTAAACAAGGAACAATAAAGAAAATATTTTTTGTTAAATATTTTAAATTACTATTAAATGTTAATTTTGTTCAGACGTGATATTGCATCAACAAATAAAAAATAAACATAAATAAAATTAGCACTATGTTAAAGCCAATTAAAATTGAAATATAATTATTGGAAATTATTTTAATTAAAAAGCCAACAAAAAGAGTTGTTAAAAAACAAATAATACCTAATCAAAAAAATCTGTTTTTAATATTTTTAAATTTATTTTTTGAATAAAGTAAAGTTTTTGAAGGTTGTGAAATTAAATATAAAAAACTTTGTAATGAAACAATTAAGCTAAAGTAGTATTGTTTATAAACATAATTTAATAAATTAAAATCTAACATTTTTTTGTTTGAATTTTTGAACAAATCGTAAAAAAAGAAATTTGCCATGTAAGGCAATGTAAAAAATTCTAAAACAAAAAATAATGTTGCAATTCCTAAAGCAAAACGATCATAATATTGATAATTTTTTCACATAATGCGCCCTTTTTTAAATGTTAAGGCAGCATAATATTCTTTAAACGAAATAATAAATGAACTTCCAATTCTTTTAAATCCTCACCCAAAAATTAAAAATAGCGAAATAAACGATGTGTTATCAAAATTTAATAAAATAACACTTATTACTAAATCAATATTAAAAATTAGTGAGTTTCCAAAATAATAAATCGAAATATAATTAGCATTTTTTACTCATTTTTTAGAAAAATTAGAATCATATTTAATATTTAAGTTTGGATATTTTAATTTGATATAAATTTTTAAAAATAAAATTTTTATTAAATTAAAAATTAAAAATAAACTAAAAATTAAAATTGCTAAATCGTTATTATTTAAATTAAACCATTTTTTATTATTAGTAAGAATCAAAAGAATTGTTGCTAATATTCCTAATTCTGAAATGATATTAATTAAAAAATTTAAAAAATTTTTTTGTTTTGCTTGTAAAAAATTTATATAAACACTAATTAATAAATATGGAATTAAAAAACTAAATGAAAACAAATAATAAATAATTCCCATTGTTCAAAAATTTAAAGTCGTATGATCATTATTATTAATAATAACTGGTTTGTTTAATAAATAAAAATTAATATTAATGATTCCAAAGACAATACTGACAATAACTAAATTAGAAAAAAACAAATAAATATATTGTCTTTTACTAACAGCTAAAATTTCTTTCATTTTTTGTTTATCATGATTTAGGATTGGTTTTAATAAACTAAGAACAGTTATGATACCTAAGCTTCCTTCCGAAGAACAAAAGAAAGTTAAAACAACATTTAAAAGCTGATAAAACGAAGAAAATGATCTTGAAAATTCTGAAATTAATAAATACAATAAAAATATTTTGCTTATGAACGTTAATATTTCAAAAACAACTATTAAAAAACTATTAAAAAAATTGTAATATTTTTTCATAAATAAAAATTTTATTATGAATTAAAATTAATAACACCAAATGTAAAAGCAACCACATTAAGTAAACTATGAGTTGTAATACAATACATAACATTTCCATTCATAATAATAAAAACTAATGATAATGTTATTGATGCTCCTAAATAAGAAATAATATTTTCTCAATCTCCAAATGAAGCAACATGCATTCCTGCAAAATATATTGAAGAAGCAAGAAAACCTAAAAATTTATTACTTGAAAGTAAATAAATACCATGTCTAGTTGTTAATTCTTCAAATAAAGGAGCTAATATAATTGTCATGAAACCAAAAATCAAAGTTGTTAAAAAAGTTTTGTAAAATTGATTTAATCCATTTTGATTTGCTGAAAAAAAAGTTAAGTTTTTTAAACCATTAAATATAACATTTAATATATTTGCAGCAATTAAAAATCCTAAAACTAAAAAACAATAAAATCCATCTTTAAAAAAATATTTTACTTTTAGTCATAATTTTTTATCATAAGCAAATATTAAAAAAATTGCTATTGCTTCGCAAATAAATTGTGAAATAAGAGCAATAACATTAAGTCAAAACGGATCCTGAACAATTATTTTTTTAGTAAAAATTATGGCAAAACTTTTAAAAAATAATCCTAGAAACAAAATATTTAATAATTGAGTAACACAAGGTAAAAATAAAATAATAGAATAAAAAATTAAACCTTTTTGATTTATAAAGTACCACTTATATTTAAATAAAAAATAACAAATTAAAAATATTGCAAACGAAAAATCAATCATAATTAATGATAAATTACGATTAATATTATTAATTACGATTAATTTATAAGTAATAAGAATATTTAAAATAATAGGGAAAAAAATTCCAACTACAACAAATAGCAAACCATCAAAAAAATGAAATGTATTAAAATTAAAGCTGAAATTTTTTGCTGAAAAACAAGTTGGAATAAAATTATGTTTTAAAGATTTTTTTGTTTTTTTTCTAAAATTAATAATTTTCTTTTGAAACTTATTTTTAAATTTTTTTTTAGAAATTGAAATCATTTTAAAAAATTAATTTTTTTATAATTCAACTTCGGCGATTAAATCGTTTTGCTTAACTTCCCCAAGTTTAATAATTTTTAAAGTGTGATCCTTCATTGAATCTTGTGTAAATATTAGTGGTGTATCTAAAGAAATAATTGTGTCTTTATTTTTTTCGGCAATTTTTTTGTTAAGAAATTCAATATCAATTTCAGCAAGTAAATCTCCTTGATTAACTTTTTGATCTTGTTTAACAAGTGATTTTAAACCTTCACCTTTTAATTTAACTGATTCTAACCCAATGTGTATTAATATTTCAACTCCGCTTTTATTTCTTATTCCATAAGCATGTTTTGTTGGAAAAACTGTTTTCATTACACCATCAAAAGGAGCAACAAATTGATTTGAACTAGGAATAATTGCTAAACCATCACCTAATAATTTTTTAGCAAAAACTTCATCTTCTACTTCTTCTATTTTTTTTACAAAACCATCTACTGGAGCAAAAACTTGAATATTTTTTTGTTTTTTTCTTGAAAATCAACCCATTATTTTAATTTTTCTATTTAATTATATTTTTTTCTTTTAAATAATTTAATACTTGCGTATTAGTTTCTAAGTTTATTAATTCATTTATAATTTTATTTAATTTTTTAATGTTTAATGAAAAAATTTCTTTTTTAATTTTTAAAATTGAAGATGAAGACATAGAAAGTGCATCTAAATTTAATCCTAATCAAACAGGTAATGCCTCAAGAGAACTAGCTGCTTCACCACACATTGCAATTCATTTGTTGTGTTTGTGAGCACCATCAATTGCAATTTTTAGCATTTTAATAAACGCTGGATTAAGTGGTTGATATAAATATGAAACATATTTAGACATACGATCTGCTGCAAATGAATATTGATTTAAATCATTTGTCCCGATTGAAAAAAAATCAGCATATTTGGCAAAATTATTAATATTTAAAGCTGCAGAAGGTATTTCAACCATCATTCCGATTTGAATATCATCACTTATTGCAAAATTTTCTTGTTTTAATTTTTTCATTTGTTCTAAAACAAGATTTTTAGCTTTTTTAAATTCATCAATTGTTGCAATCATTGGAAACATAATTGCAAGTTTTCCATATTTTGAAGCTCTTAAAAGAGCTCTAATTTGTGTATTGAAAATATCAACTCGATCTAAACATAATCTTATGGCACGATAACCTAAAAAAGGATTTAATTCTTTTGGAAACTTAAAATATTTTAAATATTTATCTCCACCAATATCTAAAGTTCGAATCACAACCAATTTATTTTTCATTTTTTCCAAAACGCTTTTATAAACTTGAAATTGTTTTTCTTCACTTGGAAAGTTATCTTGGCCCATATATAAAAATTCTGTTCTAAATAAACCAATTCCTTCAGCACCATTTTCAATTGCTTTATCAACATCTTTTAAACAACCAATATTTGCTTCAACAACAATTCTTTTGTTATCTTCGCTAAAAGTTAATTTATTAAGATATTTTTGAAGTTCTTTTTTTTCTTTTTCTTTTTTAATTATTTCTTTTTTATAAAAATTTAATGTTTCATTATCAGGATCAATAATAATTTCACCTTTATAACCATCAACTATTACAGTATCATCTTGATTAAATTTTAAAATTTTTGAAAATATTTGTTTTATTCCTAAAACAGATGGAATTTCAAGACTTCGTGCCATAATTGCAACATGTGAAGTTCTTGAACCTAATTCACAAACAAATCCATTAACAAGTTTTGGATTTATTTTAGCTGTTTCACTAGGAGTAAGATTATAAGCAAAAATAATTGATTTTTGTGTAATTAAATCAAGGTTGTAATTTCTTACACCTAAAAGATTTGATAATAATCTTTTTGAAACATCAAAAACATCATTACTTCTTGCTTTAAAATAAGGATCATCAATATTTTCAAAAGTTTTAATTCATTTGTCTGAAACAAACTGAATTGCTGATGGTGCACTTAAGCTATTTGTATTTATTTCAAAATTAATGTTATTTAAAAATTCTGGATCATTTAAAATTGATAAATGAGCATCAAAAATTTGTGAATTTTCAGAACCAAAATTTTTTTTAGCAATTTTTTTAGATTCTAAAATATCTTTTTTTGTTTTAATAACTGCTTCATTTAAAATTTTAATTTCTTTTATTTTATCTTGGCATCGAGTATTTTTTATTTCTAATTTTTGATCAATAAATTTAAATAATTTACCAATCGCGATTCCTTCTGAAGCTTTTATTCCTTTTAATTTCAATGATTCGTCCTATATATTTTAATAATTTTTATTATTTAATTAATTTATTATTTATTAATACTTCCTTTATTTTATTAAGTCCGATATCATCATTTGAGTCAGCAATTATTTCAATTTCTGAATCTTTTTTAATTGCTAATGACATAACGCTCATAATTGATTTTAAATTTGCTTCCTTACCATTACATTTTATTGTAATTTTATAAGGATAATTTGCAGCTTCACCAACAACTAAAGAAGTTGGACGTGCATGCATTCCAATTGGATCAATTATTTTTGCCTTAAATGATTGCATAAAATTTACCTTAAACCTTAAATATATTTGTTAATTTTTAATTATATTAATTATAAATATTATAATAAATTTTTTTAAAACTAATATTTAATATTTTGTTAATTTTTTATTCAATATCTTCTGTTTGTCTTGCAAGATTTTTTTCTTCTAGAACATCTTCTAAATCATCTAAAAACCGAGATCGATTTACATTATAAGAAAATCAAGTTGATCTGAAACCATAATTAGAAGATAAAATTAAATAATCTTTTGCTCTAGTGCAAGCAACATATAAAGCTCTTAATTCTTCTTGAATTTCACTTGTTTTTACTGATTTTTTCGCGGGAATAACTCCTTCACAAACACTAACTAAGAAAACAATTTTATTTTCTAACCCTTTTGCAGCATGAATTGTCATTAAAGCAACACAATTATCATCATTATTTTTATTTTCATTAACACTTTCAGTTAAAAAAATATCTTCTAAAAAACCTAAAACTAAATTTTTTCTTGATTCATTTAAATATTTCAAATCAATTTCTTTAAGATAAATTAAAAACTCATTAACGTTATTTTTAACATCAATTTTATCTTTTTGACTTTGCTCAATAATTGAGTCATAATCAAAAATTTTTAATAATTTTTTTGCAAAATTATACAAATTAAAATCTGGTTTTAAATTTGATAATTGATATTTTGAAAAAAGTTCTTTCATAAAATAAATAAGATTCCATGTTCTTTTTTCAATTAATTCATTGTTTTCAAATATCAATTGGTATAAATTAATATTTTTTTCTTCCTTTATGTTATTAAAATTAGCAATTTTTTTAATCCCAAAATTTTTAATTAACAATAAAGATCTCATAATTGAAAAATCATCATGATAAAGAAAGCATTTCATTAAACAAATTACATCCCTTATTTCTTTTAATTGGAAAAAAGATGTTGCGTTATTAAAAATTTTAAATGGAATTTTATTTATTGTTAATTGTTGTTCAATTTCTCTTGATAAATATTTAGAGCGATAAATAATAAAGATATCTTTATATGAATATTTTTTTTTAAAAACTAATTTTTTAATTTCATTAATATTATTTTTAATTTCATCTTTATATGTTTTAGTTGTATAAAGAATTGGTTTTTTATTAACTTTAGAATATTTATTTGTATAAAGAGTTTTTCTTGTATTAATATTTTTTAATGAATTATTGGCTAAAAGCTTATTAGCAAAATTTAAAATTTTTTGCGAAGAACGATAATTTTCTTCTAATAAAATTGTTTTGCAATTCGAAAAAGATTTTTCAAAATTTGTTAATAACTTATAATTTGCACCTCTTCAGGTATAAATATTTTGATCTGGATCACCAACAACAACAAAATGAATTGTATTTTGAGCAAGTAATTTTATTAATTTAAATTGCAAATCATTAGTATCTTGAAATTCATCAACCAACAAATATTTAATTTTGCTAATTACTTTGGGAATAATATTTTTGTTTTTTAATAATTGATAACAAATCAAAATTATATCATCGTAATCAATACTGTTTGATAACCTTAAAAATTCTTGATAATATCGAAAAATAATTTGTGCTTTTTGTTTTAATTCGTTTTCAAATTTATATGATCTTATTTTTAAATAATTTAATTCAGAATTTTTTCAATTTGAAATAATTGTTTTTATTTTAAAAAAAATTGATCTTTTTTTAGTTGGTTCAAATTTTTTTTGATAAATTGATTTAATTAAATTAATTTGATCATTTGAATCAGCAATATTAAAAGGATCTTTTAATCAAGTATATTCAACATATTTTTTTATAATTTGAAAACAAAATGCATGATAAGTAGAAATATATATTGAATTTGCATTCTTAAATTCTTTTAGCAACCTTGATTTCATTTCTTCAGCTGCTTTTTTTGTAAATGTAACTACAAAAATATTTTCAGGTTTTGCACCTAAAGTAAGTAATTTTTTTATTTTTAAAATTAAAATTGTTGTTTTGCCACATCCTGCTCCAGCAATTAATCTTAATTCACCATTATTAATTGCTAATGCTTTTTTTTGAGATTCATTTAAATTCATTAATATTTCTTCATTTTTTTTATTGCATCTAAATTTTCTTTTGAAATATTACAAGGTAAATTTGTTCCTAAATGAACATGATAATTAGTTTTTGTTTTTATTATTTTTTTATTTTTAATTAAACGAACAAAAAATAAATTAAATTTATAATCAATTGAAATTTGATTGTTTTTATCCAAAATTATACTAATTAATAAAAGTGAATAATAAATCATAATTGCAAAATTAAATCCGCTTATCAAAAACAAAATTGTTTGTGGTAATTTGATTTTTTGATCAAGTTGTAAAATATTTATTTTATAAATTAACAAAACAACAAAATTAAAAATTGAAATTGCTAAATAAGGAATCATAATAACAATAAATTCCCTTAAAAAAAGAATTTTAAATTTTATTTTTGATTCAATATTAATGAATTTAATTCGACAAATTAATCTTCCTAATGTGTAATTAAACCAAAACGGAATTAATGTAAAATAAAAAAATAAAAAAAATGCATTAAAAATAAACATTATGATGATTTTTAATGCATAATGATTGCTTAAAAATTTAAAACTAGTTAACAAAAACATTAAAATCATTGAAAAAAGAAAATTAATTAAAAAATCAATGAAATAAGAAAGAACAATTATTTTAACGCTTGATATTTTAAATTTTTGCTTATTTAGCTCAATAAATTTTATTTTTTTATTTTTTCAAAATTCCATTTAATCAAAACTTTTTAATAAAAAATATTATTGAAATATCTAGGGAAAAATATAACATCTTTAATATTTGTTATTCCAGTTATAAACATTAATAATCGATCAAATCCTAATCCAAAACCAGCTGAAGGTAAATAAGCATATTTTCTTAAATCTAAATATCATTTTAGATATTTAGTATCAATTTTTTTATCAATACAGTTTTGAATAATTTTTGAATAATTATTTTCACGCTCACTACCACCAACAACTTCACCAACTTCATTTAACAACATATCAAAACCACCAACTGTTTCTTTTTGTGGTGAATTTGAATTTTGTTTCATATAAAATGATTTTATTTTTTTAGGATAGCTGTGGATAACAACAACATTTTTAAAATATTGATCAGTTAAAAATTTTTCATGAATTAGTTCTAAATCTTCCCCTCATTTTATTGGTTCAAATTCTTTTTGAGCATTAATTATTTCAATTGCTTTTGAATAAGAAATAATATTAAAATCACTTGTAATAATTTTATTTAATTTTGCTTTTAAATCTTGATTATTTGATTTAGATAATAGCGATAATTCTAAATCACAATTTTGTAAAACACCTTTAAATAATTCTTTAATAAGTTTAATTGTAAATAAAATTATTTTATTTAAATCACAATTTGTAATTTCAACTTCAAGCATTCAAAATTCTGCACAATGTCTTTTTGTGTTTGAGTGTTCAGCTCTAAAAGTTGGTGCAAATGAATAAATTTTTTGATAAATTTGAGCAAAAGCTTCAATTGTTAATTGACTACTTACTGTTAAATTAACTTTTTTTTTAAAAAAACTATAATTTGGATCATTGATTGTAAAAACTTCTCCTGCTCCTTCAGCATCGTTTGTTGTTAAAATTGGACCATTCATATTTAAAAAATTTTTTTGATAAAAAAATTGATGTAATTTATAATGCAAATAATTTCTTATTTTAAAAATTGCAAAATATTTACTTGTTCTTGCTCTTAAATGTGAAATGGTTCTTAAAAATTCATTACTTTGAACTTTGTTTTGAAGCGGATAATCTTCACTAACATTTTCAATAATTTTAAAATTAGAAACTTGAATTTCAAAAGGCTGTTCTTTTTTACTTAATGTTAGTTTTATTGTTCCAATTATTTTAATAATTGCAAATAATTTTAAATCATCAACATTATTGAAGTTTTTAACCTTTATTACTGCTTGTAAATTTTTTAAAGTTGTACCATCGTTTAGTAAAACAAAAATAATATTTTTAGTAATTCTTAAAAACTTAATTCGGGCGATAATTTCAATTTCTTTATTTGAATAGTTAATTAATTCATTATTTGCAAATAGAGAATATATTTTAGAAATATTCATTTTTATAAAACTTTTATTTAAATATTAAATATTTATTTTATTTTATTAATAATAATTTATTTAAAAAAAATTATACTAATTAATTATTCAAAACAAATAATTTTAATAGTATAATTTTAATTCTTTTTGATAATATTTTTTTAATCTAAATTTTCAATTTTAAAATTTTTATTTTTAATTTGAAAATAAGTTAATATTGCAATCATTGCAGCATTATCGGTTGCATATCCATTTAACGGAAATAAATAATTGATTTTATTTTCAAGAGCAATTTTTTGTAATTCTTTTTTAAAAACACTATTTGCACTAACTCCACCAACAATTCCAATTGTATTTGGCTTATATAACAACAAGGATTTTTTAAGTTTTATTAATAAAATTTTAATAATAACATATTGCAAATAATTACAAAATTGAGAACAAGAATATTTTGTTTTATTTTTAATAAAAAAATTACTTAACTGTGTTTTTAAGCCACTAAAACTAAAATTCAAACTTTGAATTGTTTTACTTTCAAAATTTATTAAATTAAAATCTTTAAATTTACTTAATTTTGCTAATTCTTCAATTTTTGGTCCAGCAGGATAATTTAAATTTAATGAACGTCCTATTTTATCTAGCGCTTCACCTGCAGCATCATCTAAACATTGACCAATAATTTTAAATTCTAAAGGTTTTTTCAAATAATAAATTCTTGTATGTCCGCCGCTAGCTAATAAAACTAATAAAGGATATTTTATATTTTGATTTATTGCTAATGAATAAACATGACCATGTAAATGGTTACACTGAATTAAAGGGATATCATAAAACGCAGCAATACATTGCGCAATTACTTGACCAATATATAAACATGAAACCAATCCTGGAGTTTTAGTATATGAAACATAATTTAAATTATTAAAATCAAAATTTGTTTGTTTAATTAAGTTTTCAAGTAAAAAAACAAAGTTTTGAAAATGCATTCGAGCTGCTAAATTTGGAACAACACCACCAAATTCTTGATGATTTTTAATTTGAGATCGCGTTAAAGTTAAAATAATTTTTTGATCCTTAATTAAAGAAAAACTAGTTTCATCACAACTAGTTTCAATTGATAATATATAAATTTTTATTTCCTTTATTAAAAGTTATTTTTTAGCGTATTCAACAACTGTTTCTAATCCTAAATAACCCATTTTATCTAAATTTCTTTCTTTATATTCAGATGAAAGAGCTACATCATGATAAAAACTATCAACGACTGTTAAAATTGATGCAGCATCTTTGTTGAATAATTTAGCATTACAAAAAAGTGCAAATGAATCCATTGATACAACTTTAACATTATATTTATGCTTTACTTCTTTTCATTTTAAAGGATCATAAAAATAAAAACAATGGCTAGCATAAACATCTTCATTTAATACTTTAATATTTTCTTTTTTAGCAACATCATTAATAACTTGAAATGGTTTTGAACTTGAAGTTACTAAATCAGTATCTAAATTTGCTAAATCTTTTGCAAAATTACGATCACCACGTGCATTCTTAACATTAACAATATCATTGTTATCAATTTTTCGATCATAACTTCCACAAGTTCCTAATCTAATAATTAAATCACAATCATAATCCTTAAAGAATTCATGAGAATAAATTGCAGTTGAAGGATTTCCCATCCCACCACCAGCAACAGTTATTTTAACATTTTTATATTCTCCTGTATACATCGACATATTTCGAACATTATTAATTTGATGAAAATTTTTTAAATATTTATATGCGATATATTTTGCTCTTAGCGGATCACCAGTTAATAAAACGTATTTTGAAACATCTTTTTTTAATGCATTGATGTGAAAACTCATGTTATTTATTTTTGTTTGCGTATTTTATCATGCTTTCTAATCCTAATTCCATCATGTCAGTTTCACCTCTTTCACGATATTTTCAATCTAATACTACTTCATCCATATATGAATCAACAACAGTTAAAATTGAAGCTGCTTTACGATTAAACATATGAGCATGTAATAATAATGTAAATGTTTCCATTTCAACTGAAGAAACATTAAATTTATTTTTATAATGTTCTCAACGTTTTGGATCATAAAAATGGAAAAGATAATTTGAATAAATGTCGCGATTATAAATTTTTATATTATTTTCTTTAGCAACTTCTTTAATAAGTTCATGCATTTCTTGATCACAATCCATTTTTTCAACATCATCTAATCCTGCACCTTCTTTAGCTAAAAATTTTTGCCCGTATGCAGTTTTAACATTAATAACACTTGGTGAAGAAATTTCTTTAACATAACTTCCAGTTGAACCAAGTCTTAAAATGAATTGAACATCAAAGAATTTATATAGTTCATATGCATAAATTGACATTGAACCACATCCCATTCCACTACTAGCAATTGTTACTCTAACACCTTTATATGTTCCTGTAAACATTAACATGTTTCTAACATTACTTACTAATGTAAAATCATCTAAATATCGATAAGCCATAAATTTTGCTCTTAAAGGATCACCTGGCATTAAAACATATTTTGCAATTTCACCTTTTTTAGCATTAATATGATAAATAAAATTTTCTAAAAAACCACTTTCTTTTTTACTCATAATTTCCTTTGTTTTGTTTGATTTATTATTTGTTTGCGTAATAAATAATACTTTCTAGTGCTAAGTTAATCATGGTATCTAATTTTTGTTCTTTTTCTTTTGAAGTTAACGATTCATTTTTTTGATAAACACTATCTGATACTGTCAAAAGTGTTGCTGCGTGTTTTTTTAAAAAAATCGCGTTGCAAAATAGAGCAAATGATTCCATATCAACTCCACAAATTTTAAATTCTTTTTTTTGTTGTTTTCATATTAACGGATCATAGAAATAGAAAACATCACTTGAAAGAATATCTTTGTTAAAAATTTTTATTTTTTGATTAATCGCTATTTTGTTAATAATGTTGTTAAGTTTTAAACTACTTGCTAATTTATTAGTATTTAAGTTGGCAATATCTTTTGCAAAAGCTTTGTTACCGTAAGCATTCGATACATTAATAATATCTTTTACTTTTATTAGTTTTTCATAGCTTCCGCATGTTCCAATTCTTATAATTAATTCAACATCATAATATTTAAATAATTCATAAGAATAAATTGCTGTTGTTGGACATCCCATCCCACTAGCAGCAATGGTGATTTTTAAATTTTGATAATCTCCTGTAAAAATAAACATGTTTCGAACATCATTTACCATTTTTACATTTTTTAAATATTTATAAGCGATATATTTAGCTCTTAATGGATCACCAGGCATTAAAACATATTTTGCAATATCGCTTTTTTTAGCGTTTATATGATAACTCATTTAAAAATAATAATAAAATACATTTTTATGTTTATAAATTATCTATTATTTTTATAAAAATGGTTATTTTTTTTTATTAATTATGATTTTACTGGAAATAATTTGTGCCCTTTTAAATCTTCAATAAACGGATTTTGAATTAAATATGTATTTCCTTTTCCAGATAAAACATTTAACAATCCACCAAAATCTGCTTTTGGGTTTGCAGCTAAAAGAGAATTATATCATTCTGCAATAAATGTATTTAAAGACTCTTTAATGTTTCCACCAAAAAATTTATTATTTGAAAAAAGATTTGTATTTAAAGCATCAAAAGTTGTTGATTTTAAAGGAATGTTAGGGTTGTTTCCAGTTGCATCATATTCGGTAGCTTGTCAATCGCTTGTCCCAGCAGCAACTTGAGCTGTAATATTTTTTTGAAGTCATCCTTTTGGATCTTTAACAGTACAATCATCCATAATTTCACGACTTGTAATATCAATTCTTTTTTCAGCACTTGTATAAACTCATTTTGTTTTAGTTTCAGGATTTAAAATATTAGCTTGAGGAGAATCAACACCTATTACTCTAACCTGTTTACCAAGATCTTGAGCTTTTGCAACATTAATTGAATCAGAAGTTTGTGGCCCTGCAACTGGTTCTAAAATATTAACACCTTCATTAAAATTTGTTTTTGAAATATCAGATCCTTTTCCGGGTGCAAATGAAAATGAAAAAAGTTGAGCAGGATTAGCTTTACCACCAGTAAGAGGAGTTTTTAATCCAGAAAATAAAGATGCTTTTTTTCATGATGATACTGGTTGAAGTTTTGAAGCAAGTTGTGTAGTTACTTTTTCTAAATATTTATCAATAGATGGTGATAAGACATCTTTATTTGAAGAAGAAGTTTCATCGTTTATTCAAGCATTATAAAACATTGCTGCTCCAACAACTCCTCACATATAATTATCTACAGCTGTTGGAACATCAAAACCACCAAATGTACTTAATTTAATAGTTTTGTTAGGTTTGTTATTAGATGTTGTAATAATATTTTTATTAGCTTTTAAATTTAAAGAAATCAATGTTGATAATGTTGCATCAAATGAAGGAACCTCAGCAGAATATGAAACTGAAACAACGTTTTTTAAATTAGATGTTAATTCTTGTAATCCATTTTTTGGTTTTGATTTAGGTGCTGTTGGAGCACTACTATCTAATAAAATTACATCTCCAAGACTAAAAATTTGTGATGCCTCACCAATATAAGGTTGATGTTTATATCCAGGTAAATCTAAAAAATTATTTGGTTTACCAGCTCATTGAGCAGAAATTTTAGCTGTTTTATATGCATCAAGAAAATCTTGTGCTCTTAGTGCATTTTGTTCAAAATAAGAGGCACGATATCTTGAATATGGATCTACTTTGTTGTTTTTTTGAACATAGCTTGTTGCAGCTTTTCGTTCTGCAACTGTACCGTTATGTTCTTGAGCATACATTGAAGATCCACGTCATGCATATTCATTAAATGATTTATCAGCAATTGTACCTCCATCAGTAATTGTTCAAACATTACTTACAACAATGTAATCATTACAACTAACAACATTTAAAGCAAGTGTTGAAGCAGATAATGGTAAAAATAAAGTTAACAAATATTTTTTCATGTTAAATAACTCCTTTATCCTTAATAAAATGTTTCCCATCAAATTCAGGTGGTCTTGTTGTTTTTGAAAAAATAACCATTACGATAATAGTAAATAAGAATGGAAGAACATTAAGAATTATTGAATTGTTTGATATAGCTGTTGGAATACCTGAAACTAACGGAATAAAACTTCCAATTCCTGATAAAATTCCAAAAAATAATGAACCAATGAATAAATATTCAACTCTTCATTGTCCAAAAATTAATAAAGCTAACGCAACAAATCCTAATCCTTGAACATTTCCTGCGAACGGATCATAAGCTAATGAAAATGCTGCACCAGCTAATCCAGCAAGAGCACCAGAAAGAATAACTGCACTATATTGATATTTTTTAACATTTATTCCTAAAGAATCAGAAGCATAAGGATTTTCACCAATTGAGCGATATCTTAACCCTACTTTAGAAAATTTAAATATTACAAAAAATACAACAAATAAAATAATTGCAATAAATAAAAAGATATTTGAAATTTGATATTTATCAAATGAAAGTATATTATAGTGGTTAAAAATATGATTTCCAACAGCTAATGAAGGAATGTTTGTAAAAAATAACCCAATACCGCTTCCTAATAAATTAATTGCTAAACCGGCAACAATATGATTTGCCTTAAACTTAATACAGGCTATGGCGTGTAACAATGCAAAAATAGAAGTAATTAACATCGCAAATAAGAAACCAAAAATTTGGCTCCAATTATTATTTCCGCTTGAATTAACAAGTGTTCCAAATAATGAAAATGATAATGCACCAATAATCATCATTCCGTTAATTGCAATATTTATAATACCTGCTCTTTCACTTGCAAACCCAGATAGAGCAGCAATAAAAAGAATCGCAAATAATAAAGTAATTTTGCTAGAAAGAATAAGCATTTTTATTTAGCCTCGCTTTTGTTTTTAATAAATGTTGAAAAAGTATAAACTGGTTTATTTTTTTTATAAACTTTATAATTTTCTTTTAAGAAACTATGGTAATAATTTTTTGCATATCTTAAATTATGTCTTATTTCAGCTCTTTCTTTTTTATTACCAAAAAAACGCTTACTATCAAACATATTTTTATATACTTCCTTTCTTAATTTCTTAAATTTGGCTTTATTATTTTTATATGCTAATTGCATTGATTTAAATATAACAAAAGGTTCAAATTGTAAGAAAACAATTGAAATTGCAGCAAAATAAATAATAATTCCAAAAATTAAAGCTGCCATATCTTTAGAAATATGAAAGAATGGTAATTGTGATGTTGGTAAACAACTAGAATTTAATATTCCTCATAAAATTGAAAAAATTGCAATTCCGATTGGGTTATTAAATCCAATTAAGGTTGCAGACATACAATTTAATCCAAAAATTGGATATTGATCAATTGTAAAATTAATTTGACCTGCATCAATAGCCATATAATAAATCATTCCTAAAACACCAGCTATTGCACCAGATAATGTCATTAATCAAATTACAGTTGATTTATAATTAACTCCACTATATTTAGCTACACTTTGTGATTCACCGATTAATTTTATTTTATATCCAAATCTTGTTTTGAAAAAAATAACTCATAAAAGGGCAACAATAACTAAAGCAAAAATTAATGGTAAAATTCAAATTAATTGTTGGTTTCCATTAATTGCTAATGTAAAAGCAGAATTTGTACTTGCTTTAGAAACAAAATTACCAGCATCAAAAATTGTACCTGATGCTCCTGATTGAACAAATAATCATTTAAAGAAATAAAAGATAATTCAATCGATCATAATTGTTGAAACAACTTCATGAATATTATAATATGCTTTTAATGCTCCTGCAATTGCAGAAATAAGTGCTCCTGATACAATTGCAACAATTAAGCATACTAAAATCATTAAAAATTGATTATTAATTGGAGCTAATATTCCAATAATTAAAACCAAACATCCAGAACCCATCATTTGTCCTGGTACTCCAATGTTAAAAAGATTGGCTTTAAATCCGACAGCTAATGAAAGCGCCCCAATAATATAAATACAAATATATACAATTGTTATTGAAGCAAATTCTTTTAAGAAAGCAATTCTAAAAACCCAAACAAAAAAAGAAAAAGGATTTGATCCTGCTGCACCAATAGCAACAAAACCGATTATAAGACCTAAAATTAAAGCTAAAATTGAAGCCTTAATAAATCTTATTTTGTTATTTTTAAAATCTCCATGTAAAAAATCTAAAAATTTTTTACCAGGATTTATATAAAATTTATTTTGTTTCATTATTTATTTCTTTAAATTCTTTATTATTATTTTTTTTACCTATCATTAAACGCGCAATTTTTTCTTTAGTTGCATTATGACCACTAATTTCTCCAACAATTTCACCATGTGACATTACAAGAATTCGATCAGCTAATGCTAAAATTTCATCTAATTCATATGAAACAAGTAAAACTGCTTTGTTATTTTGTTTTTCTTTTAAAATTTGAGAATAAACATATTCGATCGCTCCAACATCAATTCCTCTAGTTGGTTGCGCAACCAAAAGTAAATCATGCTTATTTGTTAATTCACGACCAACAATAATTTTTTGTTGATTTCCACCACTTAAATTACTTGTTGGTGAAAATCCATTGTGGGCATTTTTAATATTAAATTGGTTAATTATTTTTTGACCATAAATTATATTTTTATCATTATTGATAAATCCATAATTTACATATGGCATTTTATTTAAATTATGAAGCATTAAATTAGTAATAATATTAAAATTTTTAACAATACCATGTTTAAAACGATCTTCTGGGATATAAGATAAAAAATTTCAATATCTTTTTGCAACAGGAATATCTAAAACTGATTTTCTATTTACTAAAATATTTCCTCTTACTATATTTTTACGATTCAAAATTCCTGCAATTGCTTCTAATAATACAATTTGGCCATTTTTTTGTAAACCAGCAATCGCAAGAATTTCTCCCTTTCTAATATTAAAATTAATATTTTTTAAACGTGTGATTTTATGTTTAGTTGCAGTTAAATTTTTAACTTGTAAAACAACATCGTTATTATTTGCTTCTTGAATTGTGTTCTTTATTTCTTTTAATTCACGACCAACCATTAAGTTAGCAATTTCATGGGTTGTTTTTTGATTAACATTAAATGTTTCAATAACTTCACCATTTCTTAAAATTGTTACCTTATCAGCAATTTCTTTAATTTCGTGTAATTTGTGTGAAATAAAAATAACTGTTTTTCCTTCTTTGATTAAGAATCTAATAATTTCAAAAAGTTTTTTTATTTCTTGAACTGATAAAACAGCTGTTGGTTCATCTAAAATAAGAAGATCTGATTGTGTATAAAGAATTTTTAAAATTTCAATTTTTTGTTGATCACCAACTGTTAATTTATAAACTTTCTTTTTTAAATCAACTATCAAATCATACTTATTCATAATTTTTTGAATTCTATTTGCTGCTTTTTTGTAATCGATAAAAAAATTAAAGTTTTTTTCAGTTAATTCATTACCTAAAATAATATTTTGCAAAGCAGTAAAATTATTTACTAATTCAAAATGTTGGTGAACCATACCGATTCTAACAGGTTTTTTAGTGTTTGAATTTAGTTTATAAGAACCAAAAGTTGGTTTTTGAAAACCTGAAATAATTGACATCAATGTTGATTTTCCAGCACCATTTTCTCCTAAAATAGCATGGACTGTATTTCTTTTAATATTTAAATTAATATTTTTGTTAGCATAAAATTTTTTATTAAAAATTTTTGAAACATTTTTTATTTCTAAGATAGAATTTTGATTTTTGTTTTGATCCAAAATTTCCTTAAAATAATTTTTATTTATTTTTTAAATAATTTAATATTTGCTATTTTTGCTAAAAAAAAAGTAATTTTTTTGCAAAAATTACTTTTTGTGGTTAAAAAATAAGTTAATAAAAAAATTAAAATTTATATAGATTGAAAATAAAGTTGATAGCTTTTTCATTTATATTTTTTAATTTTTATTTGTTGCTAATTATTTTTAGTATACTAAAAATTTTTAATTTTTAAATTTTTTTTTAAATTTTCAAAAATTAAAATTGGTTCTTTTTCAATTTGTTTAACAATATTTAAATCATTAAACAAAAGTTCAATAAAAGGTTCTATTTTTTGATAGTTATAATTCAATAAAAATAGTTTTAAGTCGTGATTGCTTGCTTGTAAATAAATTAAAATTTTTTTGATTACTTTCCAAGAAGTAAAATTACAATTTTTTTCTAATCTACTAATAGTTGATTGCTGAATATTAAGCGCATCAGCGAGCTGTTGTTGAGTCAAACAATTTCTTTGACGTAACCTTTTTAATAAATTTTGCATTTATTCTAGTCTCCCTATTTCTATAATAAAGCTAAAATAAATATAAAATATTTTTGCTATTTAAATAAAGATTTTTTATTTTTTTTAATAAAAATAAATTGTATCACAACGTTATATTTGAAATTAAAAACAATAAAATGCAAACAAAAATTAAACTTCAATTTTTAAATAATGAATTTTTTATTATTAAATTATGATTTGAATATGAATAATTAAAATTTGCTTTAATAAAATTTGTAATAGTTGAACTTTTATTATTTTGCAAAATTATATTTATTTGATTTATTTTAAAATTTATCATTAAATTAGCATTTAAAAAAAATCCGATTATAAAAATTTGAACAATAAATGCAAAAATAATTATAAAAAAGAAAAATTTAAAACTTATATAATTTCGATTTTTAATACAAAAAAAACAAAAAATAAAAAAGCCAATTGTTATAATTGCTCAAAAAACAACAATTAAATAAGTAAAAAATAAAAAATTAAAACCATAAATATTATTTAAAAATTTAAAATTTATGATTTGTTGATTTAAGTTTAAATCTAAAAATCTTTGCCAACCAAATATTTTTGAAATAATAAAATAATTTGAAAACTTAAATGTTACAAAAATTATAAAAATAAAAATTGGAATAAAAATCAAAAACAAACTTACACAAATTGAAATTAAAATATTAATTGGTAAAGGTAAAAAAACAAAACGAAATATTTTTTTATATCAAGGTTTTTCAAAATTACTATCTAAATAGTTGTTTTTAACATTTTTAATGAATTTGGAATTTAAGTTATTTTTTGTTTCGTTACTAATAAAAAAAATTGTTTTAAAATAAAAAAACAATAAAACAATAATTAAAAAATTAGAAAAATAAATAATATCTCTAAAAGGAATTCACACATGCAAATTAAAAACATTAAGCATGTTTTTTTGAATTAATTTATACAAATGAGATAATAATTCAGATTTAATTTGATTAGGATTAAGATTTTCACAATAAAAAATAATGAAATTATAATAAATTTGAATTTGAGAAAAAAATAACGAACCAATAACAATTAATACAAAATTATTAATTAAAAAAAATGTTTTATATTTTTTTTTATCTAAAACATTTACCCGAAAAGCAAAAAAAAGTAAACTAAAAATTACATAACAAAAAATAAAAACTGTAATAATTAAAAGCAAATAAAAAATTTTTTCATTTAAATAACCAAAAGTATTAAAAAAAATAAATTTATTTTCATTATTAAAAATTGCGTTTTGAAATTGAAAAAAATATGAAAGTTTTGAAGAAAAAACAACAATTATAAAAATTGGTAACGGAAATAAAAACACCAGAACCAAAAAAATTAAAACAAATAATTTTTTTTTAAATTGATATAAAAAATTAAATTTTGACATTATTAGATTAAAAAAGTTTGATTATTTTATAAAAATTAATTTTTTTTAATTTCAAATATATTTCTTGATTGTATGTTAGGATTAAAAATCTTATTTTTTTATTTAAATCCTTTATAAAAATAAAAAATAATTTTGGATACTTTTTTGTTAAAATTTTACTTAAATATAAATAACTAAATTCCGAAATTTCAAAAAAAACAATATGATTTTTACTTACACAATATTTTAAATCTTGAAAAATTTTTTTAAACGAATCATGATTTTTAGTATAAAGAGCGTTTTTTGGTTCTTTTTTAACAAATTTATTTAATTTAAAATTTTTACAAATATAAGGTGGATTACTAACAATAATATTAAATTTTAAATTTTTTTTGCGAATTGTTTTTAAAAAATCACTTTTAATAAGATTTATATTTAAATTTAAATTACGATTATTTTTTTGAGCTACTTTTAATACTTTTTTAAATTTATCACTTCCAAAAATTAAATCGTTATTATTGATTCTTAGTTTATTTATTCCAGCAGCAATTGCTAACGAACCACAACATAAATCTAAAATTTTTAAATTTTTTGTTTTAAAAATAATTTTTATTAATTGAGTTACTAAAACAACAAGGATTTCGGTTTCAAATCTTGGAATTAAGCAATTATTGTTTACTGTTAAATAAAAATTTAAAAATTTTTTTTTTTAATTAAATAAGCTAATGGTTTTTTAAAATAAATAAATTGGTAAAGTTTAAATTTAACTTTAATGTAAAAAAAAAGATTTATTTTAAAATTATGAGTGTAAAAATTATTTGGAGTAATTTTTAAAACATCAATAATTAAAATTTTAAATACATAATCAAGATCTGAAATATTTGAAAATTTGTTTTTAAATTTTTTTAATTTCAAATAATATTTATTTTTCATCATTAAAAAATAAATTAATCATTTTTAATTGATGATCCTCTTTTAATTGTGTGATTAAAAGATCTAAATTACCACCTAAAACTTGATTTAATTGTTTAAGTGTTAAATTTATTCGATGATCAGTAACTCTATTTTGAGCAAAATTATATGTTCTTATTTTATCGCTTCGTTGCCCTTTTTTAATTGCTGATTTTCTTAAATCAGAAATATTTTTTTGTTGTTTTGCTTGTTCAAATTTTAATAGTTTACTTCTTAAAACCATTAAGGCTTTTTCTTTATTTTCGTGTTGAGAACGCTCTTGTTGTGAAGATACAACAATATTTGAAGGTAAATGAGTTATTCTAACTGCAGAATCAGTTGTATTAACATGTTGACCACCAGCACCAGAAGCATGAAAAGTATCAATTTTTAAATCTTTATAATTAATATTTAATTCAATTGCTTCAACTTTTGGTAAAACAGCAACAGTTGCAACTGATGTATGAACTCTTCCTTTTGCTTCAGTTTTTGGAACTCTTTGAACTCGATGTGCCCCTGCTTCAAATTTAATGTTTTCGTAAACATTTTTCCCTGAAACTAAAAACGAAATATAACTAAAGCCACCTTGAATACTTTCAACAACATCAATTAACTTAACCTTTCAGTTTTTTTTCTCACAATATTTAAAATACATTTTAAATAAATCTTGGACAAATAAATTAGCTTCTTCCCCACCAACAGCGCCTCTAATTTCAACAATAACATTTTTTTTATCATCTTTATTTTGAGGAATTAAAAGAACCTTAATTTCTTTTAAAATTTGATTTAGTTTTAAATTTAATTCTTTATTTTCATCGTTAATTAATTTTTTAAATTCAGGATCTAAACCTTGATCTAACTTAGCTTGATTATTTTTTTTAATTTGATTTTCAATTTCTAAATACTGCTCATATTTAGTAATAATTGGATTTAAAAAATTAATTCGTTGATTATTTTTTTTAAATTGGTTATGATTTTTGGAAACGTTTAAATTTAAATTAATTGTTCTTAAATTTTCAATTTCTTTTTTTAAATTTTTTAAATTAGAAAATAAATTTTTCATAAAAATTAATTTTTAATCACAATAAAATTGTTTTTTTTAATACATTTTTGTAATGAAAAAATAAAAAATGGTAATTGTTTTCATTTGTTTAAAATAGCTCCACAAGCAGTTTTATGTCCGCCACCATCAAATTTTTTTGCAACATCATTAATATTATAAAAATTAGATCGAAGGCTAATTTTTATTTTTGAGTTTTTACTCATTTGATAAGCGATAAATCAAATTTTTATTTCTTTAATATTGGCCATAATATTAACTTCATCCTTAATTAATTTTTCTTTTAAATTGTAAAAACTAATAATTCGTGGTTTTAAAATAATATAACCAACGCCTTCTTGATGTTTTATTTTATTAATAAAAATTGTTCGAAGTTTTAAATATGATAAATTTTTGGTATATAAAAATTTATAAATATTTTGAATGTTTATTTTTGTTTTTAATAAATTATAGGCACACAAAAAAGTTTTTGAATTAACCTTAGAAAATAAAAATCTTCCTGAATCTGATATTAAACCCATAAATAAAAATTTTGCCGCTTGTTTTGAAATTTTTAAATTATTAACAAGGGCAAATTCAGTAATCATTTGGGTTGTTGCAACAGCTGAGGAATCAATAATATTAAAATCAGCATAATCATAACTTTTAGAATCAAATTTAAGATGATGATCAAATTTTACAATTGTTTTACCATGATCTCAAAAATTACTATCAATTCGTTCAATATTACTTGTATCAAAAACAACAACAAGAGCATTTTTAAAATAATTTTGCTCCAAAGAAGAAATATTAATTAAATTTTTTAATGTTAAACAAGGCGAACCATCAATTAAAACTTCTTTGTTAGCAAAATTATCTTTAATTATTTGTGAAAAACCAACAACTGAACCACACGCATCTAAATCACAATTAATATGTCTTACACAAATAATACGATTTGCTTTTTGAATTAATTCGTTTAATTTTTGATAATTTTTTTTCATAATTTATTAATTAAAAATAATTGCTTTTTTTTGAATATATAATAATTTTATTTTTGATAATTTTTTTAAATTTAATTGCGAAAAAAATAAAAATTTTTCTTTTGAGGTTAATAAAAAGCAATATTTAAAATATTTTAAATTTTTTTTTGACTTTTTAATTATTTTTCCTTCAACACATAAATCATCACTTTGAACTCTTTTTATATTAATTAAAAAAGGATTTAAATTTATTTTTTTACAATTATTATTAATAACTTTTAGATATTGATCAATAATTGTTTGATTTTTTTTATTAACTTTAATCAAATTAAAATTAGGATCAAAAAATAAGGTAAATATTTTTTTGCTAACTTTATCATTTCAAATTTCAATTAATTTTTCACACTCAATTATATTGTTATTTGAATTTTTCTCTTGCAGTAATAAAAACGAAGTATTAAAAATATAATATGCAAAAAATTGATTTGTTAAAAAAATAAATTTAGTACGAGGAAAATAAATTTTTATTCTTTCAATCATTAAAAACATTTTTTTTTGCTCTGTAAAATTTAATTCTAAAAAAACAGAATCAAAAATAATAAGTTCTTTTTTTGCAATAATTGCATTGATAATATATGTTTGAATTTGACTAAAAAGTGTTGAATAATTTCAAAAAAATATATTTCTTTTAAAACCTAATAATTTAATAACATTTAATGCTTTTTGATAAATAGAAGCTGTTAAATCATCAATAATAATTTTAGGTTTACTTTCAATTAATTTCTTTTTATTTTTTTTTACTTTTATAAAATTAATTTTAAATTTTTTTGCAATCAATAATTTATGATAATTATGAATTAATTCAATAATTTTTATTCTTAGCATCATAATATTGTTATTTAAAATTTTTTCAATAAAAATTTCATTTTTTTTTCAATTTGTTTTAATAAATTTTGAATATAAACCTAAAAATTTATAATTAAACTTTAAATTTAAATTTAAATAATTTTTTTCTTTAATTTGTTTTAAAAAATCATTAACAATTTTGCGATTTTTTTTTAAAAAATTATTATTAATCATTGCTTTTTTAATCTTGAAATAATAACGAAAAAAAATAAATTTTTTGGTTGCTAAATTTAAGCGAATAATTACAATTTGTTGACTTATTAATTTTAATTGTTTTTGAACAATAAAATTTATTTCTCAATAATTAAAATTTTTTTTATATTTTGGATATTTTTTTTCACAATTACATGATTGCTTTAAATCTAAAAATTCTTCAACATAATCAAAAAGAGCTTGATTAATAATTAAATTAGTTTCAAGTGTTTCTATTTCAGCATTTAAATTTAAATAATTTACAATAATATTTTTTAAAATATTAGGTAATTTTAATTGATTATCAAAAATTTGATTATTTTTTAAAAATTCCTTAATATCTTCTTGAATTTTAATGATGTTATTTTGACATTTTTTAAAAACATTATTAATTAAATTTAACAATAAAGTATTAAGTTTTTTTTGTAATTCAATTTGAAAATTATTTTTACTTATTTTTTTTAAATTGAATGAAATCAAATTATTATAAAATGATGATAATTTTAAATATCAAAAAATTGGATCTAACAAACTTAAAAAAACAAACTTAAGTTTTGTTGGTAAAAAATATCAAAAATAATTTCGATTTTTTTTAATTAAAAAAACTTTGCGCTCGCTTTTAAACGCTGTTGTAATATCTTTATTTCCTAATAAAATTTGACCATTTTTAACAAAATAGTGACCTAATATTAAATTAATAAAATTTTTTTTATAAATTTTATCTTCATAAACAACAATTAAAATTTGTTGGTTTTTTAATTCAAATGACAAATTTTTAAAATAATTAATTTCGTTTTTTGTGAAAAAAACTTGATTAAATCTAAAATTCAAAATATTTTATTTTTTATTCTGATTAATTTTTTTTGATAACTTTTGTTTAAATTTCTCAACGCGACCTTTAGTTGAAAATTTTTGTTTACCAGTATAAAAAGGATGACAAGATGAACATGTATCAACAACATAATCTTTTTTTAGTGCTGAAATTGTTTTAAATTCAAAATTACATGTTGCACATTTTGCATTAATATTAAAAACTTTGGGTTGAATTTTTTTATTCATTATTTGCTGCTTTATTATAACAATTAAATAATTTTGTTAAATTAATAAACACATCCTTAATTCCTAAACTAGCATATTTAAGAACAACACGTGGATCATAACCTTTAGATTTCATATCTAAATGTAATTTATAATATTTTCTTAAATTATTTGAAAAACTAACTTGACATTCAGTATTAACATTAATTTTAGAAACACCTTCACTAATAGCTTTTATTATTTGATTTGTTGGAATTCCGCTTCCACCATGTAAAACTAATGGTTTTTTAACACATTTATTAATTTCATCTAAAAGTTTAAAATTTAAACCTTTTCAATCTTTAGGGTATTTACCATGAATATTTCCAATTCCAGCCGCTAATACCGAAATATTTAAATTTCCCATTTTTTTGGCTTGGTTAATATCAGCTAATGCACCTAAATTAATAACATCATCTTCTTTACCACCAATGGCACCAACTTCTGATTCAACACTAACATTATGTTTTTTAGCGTATTCTAAAACAATTTTGGTATTAGCGTAGTTTTGTTCAAAACTTAAACTCGATCCATCATACATAACTGATGAAAATCCTGCATCAATTGCATTTTTTGCTGCTTGAACACTTTGACCATGATCTAAATGAAGTGCAATTGGAATATCAACTTGATAAAATTCTAATAAATTATTAACTATTGCAACAACAGTTTTATAACCACCCATATATCTAATTGCGCCTTCACTAACACCAAGAATAATAGGAGTTTTAGTTTTTTGAGCAGTTTCAATTAAAATTTTTGCTCATTCAAGGTTATTAATATTAAAATGACCAACTGCATAATGATTTTTATATGCTTTATTTAACATATCTGTAATTGGACTTAGTAATTTATGGTATTTTTGCATTTTATTCCTTTTTTGTAATTTATAAAATAGATTTAACAAGATTGATAAAAATAGGGTGTGGATTATTTATTCTTGATAAAAATTCAGGATGATATTGAACAGCTAAATAAAACTTATGAGTTGTTAATTCAAAAGCTTCAATTAAATTTTTTTCTTGATATATTCCTGAAAATACAACATTTTGTTTTTGAAATAAAGTTTTATATTTGTTATTAAATTCATAACGATGACGATGTCTTTCAAAAACAAAATCTTTGTTTTGATAAATTGATGCTAATAAGGTATTTTTAAAAATATTAACTTTATATTTTCCTAATCTTAAAGTACCGCCATATTGAAAATTATTTGAATTTACATTTTTGTTTTGGTCAATAATTAAATTTGTCGATTTAGGATTAAATTCAAAAGAACTAGCATCTTTTAAATGACATAAATTTAAAGCAATTTCAATTGCTGAAATATCTAAACCTAAACAAATTCCAAGAAAAGAAATATTATTAATTCGTGCAAATTTTGCAGCTAAAATCATACCATCAACTCCTGAACAATCAAATCCACCAGGAATTATTATTATTTTAGCATTTTTTAAAATTTCTTGATAATTTTTAAGATTTATTTTTTTTGAATTAATTCAAATTATTTCAATTTGTAAATTTAATTTTAACCCTGTTAAATTTAATGATTCAACTAATGATAAATATGAATCTTTAAATTTTGTATATTTACCAACAATATAAACTTCAACAATTCTTTTATTAGGATTTAAAAAATTTTTAAATAATTTATTTCATTTTTCTAAATTTATATCTAAAAGATTTCATTTTAATTTTAAATTTAATAAATTAATTAAATTTTGATCATATAAAAGATTAGGAACATTATAAATACTTTTAACATTATAAGCATTTAAAACAAATTTTGGTTTTAAATTACAAAAAATAGCAATTTTATTTAAAACTTCATCACTAACTTTTTTAATTGAACGAGCAACAATAAGATCAGCTTGAATTCCTTGGGAAAGAAGTATTGAAATTGAGTGCTGAATTGGTTTTGTTTTATATTCATAACTAGTGTTTAAAAAAGGTAATAATCCAACATGAACAATACAAACATTTTCTTTACCTAAATCCATTTTAATTTGTCTAATGGATTCAATAAATGGTAAAGATTCAATATCTCCAATTGTTCCACCAACTTCAATTATAACAACATCATAATTATTTTTTTGATCTAAAATCTTAGATTTAATTAAATTTGTAACATGGGGAATAACTTGAATTGTTTGTCCTAAAAATTTTCCACTTCGTTCTAGATGAATTAATTCTTGATAAATTTTTCCTGATGTTAAATTAGATGTATGATCAAGATTTGTATTTGTAAATCGCTCATAATGCCCTAGATCTAAATCTGTTTCAGCACCATCATCTGTTACAAAAACTTCACCATGTTGAAGTGGTGAAATTGTTCCAGGATCAATATTTAAATAAGGATCAAATTTTTTTAAAAATACTTTTTTATTAGCGTTTTTTAATACAAAACCAATTGAAGCTGCAATAATTCCTTTTCCAACTCCTGATACTACTCCACCAATTACAAATATAAATTTTGTCATTACTTAATTGTTTTCATTAAGATTTTTTTCAGCTTCATCTCAATCAATTTCACCTGTATGATTAATTTCATTTGAAATTTTTTTAGATTTAAAAATATTTAATCGCTCTTGATTTGAATTAATTTTATCAGATATTTTAATTCTTTTTTTTCTTTTTGGACCACGTTTTTTTACTTTTTGTTGATTTAACATATCAGTTAATTCAGTATTTATTTCGTTTTGAGTTGCAAAATTAAAATTTGTTAAAAATGACAAAGATTTTGTCATTGATAAACTTAAATTCTTAATTTTATTAACATTTATATTTGATCGTAAAATTCATTTTTTATTTTCAATCAAAATAAAATTGTTATTATCTAATAATTCAATATAAATTGAAGATAATATTTCGTTTTTTTCTTCGTTGCCATTAAAAGATATAATTTTTTCTGAAATTAAAATATCAAAAATTTCTTCAATTGTTAAACCTTTTAAATTTTTTTTTAAAATTTTGATAATTTCTAAAGTAATATCCATAAATTTAAAATATTAATAAAATTTTTTTAATATAACATTTTATTATAATAAAAAAACAATAAATATTTTTTAATATTATTAATAATTTTTTAAAAACAAATTTAAATTCGCAATTAAACGCTTCTTTTTTAATAAAAGTCAGGTTTGAATTAAACTTGGACCATGAGTTGAAAGTGTTGTTGCAATTCTTAAAGGAAGATATAAATTTTTAATATTCAATTTAAATTCCCCTCTTAAGTTTTTTAATAATTTACTTAAATTTGATTGTGAAAATTGATCAATTTTTTTAATTTCGATTAAAAATTTTTTTATTAATAAAACTGAAAAATTTTGATTTTTAAAAAATTCAATATTTTTTATTTCCAAATCATCAAAAACAAAAAAAAGTTTTGTTAATTTAATAATTTGTTCACCAAATTCTAATTCTTCTTGAAATAATAAAAAAATTGTTTCAATTTCAAATTTACTATATTCTGAAATATCATATTTTGATTTTAAAAATGGAATTAAAAATTGATATAAAGAATTTGAATCTAATTTTTTAAGATAAATTTTATTAATTCAATTTAATTTTTTAATATCAAACATTCCTGGTGCTTTATTGAAATGATCAAAATTAATAATTTTTATTAATTCTTGCAATGAAAAAATTTCTTGATCATTTTTAGTTTTAGGACTAAAACCAATCAATGCTAAAAAATTTAAAACAGCTTGTGGTAAATATCCTTTTTGTTTAAAAATATGTAAATTTGAAACGTTGTTTTTATCTCTTTTTGATAATTTTTTTCGTTCTTGATTAACAATAATACTAAAATGACCAAAAAAAGGGATTTCAAAATTTAATGCTTCATATAAAAGAATTTGTGAAAATGTATTACTAATGTGTTCTTCTCCTCTTAAAACATGTGAAATTTCCATTAAATGATCATCAATAACAACAGCAAAATTATAAGTTGGAATTGAATTGTTTTTTAAAATAATAAAATCACCAACATCATTAGAATTAAATTTTACTTCACCTCTAATTAAATCATTAAATTGATATTGGTTTTTATCATTATTAACTTTAAATCTTATAACAAACGGTTTAGTTTTTTTATATTTTAAAACTAAATTTGAATCTAATTTTAAACATCTTTGATCATATTTAAAGTTTCTTTGATTTTTAAGAAGTAAAATTTCTTTTTGTGCTTTTATTTCTTCTCGTGTACAAAAGCAATAATATGCTTTTTTTTGATCTAAAAGAATTTGAACATATTTTTGATAAATTTTTAATCGTTTTAATTGCTCATATGGCCCAAAAGCACCTTCATTAATACTTGATTCATCAAAAGTTATATTTAACCATGATAACATTTCATATTGTTTGTCAATAAAAACTGGATTATTTCGAGCAATATCAGTGTTTTCAATCCTAATTATAAATGAACCGTTAAAATGTTTTGCCAACAAAAAATTAAATAAGGCTGTTCTTGCGTTACCAACATGTAAATATCCTGTTGGTGAAGGAGCATATCGAAATCTATATTTTTTTTCCATAATAATTTTTAAATGTTAAATCTAAAATAACAAATATCTCCATCTTTAATAATATAATTTTTTCCTTCAATTGATAGCAAGCCGTGATTTTTAACATTTAAAAATGTTTTATATTTAATTAAATCATTATAATTATACACTTCAACTTTAATAAATCCTTTTTGAATATCCGAATGAATAATTTTTGCACATTCACACGCACTACATTCTTTTAAAAATGTTCAAGCTCTTGTTTCTTTTTCACCAGCAGTAAAAAAAGTTGCTAAATTTAAAATTTTATGACTTTTGCTAATTAAAGTTTGTAAGTTATCATTTAATTTATATTCTTGATGCATTAATTGATTTTCTTCTTTTGAAAGCTCACTTCCTAAAAGTTCTAATTCTAAATCCAAAACAACTAATTGACAATTTGTTTTTAAACAATAATTTTTAACATCGTTTAAATATTGAAATTGTTTTGAATTAGAATGTAAATTATCAGCACCATTAATATTAGCTAAAATAATTTGTGGTTTTAATGTTAATAATTGAAAGTTACGAATAATTTTTAATTCTTCTTTATTTAAGGTTAATGTATTTAAAAGTTTTTCATTTTCTAAGCAATTTAAAAATTTATCAAGAATTAAATTTTGGGCTTTAATTTCTTTTGAAGCGATATTGTTTTTGCTTTTTTTATTTAAATTAGCTTTCATTTTTTTAATTGATTCTAAATCATGAATCATTAATTCTAAATTAATGATTTCAATATCACTTAAGGGATTAATTTTGTTTTCAACATGAATAATATCTTTATTTTCAAAACAACGAACAACATGAATTAATGCATCAACCATTTTTATATTACTTAAAAATGCATTTCCTAATCCTTCGCCTTTTGATGCGTTTTTAATTAAACCAGCAATGTCAACAAAATTAACAAAATTTTTAACTATTTTTTTACTTTTAAATATTTCACCAATTTTAAACAACCTTTCATCATCAATAAAACTAACTCCAAAATTAGGATTTATTGTTGCAAAAGGATAATTTTTTATTAAAATATTTTTATTTGTTAAGGCTTTAAAAAGTGTTGATTTACCAACATTTGGCAAACCAACAATTCCAATTTTTAAACTCATTAATTTTAGTTTTCTAATTTTCTAATAATTTTTTTTAAATTTGTTAAATTTTTATAAAAAATTGTTATTTTATTTTCATTAATAACAATTTTAGTTTGCAATTTTTGTTCAAGATTCAATTTTAAAATATCAGTTACCATAACATTTGGATCATTGTTATTGTTTTTAAATTTTACAATATTAAGTTTTTTATAATTTTTTTGAATCTTAAATTCTTTAATTTTTGCAATGATTTCATCATCATTTAATTTATTTTGCTTATTTTTTGTTAATAATTCTAATATAAATTCCTCATTATTTTTAACTTTAATAAACAAACAAGCGCTTTTAAATGAAATAGCTTGATTCAAAAATTCGTTTTTTATTTTTGAATCAAAATTATATAAAATAAAAAGTTGTTCTAAAAAAGTAAAATCAAAACTTGCGTAGCGAGCAATTGTAATTAAATCTAATTTATGAACATTAATTAATTTAAAAATTAATTCACCTTGCATTAAATAATGAATGTTTTTGTTTGTTAATGCTTTAAAAATTAAAATTTTTTGAAATTGCAAATAATTATTTTTGTTTAAGACAATTTCAAAAAAAGAATTTTCTTTTTTTTTTAAAATCGCTTTTAATTCTGAATTTGTTTTATTTAAACAATAAAAAGAATTCGAATTTAAATTAGTTCAAAAAATTAATTTATCATTCCAAAAATTTGTTATTTTAAGCAGTTGTTTGAAAAAAATAATTTCAAATGGAAATTTTAAATTTTGATCAAATAACAAAATTTTTTTGTTTTTTATCTGTGCATAAAAATTATAAAAATAGTTATAATCATCAAGCAAAACTTTTAATGAATCAAATGTTTCTTTGTTCATTATTTTATCTCAGTTTGAAGGAATTATTTTATGTTCCCAGTTTGAAGGAATGGTTTTTTTCTTATTCATATTTATTTAAAATTTCTTGTGCTAGAATAAAATAATAATTTTTTGTTTTTAGTTGTTTATCGTAAATATTAATTGGTTTTCCATAAGCTATTGCTTCGGCAAGCTTAATGTTTTTATAAATAATTGTTTTGAATAAATGTTGTTTAAAAATTGTTGAAACTTTTTGATAAACATCTTTTGCTAAATTAATTCTTTGATCAAACATTGTTAATAATATTCCCAATATTTTTGTTTTATGAAAACTTATTGAATTATTTAATTTTATCAATGCTAAAATTTTAAATAAACTATCAAGGGCAAAATATTGAGGTTGAATTGGAATTATAATATCTGTAATTGTTTTTAAAATTAATTTATTTATGATATTGAAACCTGGCGGAGTATCAATAATAATAAAATCATAATTGTGTTTAATTTTTTGAAGTGCTTTTAAAAATCAATTATCATTACTATTTTTAAAATCTTTTATATTTATTAAGTCTTTTTTAGCACATATAACATCAAGATCATAAAAAACATTTTTAATAATAATATTTTCAATTTTTGCTTCATCAATGTAAACTGAAAATAAACTTTTTAAATTTGCATTATTATAAATTCCAATTCCTAAGGAAGCATTTGCTAAAGGATCAAAATCAATTAATAAAACTTTTTGATTTAAAGAACTTAAATTAATTGCAAGATTAATTGATGATGTTGTTTTGCCAACACCTCCTTTTTGATTAAAAAATGCAAAAATTTTTGATTTCATTTTTATTTAATTTGAAAAAATATGTTTTTTATAAAATGATGGGTATTTTTTCTTAATATAAAACATTAGCATTTGAATATCAGAGAAATTAATTCCTAATATTCTTTTACATTGCCCAACTGAAATAGGTTGAAATTTTTTTAATTTATTTCTTGCTTCACTAGCAAGATTTGGTACTAAATCATAATCTAAAAAAGGCGGAATTTTTTTTTGTTCCCATTTTAAGAATTTTTTAATATCATTTTCTTGTTTTTTAATATAACCATCATACTTAATATTTATTATAATTTGATTTTTTAAATTAAAGTTGAATGATTTAAATTCTTTTCGTGCCCTTTGAATATGAGTTCAATTAATTTTTGGTCTTTTTAATAAATCAAAAATTGAAATAGGTTGCTTAATTGGATTCAAATTTAATTTAATTAAATTTTTATTAATTAAACTGTTTGGAAAAATTTTAATTTCTTTTATTTGATTTGTAATTTTTTGTTTTAATTCTTGATTATGCAAAAACTTTTGATATCTTTTTGATGAAACAAGTTTTAAATCATATCCAATTTTTATTAATCGTTCTTCAGCATTATCATTTCGAATCATTAAACGATATTCAGCTCTGGAAGTTAACATTCGATATGGTTCATATAATCTTTTTGAAACTAAATCATCAATTAAAACGCCAATATAAGAAGAATTTCGATTTAAAATTAATGGTTTTTGCTTTAGTATTTTTAAACTCGCATTAATTCCAGCCATTAAACCTTGACATGCTGCTTCTTCATAACCGCTAGTACCATTAATTTGACCTGCTGTATAAAGATTAGCAATAATTTTTGTTTCTAACGAATGTTTTAATTGCTCAGAAAGAATTGCATCATATTCAATTGCATACCCATATTTTAAAATTTTTGCATTTAAACAACCAGGTAAAGATTTAACCATTTCTTCTTGAATTTTTTTAGGCATTGTTGTTGAAAAACCTTGCACATAAATACTATTTAATTGATCTGATTCAGGTTCTAAAAAAATTTGATGAATTAATTTTTTATTAAAACGAACAATTTTGTCTTCAAAACTTGGACAATATTTTGGACCATTAGCTTTTATTAATTTTTCATTATACATTGGTGAAGCATTTAAATTAGCTAAAACTAATTCTCTTGTTTTTAAAGTTGAATGCAATAAAAAACATGAAACTTGTTGTTTAATTTTTAAAAATTTTTCATTTTCAAAATCAAATGAAGATTTTAAATAATCTCCTTTCATTTCTAAAATATCTTTATTCTTAAAATTAATTGAATTTTTTTCTAATCTTGGTGGTGTTCCTGTTTTTAAACGAATTAATTTAAAATTCAAAAATTTTAGTTGGTTTGATAAATTAGATTTAAATTTTTCCCCAAGTGGACCTTGTATTTTTTTGCTACTTCCCCTTAAACAAATTGGTCTTACATAAGTTCCAGTTGTTAAAATAACAGCTTTTGCAAAATATGATTTATTATTTGCTAAATTAACTCCTTTAACAACTTTTTTTTCAACAATTAAATTATCAACAGCACCTTTTAAAAAAGTAATATTTTTATTTTCATTAATTTTTTTAAGCATATATTTTGAATAACTTAATTTATCAATTTGAGCTCTTAGCGCTTGAACACCTGGACCTTTTGAAAAATTTAACAATTTCATTTGTAAATAATTTGCATCTGCTGCTTTAGCCATAATTCCGCCAAGCGCACCAATTTCTCTAACAATTACACCTTTTGCAGGACCTCCAATTGAAGGATTACATGGCATAGTTGCAACTTTTTGTAAATCTAAATTAATTAATAAAACCTTTTTTAATAATTTAGCACTAATTAATGCTGCTTCAACACCAGCATGACCTGCACCTATTACAATAACATCATAATTATTTTGATTCATTTTTAACCTAGTTTAATTCGTTTAAATAAAATTAAATATTTTTTTATTTCAATTTCTTTTAACAATCTCAAATCAAATTTTTTAAAAAAATTAATTTTTTCAATTTCAAAATTTGTTGCTTTGAATAATATTTTAATATTTTTTATAAAAAATGGTTTAAATAAAAATCCACTCACAATAATTACAAAAAATAATGATGATAAAAATTGTTTTAAAATATTTTTATTTTCTATTGCCCAAGGTTTTTTAATTTCGATTAATTTATTAGCTTCCTTTAATAATTCTAAAACTTCTAAATTTGCATGATAGCAATCATAATTATCCATAAATAAAACATATTTTGAAATTGTGGCTTGACATTTTTTAATTAAATAATCATTATTAAAATTATTTATTTCCAAATCAGTGTTAATAATTTTAGAATCAAAATATTTAATTATCATTTTAAAAACTCTTGAAATTAAATTTCCAAAAGAATTAACTAGTGTTGAATTATAATAATCATTAATTACCTTAGCAGAATAATTATTATCACTTTTTATTTGAAAGCAAGTAATTAAGAAATATCTTAAAGCATCAACATCATATATTTTGATTAATTCATAAGGATTAATGCTATTATTTTTTGATTTTGACATTTTAATATTATTATTAATAATTCAACCATGAATTAAAATATTTTTTGGTAAAGGTAAATTTAATTGTTTTAATAACAACAATCAATAAATTAAATGGAATCTTATAATTTCTTTGCCAATGATTTGTAAAGATTCAACTTCATTATTTCAGTATAAATTAAAAAATTTTTGATTTATTTGATATTTCAAACTACTTAAATAACCAATTAAGGCATCGATTCAAACATAAAGATAAAAATTTTTATAATTTAAAAAAGGAATTAAGTTCTTAGATTTGTATCTTGAAATTGCTAAATTTTTTAAATTATTTTCCTTAAAAAAATTTTTTTCAATTTCTAATTTATAAAACTTAGGAAAAATATTTATTTTATTTTTTAAATAAATATTTTTTATTCATGAAAAATAATTTTCAATTCTTCAAAAAAAACTTTCTTCTTTTAAGTTTGAAAGCTCTCTTTGACAATTTGGACATTTATTATCATTTTCTAAATTAGCTTTTGTAATAAATTCAGCACAATAAATACAATATTTACCAATATAAAAACTTTTATAAATTAAATTTTTAAATTCTAAAATTTTTAAAATTTTTTGACACAAATCAATATGAAAATTAAACTTTGTTTCATGAAAATAATCATATTCAACATTTAAATCTTTTCATAATTGTTTGGTTTTTGTACTCATTTTAATTAAAAATTTTTCAAGCGAAAGATTATTTTTTATGGCACTATTAAAAATTTTTTCACCATGTTCATCTAAACCGGTAATAAAAAAAGTTTTATATCCTTGTGCTCTTTTATATTTACTCAAACAATCAGCAATTAATGTTGAATAACAATGGCCAAGATGTAAAACATCATTGCTATAAAAAAGCGGTGTTGAAACAAAAAATACTTTTTTTGAATTTAAAATTATTTTTTTATCCATTTATTAAATAAATTATAAATTTTATGATTTGTAGTATTAAAAAATTTTGCACTTAATTTTATTTTATCTTTATTTGTCAATGATAAAAAATTTGTTTTTAAATAATTAAAGAAATTAAAAATTTCTTTTTCATTTAAGTTTTTGTTTTCATTATTTTTATTATTATCAATCATAATAATGAATTCACCTTTTAAAAGATTTAAAGAATCAAAATTTTTAATCATTTTATCAACATTGTAACGAACAACTTGTTCATGTTTTTTACTTAACTCTTTAGCAATTGTAATATTTATTTCACAACCAAAAACATTTTTTATTGCTTTTAAAGTGGTTAAAATTCTTTTTGAACTCTCAAAAAAAATTAATGTATGATTTATTTTTAAATACTTTGCTAATTCTTTTTCTTTTGCTAATATATTATTTTTAGATTTTAAAAAACCTAAAAATGTAAAATAATAATTATTAAACCCGCTACAACAATAAGCATGAATTAATGAGCAAGGCCCATTTATAATAATTGGTTCAATTTTATTTTTAATAAGTTGATTAAATAAATACAAACCTGGATCAAAAACACATGGATATCCAGCATCAGAAATAATTGCAATATTTTTTTTTAATTGATACAAATTTATTATTTTTAACAAACATTCTTGTTCGTTATTTTTATTTAAAATAAATAATTTTTTATTAAATTGAAATTTATTTCCTAAAATTTTTGCTTTTAAAACATGTTCACAAAAAATATAATCAACATTTTGAAGAATATCTATCGCTCTTGGTGTCATTTCTTGTAAATTTCCAATTGGCGTTGCAACAAAATAAATATTATTTTGTGTTTTTAAATTATTGTTTTTTTGTTTCAATTGATTTAACATTAATTTTATTAAAATCACAATAATTATTTTTTGAACCAATCCCAAATCCAAAAACTTGTTCAAAATATTTAGTAAATAAAAAGTTAATTTTAAAATTTTGAAATTGATTATCAACTAAAAAAGAATTTTGTTTTTCATTATTAAATAAAAATAAAAACTCACAATCAAAAAGATTGTTTTTTTTAAAAAAATCAATTATTTTAATTAATTTATTTTGATTTTTTATCAAAATATCACATATGATAATCTTTTTATTTTTATAATTTTTATCTTTTATTCTTAAACTATCAATACTATCTAAAAAAATAAAATCAATTTCAAGCTGAAAATTTCTAATCATTGAAATTAAATAATAACAAAAAACAATTGTATTAGGCAAAAGACCAACAAAAACAATTTGTTTTGATGTTGAATTTAACAAACCTTTAACAAATGTTTTAATTTTTCTTTTAATAGTAAATAATTTTATTTTTTCAAGCATCTATAAATAGCTTTTGTATTACGATATTTTTCAAAATAATCAAAACCATATCCAACTATAAAAAAATCATCAATTTCAAACAAAGATGAAAAAGAATAATTAAAAACACGGGGAAAATTTTTATTTTTATTAATTAATGTATAAATTCTTAATGAATTAATTTGGTATTTGTTTTTTAAATGATTAATAAAAAAAGTAAGTGTTGAACCTGAATCAATAATATCTTCAAGTATAATAACGTCTTTTTTATTTAAATTATATTCATAATCAAAAACAACTTTAACTTTAGAAACATTTTCACCATTAAATGAAGCTAAACAAGCATATTGAAAATTAAATATTGTTTCGGGGTTAAGTTGTTTAAACAAATCAACTAAAAAAAAAGTTACTCCATTTAAAATTGCAATAAAAACAATGTTGCTATTTTTTTTTAATTCAGATTCTAAAAACTTAGCAAATTTTTTTATTTTTTTTTGAATTTTATAATTTGATAAAATTTTTACCAATTTATATTTATTTTCAATTTCTTTATCTAATTTCATTGTTTTTTATTTGAGCATAAAATTCACATATCTTTTGAAAAGAATAATTTTTAATAATAGCATTTATTATTAAATTTGTTTTTTTAAAAACAAAATTATTAAGCATATCAAGTTGTTCTTTTGAAAATTTATTTAAAACATAATTTCTTAAAGGAGTTTTTTGATCATAACCAATTCCAACTTTTATACGTTGAATTTTTTTAGTTTTAAAAACTTCAATAATATTTTTAAAACCATTATGAGATCCACCAGAACGATTATTTTGAATTTTTATTTTCCCGAAATCTAAATCTTTATCATCATAAAAAATAAAAATATCTTCTAAAGAAATATTAAAATATGTTGCAATACTTATTATTGGTTTTCCACTTAAATTCATAAAAGAAAGTGGTTTAGCAAGAATAATTTTTAAATCATTTTCAAAAAATGTTGTTATCTCATTATTAAACATTGTTTTTGTAGTTTTGCTCGAATTATTTAAAGTTTTTAAATAATTTTCAATTACTAAAAATCCAAGATTATGTCTTGTATATTGATATTGTGAGCCAACATTACCTAATCCAACAATTAATTTAGTTTTCATTATTATTCTTGGTTTTTAAATATTCAATAATAAGTTTATTTAATTCAACACCTCTATTTTCATATAATTTACTAACTGATTCATGAAAAATAATTTTTTTAATTACATCAGCTAAAAATTTATTGATTGAAATTACTGTTAAAAAATCTGGTTTGTTTTTTTGAAAAATTGTATCCGTAACAACAATTCGATCAATTATTTTGTTTTCAACTGATTTAGCAAATCGGTTTAAAGCATTATTTGAAAACAACCCATGAGTTGCTAAAACAATAATTTTTTTAGCTTTTTTATTTTTTAAAACATCACAAGCATTTAAAATTGTGCCTCCAGTATCAATCATATCATCAATTAAAAAACAAACTTTATCTTTAACATCTCCTAAAACGAATTTTATTTCCGATTTATTAAATGCAGTTCTTTGTTTTTCAATTAATGCAATTTGAGAATTGAACAATTTAAATTTATTAGCAATTTCAGTCGTTTTTATTAAAGCGCCTCGATCAGGAGCAACAAAACAAATTTGTTTTTCATCAGGATTTGCTTTTAAAAATTCAAAAATTCAGTGAGCAAATTCATCTACTGGTTTTAAACTATCAACAGGAATATCAAAAAAACCCATTGTTTGAGGAGAGTGCAAATCAAATAATATTATTTTGTTAGCACCAGCTGTTTTTAATAAATTAGAAACTAATTTACAAGTAATTGGTTCTCTAAAATTTGTTGTTCGATCTTGTCTTGAATATCCAAAATAAGGAATAATAACATTTATACTTTTAGCCCAAGCTCTTTTAAAGGAATCAATTGCAATTAAAAGCTCCATTAAATTATCATTTACCGGTGGACAAGTTGATTGAATTACGTAAACATCTTTGTTTCGAATTGAATTTAAACTTCGAATTAATATTTCTTTATCTTGAAATCAATTAATTAAAATTGGAGCTAACTCAAGATTTAATTCTTTAGCAATTGCTTCACCAGCTTGTTTTGATGCACTTAAAGAAAATAATTTAATATTTTTAAATTTTGAATCTTTTTTCATTAATGTTTTAAAGGAATTTTATTTTTTATTTTTTCTACTTTTTGAATATAAATTTCAGAATTTCGATCAATTTTTTTGATCATATAATTTAATTTATTAAATTCTAATAGTGTAATATTTGTCATTATTATTTTATAGCTTCGATTATTTTTAATATTATTACAATATTTATTTTTTGTTTCTCATACTGAAACAAAATTATGACCAATTGTTTGAGTTTTAAGAAGCGAAACAATAAAAATTGGTTTTTGAGTAATAACAAAAATTGTTTTAAACTCATATTTAGGATAAACAATATTTATAATCATTGATTGCAAAAAAATAAAAAAAAGCGATCCTAACATACTACAACCAAACAAAAATTGAACTCGATATTCTCAAATTTGTTTTTGTGGTGTTTTAACATAAATAGAATAAAAATCATTTAAATTCATTCTAAAAATTTGCACCAACATCATTGAAATTAAAATGAAAATATTAATAAATTTATTAATTGTTCCAATTGATTTATTTTTTTTAATTGAAAAATACATTGATACAAAATCAGTTCCTCCTGTTGATCCATTAGCATAATACACTAATCCTGAAGATAACCCATATATTGAACCACCAACCAAAGCAAATAGAAAAAGTCACATTCGATAATTAATACTATCTTTATGATTTTTTACTAAATCCATAAAATTTGTAAAAAAATGAAGATTAGATTCTAAAAAATTATTATCCAAAGTAAATAATGTATTAATTACAATTTGTAAAACCATGTAGATAATTGTGTTTAAACTAAATCTAATTCCAATTTTAAATAACGAAAATATTAGTAAGGGAGTATTTAATCCGAAAAAAATAAAAAAGTAAAACGTTGATTGTAAACTTTGAAGTTGGGTTCCAGAAGCATTAAATGGAATTAAAATTGAAATTAATCTTGAAATTGCACCAACTCCACTTGTAAATATTCCAAATTGGCCAGTTGGAGCAATAAAAAAATCAAACGAAAGAACCGCAAAAAAAGATGCGATTAAAATTAAAAAATAATTTTTAAATCGATAAAGATTAATTTCATTTTTTATAAATTGTTTTAAAAAAATAAAAAAGTGAAAGCGAAACTTATAAATTATTTTTTTAAACATTGTAAATTTCAAACATATGTATATTGATATAAAAATTAAAATATATATATATAATTATAAAATAATAAAAATTTTAAAATTATTATTTGTGAAATCAAACAAAATTTTAGGTCAACATTTTTTAAAAAGTTATTTTTTTGCCAAAAAAATAGTTAGTTGTTTATCGCTTACTGAAAACGATATTGTTATTGAAGTTGGTCCTGGAAAAGGAATGCTCACAAATTTTTTATTAAATGCTAAGAAGTTAATTTTAATTGAAAAAGATAAATTGTTATATCAATACTTAACAAAAAAATATCAAAATTATAAAAATGTTTTAATTTTAAATAATGATATTTTAAAAATTGATTTATTAAATTTAATTGCTAATAATATTAATAATTCTAATATTAAATTAATTTCAAATTTACCTTATTATTTAAGCAAAATTTTTTTAGAAAAAATGATTTCTTGAAAATTTATTGATATTTTTGTTTTAACAATTCAAAAAGAATTAGGAAATCGAATTTTAGCTAAGAATGATAGTAAAGAAAATAGTTATTTAACAATTAAACAAAATTATTATTTTAAAATTCAAAAAATTTTTGATATTCAAAAAGAAAAATTTTCGCCACCACCAAAAGTTGTGAGTTCAACTCTTGTTTTTAAATTTAAAAAAACTTATTTAATTAAAAATAGTATTGATTTTTTTGAATTTGTTTTATCAATTTTTTATTTTAAAAGAAAAACACTATATAACAATTTAAATTTAAATTTTAAAAAAGAAAAAATTTATTTTGCTTTTAATGCTTTAAATTTAAAATCAAGTATTAGAGCTGAAAATCTTGATATATGAAATATTATTTCATTATATTTTTTATTAAAATTAGGATTTAATTAAATCCTTCATCATTTCAGAAACGAAAGATTCAATATCAAAAATTTTTAAATCATTTTCAGTTTCACCAATCGAAATTAACTTAACAGGAATATTAAACTTTTTTTTAATTGCAATTGCAATTCCACCTTTTGCAGAACCATCAAGTTTTGTTAATGCGATTCCTGAAACATTAACCATATCTAAAAAAATTTCAGCTTGATTTAATCCGTTTTGACCAGTATTTGAATCTAATACTAAAATTACTTCGTTGATTTTAGAGTTTAATTTTGTTTTAATGATTCTGATATTTTTTTGTAATTCTAACATCAAATTTTTTTTGTTTTGCAATCTTCCGGCAGTATCAATTAAAACAAGGTTAAAATTATTTTTTTTAGCATAAGTTATTCCTTCAAAAATTACACTTGATGAATCTTGTTTTAATTTTTTTGCACAAACTAATTCAAGACCGATTTTTTTTGCTCATAAACCAATTTGCTCTTTAGCTCCAGCTCTAAATGTATCTGCTCCAATTAATAAAACTTTTAAATTCTTATTTTTATAATAATTTCCTAATTTTGCAATTAAACTTGTTTTTCCAGATCCATTAACGCCAACAATAAAAAAAATATTTAATTTTTTAGGATTAATTTTTAAAATATTTTTGCGATCTTGATTGTGGTAATAAGAAATTAAAATTTTTTTTAATTCTTGATAAATTAAATTAAAATCTTTACTTTTTCGTTTTATTTTTTTAACTAAAATTGAAACAATTTCAATACTTGTTTGCACTCCTAAATCAAACCCAATTAAAATTTCTTCTAAATCCTTACAGTATTGTTCATCAAATTGATTATGTTTCTTTGCTAATTTTTTTATTTCTTTTGAAAATAATTTTTTTTTAAAAAGCATTTTGAATAATTAAATTTAAATAATTTAAGCATTGCTATAATCACTTAAATCAAAAAATTTTCCTTCTTTAATATAAATTAATAATTCTGATATATTTACTAAATGTTGTGTTGCTTGATCAATATATTTTAATTGTTTTAAAATTAAATAAATGTTTTCAGGATTAGATACAAAATTATTATCTCTTAATTTATCAAACAATGTTTTTGTTTCTTGTTTATAATATAAATTTAATTTATTTTCAAACTTAGGAATTAAATAAGTTAAATTCAAATTTGCGGTTTCAATAATTTTTTTTATGTAACCTAACATTGATAATAGATGAATAAATCCTTCATTTAAATAATTTTTAAATAATTTAACACTATTTGGATAATCAACAAAATATCTGGCAATATTGGTTGCATAATCAGCAATAATTTCAAGTTCGTGAAAAATAATTAAAAAAATTATTACTTGTCTTAAATCTCTTGTTACAAATTGTCTTTTCGTAATTTTTCAAATTGTTAAATTTAAAAATTTACTATACGAATTATTAATTTCAGCATCATTTTCGATAACTTGTTTTGATTTTAATTGTTCTTTTTCTCTTAAAGATTCATAAACTAATTTATATTGATAAATAATTTTATCAAACATTACTAAAACTAATTTACGTTGCTCATTTAAATCTCGATTTAAATAATTAATATAATTGTTTAAATATATTTGGTTTTTTTTCATAATTAAAATCGTCCTGATAAATAATTTTCAGTTAACTTATTTTTTGGTTTGAAAAATAAAATTTTTGTTTTATTATATTCAATTAATTTTCCGTTATATAAAAAAGCTGTATAATCAGCAATTCTTGCTGCTTGTTGCATTTGATGGGTTACTAAAACAATTGTAAAATCTTTTCTTAATGTTCTAATTAAAGCTTCAATTCTTAATGTTGAAATCGGATCTAATGATGAACAAGGCTCATCCATTAATAAAATTTTAGGACAAAGCGCTATTGCACGAGCAATACAAAGCCTTTGTTGCTGACCTCCAGATAAATCTTGAGCAAAGGAATGTAATTTATTTTTTACTTCATCATAAAGAGCAACTTTTTGTAATGATTCAATTACAATTTGATTTAAAATTTTTTTATTTTTAATTCCAAACAATTTTAACGGATAGCAAATATTATCATAAATTGACATCGCAAAAGGATTTGGTTTTTGAAAAACCATTCCAACATTTACTCTTAATTTTGATAAATTTTGATTTTTATCATAAATGTTTTTTTTGTTTATTAAAATTTTACCTTTTAAAATTGGTTTAATCTTAATTACTTCATTCATTCGATTTAATGTTCGAAGCAAGGTTGATTTCCCGCAACCACTAGGTCCAATAATTGCTGTTATAACGTTTTTTTTAAAATTTAAAGAAATATCATTTAAAATAAATTCTTCGCTTTTATCATATTTAAAAAATAAATTTTTTATTTCAATGATATTTGATTCTTCTTTACTTGAAATAATTTTTTTTGTCTTTTCCATTTTTTATTTTCTTTTATTTTTTGTTTTTTAAAAATTAATTTTAAATCAAAAAAGCCACCAATATAGTTTGCACTTAAATTTAAAATAATAATTGTTACAAGTGTTATTAACGCTAAAATATAAGCAATTGATAATACTCCTGAACTAGATCCATCTTTAAAAATATAATAAATTTTTACAGCTAAAGAAGTTCCAGGTGAAAAAAATCCACTATTTGGAGAATGAGATGCTGTTCCTAAGGTTAAATAAATAGGAGCAGATTCCCCAATAATACGAGCTATTGTTAAAATAACTGCAGTTAAAATTCCTTTTGTTGAATTTGGGAGAATAACTTTTTTAATTGTTTCAAATTTTGATGCACCTAGAGCATATGAAGCATTTTTAACATTCATTGAAACTGATTTAAATTCATTATATAAAGCTCTTATCATCAGTGGTAATACTAAAAATGTTAGCGTTAATGATGAAGTTAAAATTGAAAGTGGTAACCTTAAAAAACCAACAAAGAATATTAATCCAAATAAACCAAAAATTATTGAGGGTGTTGAAGCCATAACATCAAAAAAGAAATTAAAAATTTTTCTTTTTTTAGACTTCATATATTCACTAAGTCAAATTGATGTAAAAAAACAAAACGGAAACGAAATTACAATTGTTGCAAACACTAATATTAAAGTTGAAAGAAAAATCTCAAAAACAACATCTCAGCTATTAACTCCAACATCAGCACCAAACTTATTTAAATCATTACTAAAAGCAGCAATACAACCATTAATAATGATTGAAAATGTTGCAAATAAAGTAAATCCAACACATATAAAACTCATTAGCAACATGAAAAAATAATTAATTCCGTTTTTAATTTTATTTTTAGTTTGAAAATTTGCTTTTTTTTGAATTAAATTTCTAATTTCGTGATGTGATTTATGTTCTAATTTTTTCTTAGTAATTTTTATTTTTTTAAATTTAAAAAATCGTGTTTTTTTATTAACACAATTATGAATTAATAAAACAATCCCATTAATTAAAATAACTAAACAAAATAAAATTAACCCAATTGTATATAATGCAGATTCATGTTCAGGACCAGTATTTTCTAAAATTTCAATCCCAATAGTTCCAGCTAATGTTCGAATTGAAGCAAATATAAAGCCTAAAAAACTATGAATGTTATTTAAATTTCCGTTTGGTGCCATATTACCACAAATCATAATTACAGCCATTGTTTCACCAATAATTCTAGCTATTCCCATAATAACAGCTGTAATAATTTCTTTTGAAGCAGATTTTGAAATAATACTAAATGTAAGTGTTGTTTTTGAAAACCCTAATGCATGTGCAGCGTTGCGATAGCTTTGTGAAACATTTAAAATTGCATTAATCATTAATGATAACATTATCGGAAGTGACATAAAAGCTAAAACAATAGCAGCTAATAACATACTACCTTGCTGTTTTGAACCAAGTTCTATAAACCAAGGCGATATTTGTTTAATTGCAAACAAACCAAAAACAACTGAAGGAATTCCGGCTAAAATTCTAATAATTTTAATAAATGCTTTTTGATAAAATCCACTTAAATATTCACTAACAAAAAAAGCAGAATAAAAAGATATTGGAACAGCAATAATAAGGGTAAAAAAAAGTAAAATAATTGTTCAAAACACAATTAATAAAATTCCATAAATTGGAGTTTTAGAACTTGGATCTCATGTTGGTGAAGAGATGAATTTTCAAAACGAATAATTACCTAAAAAATAACATGATTTGTAAATTACAAAAAACAAAATTAAAAAAAACGCAAAAACAGCAAAAGAAGCGAATAAAAAAACAAGACCTTTAAAAATAAGATTGTTTCTTTTTTTTGAAACGATTTTGCTAAAATTTATAAATTTGTGATTAAAAATTTCTTTGTTGTTCATTTTATTTCAACCAATTAGGTTCTTGATTAATATTAATATTATTTTTTTGAAACATTTCTTTTAATGAATTAAAATCACAATTTTGATTTTGATCACTAAAACCTAGTTTTTGAAATCCCAAATTTGTAATAATTCGATCTACTTCTCCATAAGGGTTTTTTAAATCTTCAATTTGTTTTTTGGTTGGTGTGTATAAAAGAGCAAAAACATAACGAAGACACAATAAAAATTTTTTCTTTTCATCAATGATTTTTTTACTTAACAATCCAACAAAAGGTCTGTTAAATTGATAATTCTTATTAAAATCAATTTTATTAGATGTTGAAAAATGTTCACCATCAACAAAAGGAAGAACAAATTTATTTGAGTTTGTAAAAGTTGTTGCTAAAATAGCTAAATTTAAATGTTTATTTATAATATCATCTCTTATTTTTTTAATATAAGAAAAGGATAAAAAACCAACGCTGCTTGGAGTGTTTTCAATTGAATTTAACATCGCACCATTTGAAGTAGCAACACTAGCATGATTTGAATTACCTTTTAAAACGCTTGTTTCAAAATAAGATCGTGTTCCTGAACCAGCTTCTCTTGTATAGGTTGCAATTTTTTTATTTAATGAACCTTTGATTTTTGAAGAAGTAGGTGAAACAACTTTTGATTCAACATTTGAATTGTTAAAAAAAGTTTTTCATGTTGTTTGTTTTTCATAAATTGTTTTTAAAATATTTAATTGAGAATTTTTTTGTTTTATTTCAAGACCATATTTTAAATCAGGATTTGCTTTAATTTGATCTTGTGAATTTACAAAATGAAGATTATTAGGAAGATGAAACAAAACAATAACATAATCTTTAGCGATTTCAAATCTTAAATAATTTTTTGAAAAAGCAACATTTTTAGATTCAAAACCAATTGAATAAGTATTTAATTGAATTCCAGTTGAAGCAGCATTTGAGCCAAGTGCGTTATATAAAAAATCACTTTTGTTTTGATCGTGTTTATGATAAAACTGATTAACTTGAGTTAAAATAGGTGCAACTGAAGTTGAACCACCACAAATAATTCAATTTCCTTTAATAATAAAACTAACAATTAATAAAATTATAAAACCAAAAACAAAAATTAATAGTACTGAAATGATTCTAAAATTGAATCAAAACATTTGATTATTTTTTTTCATTATTTTTATTATATTTTTTGTTATTTTTTTTAATTGATTTTTTTGAAATTAACTCTCATGCTGATTGTGCTGCTTTTTTTTCAGCTTTTTTCTTAGATGATCCTTTTCCTTTCCCAATTAATTGATCATTTATATAAACACCAACACAAAATAGCGTTACGTTATTTTTAAGATGATATTCATCAATTAAACGATAAGAAATTAAACCTTTTTTTTGTGATTGACAATATTCTTGCAAAGCTGTTTTATAATCAATTACAGTATAAAAAAATTTTTTTTCTTCAACAAATTTAATTAGATATTTATAAATAAATTCCCGGACTTTTTGTTCACCCTTATCTAAATAAATTGCAGCAATTACTGATTCAAAAATATCTGCTAAAATTGTTCTTGTTGTAAAATTATTTTTTTCGCCTTTTCCAACACATAATATTTTTTGAAGTCCTAATTTTTTACTAGCATCTGCTAGAGTATCTTTTTGAACACAAATACTTCGTAAATGTGTAATAAATCCTTCATCTTGTTTTTGAAAATTTTGATATAAATATAATGAAATTTCTTTTGATAAAATAGCATCGCCTAAAAATTCCAAGCGTTGATAATTATAATTTAAATTATGTTCGTTAGAATATGAATTATGAACTAATGATGTTTTATATAAAAAATAATTTTTTTCTGTAATTTCAATGTTAATTTTTTGAAAAAAACTAACAAATTTATTAAATAACATAAATTCGATTTTATTAATCATGTATTATTTTGGTTAAATTTTTTTTAATTTTTGAAATAATATCTCTTTTTATTGCTAAATAAGCCATTTCAATAACTGTTTCATATGAGGTTTGATTTGAACTTCCGTGTGTTTTAAAAACAATTTTTTGTAACCCAACAACTAATGCAGCATTGTATTTTTGATAATTAAATCTTTTTACAACATCTTTAAAAATAGGTTTTGCAAATAAAGCAATAATTTTTCGAAATAAATTTTTTGTAAATGATTTTTTAATTAATTTAAAAATATTAAATCCGGTTCCTTCAAATGTTTTTAAAATTAAATTTCCACAAAATCCATCAATTACCAACACATCACAAATACCATTAAAAATATATCTTGGCTCAATATTGCCGTAAAAATTTATTTTTTTATTATTTTTTAATAAATTAAAAGTATCAACAAGATATTTTTGACCTTTGTGTTCTTCATCCCCAATATTTAAAAGTCCAATTTTAGGATTCTTAATATTTAAAACATATCTAGCATAAATATGACCCATAATTGCAAATTGTTCTAATTGCTCTGAATTACAATATAAATTTGCTCCAACATCTAAAAAAACAGAACTTTTTGCATTAATTGTTGGAATTAAAGCCATAAAAGCAGGACGTTTAATAAACTCAATTTTTTTAACAAATAAATGGCATGCTGCAAAAAAAACTTCTGAATTCCCACCGCTTATAAGACCTTGAGCTTGATTAGAATTTAAAATATCAAATGCTTTAATCATCGAACTATTTTTTTTCTTTTTAATTGCTAAAAAATGGTCGTTTTGATTAATTTTAATATTTGTATCAATGATTTTAAAATTTTTAAAAGTGTTTTTTTTACCTAATATTTTTAAAATTTGTAAATTTGGACCAACAAAATAATAAAAAATATCTTTACAATTTTTGGCTACCTTTAAACTAGCCTCAATAATAACTTTAATTCCTTTTTCTGCACCTAAGCAATCAATTACAATATTAATCATTTTATTCAAAAATTAATAATAAATCATTTTTTAAATTTCCACCATTGATAATTTCGTATTCAATATCTAAGCTCTTAACTATAAAATCAATAATTTTATCAAATTTATTTTTTGTAACATTTAATGATTTTACAATTGTTAAAATTTCAGTATCTTCATTGGTTTCAGCATTTAAAACATCTTTAATTAAATTTAAAAAAATTTTATTTTGATAAACTTTTTCATGATTGTTTTTAGCACAATAATTATGTGATTCATCAGAAATGCCCTTTATTTTTCAAATTTCAACAATTGTTGATGATGCTAGTTTATTTTTAAGCAGTAATAAATTTTTTTTTGCACTTAAACCTTCATCAAATATAGTTGCTGCTAAAATTCCTTCAACAATATTTTTTGTATCAGCCACAAAACATTTTTGATCAGTTTTCAAATCTTTTAAAGCATTTTTAATTGGTAAAATTGTATTTTTGTTATTTGCAAAAATAATAATGTTTTTTGAATCAATTAATTTAATAAATTCAATAATTTCAATTGATGAAAATGCAAAATTTTCATTTGTAACAAAAGTATTTCGAACATTTAAATTAATTTTAAAATATTGATCTAATTGTTCGTTTGGAACAATGTGAATACAATCTAAACGATTTGAATATTTAGTTTTTTGATAAGAAAATAAATTCTTATGATTTACTTGGTTAGTCATGTTTTCAATTTTAACATTTTTAAAAGATCCAAATTGTTGGGCAAAAACCAAAACATTGCCAGGGTTTAAACTATGAACGTGAACTTTAATAATATTATCTGTATTGGCAACAATTAATGAATTACCAAAATTATTTAAAACATTTTTAAAAGTATTAATATCAAAATTATGAAATTTTTTATAAATTTCAATAATTAATTCACAACAATATCCATATTCTTTAAACGGGTTATAGCCAATTTTATTAATTTCTTTATTAAAATGTTTTACTTTAGAAATAATTTTTTTATGCTTTAAAAAATACAAAGCACCTTCAATAAATTTTACCAAACCAAAAGCACCAGCATCGACAACATCAATTTTTTTTAAAACAGGTAATAAATTTATGGTTTCATTTAAACAATTTTTTATTTCGTTTTCAATTAACAAAACAACATCATTAAGATTATATTTTTTTGTTTCTAAACCATTAATTTTTAAATACAAGCTTTTTATAATTGTTAGCATTGTCCCTTCAACAGGTTTCATAACTGATGCATATGAACACTCATATGCACTTTTTAAAATTTTTTTAAACACATTAAGATTTATTTCTTTAAATTCTGTTGGAAACGCATTATTAATTCCTTTAAAAATTTGCGAAAATATAACTCCGCTGTTTCCTCGAGCGCCAATTAAAAGATTATATGAAAAAACTGAAATTATTTTTTTAACATTATCTTTATTTTTTAATTTTGAAATTTCTTCAATTCCATTTTGGATTGTTAAACAAAGATTTGTTCCAGTATCACCATCAGGAATTGGAAATACATTAATATTATTTATATGAGGATAAAAATTATAAACATTATTAGCAGCGCTAATTAACATTTTTTTTAATTCTTTAGCAAAAAACATTATTTTAAAATTTTACTTTTTTTTAATTGATATGCTTTATAATAAATACATTAAATTTATTTGAAATTATTTGTTAACAATATTATTTTATAAATAAATATAAAACAATTAAATGATTTTAAAAATTTATTTTATTGTATTATAATAAATTTTAATCTAATTTTATAATAATTTATTTATCTAAACAAAATGTCAAAATCTTGCTTTTTAACTAATAAAAAAATCATGAGTGGAAATAAAAGATCAAAAGCTTTAAATTCAACAAAAAGAAAATGAAATATTAATTTACAAAAGAAAACAATTATTGTAAATGGAAAAAAACAAAAAGTTTATCTTTCTGCAAATGGTTTAAGAACCCTAAAAAAACAACAACAAAACTAATTGCCCATATGGCGGAATGGTAGACGCGGAAGATTCAAAATCTTTTGAAGAAATTCATGTCGGTTCAAGTCCGACTATGGGTACCATTTTTAATTTTCAAACTAAAAAAGCTTATTTTAATTTAATAAGCTTTTTTATATTTACATTATTAGATAAATATTTCCCCATCACAACCATATTTGCTTTTTTACAATTTAAAACTGTATTGTTATTAATTCCACCATCAACTTCAATAAAACAATTCAAATTATTTTTTTGAATGTAATTTTTAAGTTGAATAATTTTATTTTTTGTATTTAAAATAAATTTTTGGCCACCAAAACCAGGATTAACACTCATTATTAAAACATAATCAATTTTTTTAAGAAAAGGAAATAAAATTTCAATTTTTGTTTCTGGTTTTAAGGCAAATCCAATTTTTAAATTTAAAAAAAATTTTTTTAATTCTAAAAAATCTTTAATTTGATTTTTACTTAATGATTCAAAATGAATACTAATCATTTTGGTGTTTTTTAAAATAAAAGGTTTTAAATATTCCTTAACACAAATATTTTCATCAATTTTAACCATAAAATGGCAATCAATTTTAAAATTATTGAAATTTTTAGTAATATTTTCTAAAATTTGAAAACCAAAACTTAAATTTTTAACAAAATGATAATCCATAACATCATAATGAATTCAATCGATATTATTTTCTTTTAAATACAATAAATATTTATATAAAAAAACAAAATCAACATTTAATATACTGGCTGCAACTTTTATTTTATGATTTAAAATTTTCATTTTTTTATTTTATAAATAGTTATATTTATTTTTAAAATAATTGTTAAAATCTTTTTGTAATTCTGAAACAGATTTATAGCGTTTTTTAATATTTTTTTCTAATGCCTTATAAATAATTGCATTAAGTGGTTTCTCAATCAAAGAATTAATTTCACTTGGTTTTATTGGTTTTTCTTCAACATGCATGCGAATTAATTTATATTTATTTTCATCTTCAAAAGGGGCAACACCAACAATAACTTCATATAATAAAACACCAAGTGAATAAATATCACTTTGAAAACTACATTCTCTTTTTTTTATTATTTCTGGAGCCAAATATTTTGGTGTTCCAAAAACAGAACTACAAATACATTTTTCAACTCCAAAGCTAAGTTTTTTAGAAATTCCAAAATCAATAAATTTAATATCAAAAATTGAATTAACCATAATATTTTCTGGTTTAATATCATTATGAATAATATTGTTTTTATGAATAAATTTCACAACATCAAATATGTTATTAAACAAAATATAAATTTCAACAAACGATCATATATTATTTACAAAATTTAACTCATTTTTTAAAGTAATTCCACTTAAATATTCAAAAACAATACCAAACATATTGTGAAAATGAGTAATATTTAAAAACTTTACAATTCCTTTATGTTTTAATTTTTGTAAAATATTTACTTCATTTAAAGCTTTTTTAAGCTCAATTTCATTTTGAGTATGAATAAATTTAATAATTACTTTTTTTTTTGTTTTCAAATCATAAGCTTTATATATTTTTGATTGTAACGAAACTGAAATTTCAATAATTAATTCATATCGATTTTCAATTAAAAATTTATTCATTAAACTTTTGCGATCAAAACACTGATATTATCATTTGAATTATTTTTTAAAGCTTTATCAATTAAATAATTACAACATTTTTTTAAGTTATCACTATACTTTATTAAAATATCATAAAATTCATTAAACTTTACAAAATCATGAAATCCATCAGAAGTTAATATGATAAAACCATTAAAATCTTTAAAAAAATAAGTATCAATATTTGTTTGTTTATTTGGACCTAGCGCACTTATTAAAAGCTTTTGCATTGTATGGCTTGATCCTTTTAATAAAAATTTATATTCTTTAGCATTCAATAAATTTTGATCTACTGTTGCTTGAATTAGTTTTGCTTTTAAAAATAGATATACTCTACAATCTCCAATATTAACAATATATAAATTATTATTAACATTCAAACAAACCGAAAGAGTTGTTCCCATATCAAATTTTGAATAATCTTTTTGAGCAATTTTATACATTTCATTTTTTATTAATTTAACAGTGTCTATTAATCAATTAAAATATTGATCATGATTTTTTAAAGTTAAAAAATTAAATTTAAAAAATTTTTCTTCAAATTTTTCAATTGTATATTTGGCAGCAAATTCTCCATATGGATGACCACCCATACCATCACAAATAATAAAGATTTTAATGTTATCTTTAAAAAAACAATTAATTTTATCTTCATTTTTTTTTCTTACTACACCAACAATTGAATTAAATGCAATTCATTTTTTTTTCATTGAAAAAATTATTAATATTGGTTATAAAAAAATATAAATTTATCACGATATATTAATTATAATATTAATAATTACTTATATGGTTAAAATCAAATAAACACTAAAAAAAATAACATTTAAAAATGGCTAAAAATTACAAAAAACTTTTAAATAATTTATTACAATTAACAACCCAAGTTCAAGATCCTTGTCTTTTTACTAAATTAGGTCAACTTAAAGCAATTGATATTTTAAAGAAATTTGATAATTCAATTATTAAAACATTTTTCATTGAAAAAGAAATTCAATTTGAAATTAAAGAAGTTAATTTAGATAAATTAATCGAAAAAATTCAGTTTGAAACAGAATTTAATAAAATTAAAAATTTATGTGAAAATTATGATTTTAAAATTACTAAATTTCTTGAAAGAGAATTAAAAAGTTTAGATAATGAAATTTTTTTTAAAGGTAAAAAAAAGTTAATTGAAAAAATCAAAATTGAAAAAAACAAAAGTGTTCGAAAATGACAAATTTTTAGACATATTGTTAACGAAGAAAATGAAATTAGAAACGTTTGATTACTTCATTTTGCAACTTGTTTTATAAGTATTAAACTAAATTTAAAAAAACTTTATGGACCTTTATTATTAAAAGAAATGTTTTTTTTCAATAATAAACAAACATTGCAATTAGGTTTAAGAAGTCAAGGTGAATGAAAATTAAATGAAAAATTTTTATTTTATTTAAATGAAGAAGGAATTGTTTTTCCTACAAATTTAGATTTAAAAAATTTAAATGCTTTTGAAGCAACTAATTTAGTTTTAAAGCATCTAAAAATAAGAAACCAAGATAAAAAAGATATGCTTCAATATTTTAGTGAACTAAAATCTGAAAATGTTACAAATAATGAAATTTGATATCATGGTGGTTTAGTTTTGGGGTTGTTTCAACCAGGTGGTGGTTTTTTAAAAAAACAATTAAAAAAAATTTTAAATTCTAGTGATGAAGAATTAGAAAGTATTATTGTTCCTGAAATTAACAAATTAGGATATCAAAAAAGAATTAATCAAGAAATTGAAAATTCCGAAAAACCAATTTTAAAAATTCAACCTTCAAATTTTTCACAAGATCGAGCAATAATTTCTTCCTTAAAACAAGATACAATCATTTGAGGACCTCCAGGGACAGGAAAAAGCCAAGCTATTGCAAACATTATTGCAAACATAATATATAAAAATAAAAAAGCTTTAGTAATGAGTCAAAAAAAAGCAGCCTTAGATGTCTTAAAGGAAAGATTAAATTCAGTTAACATTTTTTGCTTTTTTTTAACAAATAACGCAATGGAAACTGAAGAATTTTATGATCCATTATTAAAGTTAGTTTCTAAAATTGAAAACTTTAATTATGAAATTGAAAATTCAGAAAAAAACAATAAAATTCTTTCTCATAATCTTAAAGAATATGTTGATAAAATAAAATATTTAAAAAATAATAAAAATAATAAAGAATTATTTTTAGAAAACATCAAATTAATTAAATATTTAAATGAATTAAATATTGCAAAAAAAACACAATTAGAATTATTTAATTTAATAATTTCCTTACCTTCAAATGTTAATTTTTGTAAATTAAATAATATTGATGATGATCAATTCATAAATAACATTGCTAATTTAAATAACATTCAAAAAGTTAAAAAAATTTTTTCATCTAAATTTAAAAAAGAAGATCAATTATTTTTAATTGATCTTTATGAAAAATTGAAAAAAATAAGTTTGATAAATAAAGAAATAAATTTAAATTCATATAAACAAATTATTAATTTTAAAGATACTAAAATGTTTGAATACATTTTAGACACATCAATTAATAACTCTAGTTTTAAAACCGAATTTAAAACAGATGAATTTTATTTAACCTATGTTGCATTAGATAATATTAGAAATAAATATAACGAATGAAGAAAAAATGATCTTAAAAAATACAATAAATTTTATCGATTTTGCAATGTAATTAGATCTAAAAAATGATTACCATATAAATTTTTAGCAAACTTTTACGATATTATTTTAGAAATTTGTCCCATAATTATTACAACACCTCAGCTTTTAAATTTTGAATTATCAAAAAAATTATTTGATTATGCAATTTTAGATGAATCTAGTCAGATGTTTGTTGAAGTAGGAATTCCAATTTTATATTCTGCTAAAACTAAGGTTCTAGCAGGAGATCCTAAACAAATGCAACCTTCAACTTGATTTATGGCTGGATTTAGTAAAGATAGCGAAAATGAAAATATCATTGATGAGCGAGATATTGCAATGGAAACAAATTCTTTATTAGATTATGGTATCTATAAAGGAATGTTTCAAATTATGCTAAATGAAAATTATCGTGCTCAATCTGCGGCCTTGATGAGCTTTTCAGCAAAAGAATTTTACAATTCAAAATTAGATGTTTTAGATAAAAATAATACAAAAATTAAAAATCCAATTGAAATTATTGATGTAAATGGTAAAAGAGAAGAAGGTATAAATCAAAAAGAAGCAATAAAAGCAATTGAACTTACAATTGAAAATTTAAACAATTTTGAAAAAATTACAATTTTAGCTTTCAACTCAAAACAAAAACAATATATTCAAAAATTGATTTTTAGAAGACATGAAATATTAGTTAAAGCTCTTGAGAAAAAAAAATTATTGCTAAGAAATATTGAAAACATTCAAGGTGATGAAGCAGATTTAGTTATTATTTCTGTCACATATGATCCAAATACACCAACAGGATGAACTTATGTGTGTCGAAGCGGTGGATCTAATGCTTTAAATGTTGCATTAAGTAGAGCTAGAAAAAAAATGATTATTTTAAAATCTATTACTCATGAAACAGTAAAATTTTCACGAACAATTGGATTTAAAGTATTTTACAATTGGTTAAAATTCTTGTGTTTATCAAAAAACGAACAAAAAAAATTTTCATCTTTAAAAAAGGAAGATCATAAAATAATTGTTTCTAATGAAAATGATGTTGAATCTGGATTTGAAGAAACTGTTTTAAACGCTTTAAAAAAAGAAATCAATTTAAACATTGATATTTTAATTGAAAAACAATTTAGTGTTGGTTCAAAAAGAATTGATATTGCTATTTTAACAAAAGATAAAAAATTTTTATTAGGTATTGAAGTTGATGGTTATAGATGACATGAAGGTAAAGGTTATCAAAAAGTTTTAGAAGATCGAAGTAGACAAAATTATATCGAATCAAAAGGTTATCAAATTTATCGAATCAAAGAATATTCTTGAAAAACAAATCCTAAAGCAATAATTCAAGAAATCAATTTTTTTCTTAGCAACATTTTAAAATCAAGACAATTTAATCAAATTCATTCTTAATTTTTATGGAAAAAAATCAAGAAAACAAAAAAACATATAAAAGAATTTTAAATAATCTTTTTTCTTTTAATTATGCCGATAGTTGTATTTATACATACACAAACAAACAAACATTTGATTTAAATATATTTTTAAGCGAAGAAATAATTAGACAATATATTTTAATTAAAAATACATTCTCAATCAAAATAAACAATGATTTAAGAGTTGAAAAATTTATAAATGATCTTAGAAAAGTTGAAAACGAAAACAATTATTTAACAATTGAATTGCTTATTGAAAAACATCGAATTAGAATTCCAAAATATGTTAATCGAAATGTTTATGACATAATTGATTATTTATTTTTAAAAAACGAAAACAAAAGCAATAATTTTTGAAAAAAATATCAGCTTCAGGTTTTAGATTCATATGAAGCTAATAATATTTGACCTTTATATATTGCAACAGGATTTATTAAATTTAGAATTAAATCCTCTGTTTTTTACGCTCCTTTAATTTTAAAAGAAGTTTGTATTGATTGTTTAAAATCAAAAAACAATATATTAACATTTAAATTAAAATCTCAAAATTCAAATTGACAAATAAATGAAAAATTGTTTTTTTTATTTAATGAAGCAAATATTTGCAATTTAGATATTGAAACAATTAATCTTAAAAATCTTAGCGCATATCAATGTATTGATATAATTAAAAATTTATTAAATCATGAAAAAAAATCTTTTGATTTTGAAATTTTAACAAAGCCATTTTTAAAAATTAAGCGAAATGAAATAAAAAATTCAATTATTGAATTTTGCCCAGGTGTATTACTTGGATTTTTCCATGTTGAAGGAAATGTTTTAAGAAAAAAAGTTCAAGAAATAATTAAAAACAATGAACTTGAATCAATTTTAAATTCCGAATTAAATAAAACAAAATTTTATAACGCTATTAATAAAGAAATTTTAAATAATGAAAAACCAATATTTAAAATTCAACCTTTAAACTATTCTCAAAGTAAAGCAGTTATTTCCTCATTAAAACAAAACAGCATTATTTGAGGTCCACCAGGAACAGGAAAAAGTCAAACAATTGCAAATATCATTGCAAATATCATTGCACAGAAAAAAACCGCTCTTGTCATTAGCCAAAAAAAAGCGGCGTTGTCAATTTTAAAAAAAAGATTAAATGATTTAAGTAACTATATTTTGTTTTTAATTGATGAAAATATTTCAAAAAAACAATTTTATTTTAAATTACAAGGATTTGTGGAATCAATATTTCCAAAACTTGATTGATTATTTTCAAATTATGATTTAACAAAAAAATTAACTCCATCACAAATTTTAGATGCAACAACAAATGAAATTTTATCTAATAATTTAAAAAAATATTTAGATGCATTAATGTTTTTAAATAATTTTGAACTTTCAAAAGAAGATCAAGAATTTATTCTACTTTTTAAAATATTAAGTTTATTTCCAAAACTAAATAAAAATGATAAAAACGAAATTCTTAATTTAATTGTTTCTTTAGATAATAATTTTATTTATCCAATTGATTTTAATTTTGTTGAATATGATGATAAAAATAATTTTGCTTCTTTTTTAAAAAAATTTGCTCAACTAAATAATATAAAAAAAGAAAAAAAATTGTTCCGCAAACAAAACTATCCTCATAAAATTATTAAAAAAATTTTTCGAATTTTTAAAAAATATGAAAAAATTAATAATTATTTAAATTTAAATTTAAATAATTTTAAACATTTATTTAATAACGAAAAATATTTAAAATCCGAAAGTATTTTCCAGATAAAAATAATTTTAAATTTTGATTTTAATGAATTAATTATAAAAAATTATTTTGTTGATGATACATATAAAATTTTAAACCATTCAAGAAATTGAATTGCTACAAAAATTTATAATTTTAAAGTTGATTCTTTTTCATATCGATATAAAAGAAAAAGCTTAGATTATAGATTTACATTATTTATGAAAGCAACAGCTAGTGCTTGACAAAGACCAAAAAGCTTTTTAGCTAAATATCAAGATGTAATTACAAAAATTTTTCCCATTATTGTTTCAACACCTCAATCATTTATGTATTCGCAATTATTAAAAAAAAATAATTTTGATTATGTTATTTTTGATGAATCCAGTCAAATATATCCTGAAATCGCAATTCCTTTTTTACATAGCGCCAAAATTAAAATTATTGCTGGTGATTTAAATCAAATGAGACCAACTAATTGATTTAAATTTAAACATGATTATGAAAATGAAGAAATAATTGATCAAAGTGATATTATAAATGAATCTGAATCACTTCTAGATTATGGTTTAAATAAAGGTGTTTTCAAAATAATGTTAGAAAAAAATTATCGTTTTGAAAATTCTTCATTAGTTGATTTTTCCAATACAAATTTTTATAAAAATAAACTTAATGTTATTAATAATTTAAAAAAACAAACAAAATTAAAAGCAAATAATATTGAAATTATTAATGTAAATGGTTTTCGAACATATAAATACAACAAAATTGAAGCAAAAAAAGTTATTGAAACAATAAAAAAATATTTAATTAAGTATTTTAAAATTATTGTTTTAGCTTTCAATACAAAGCAAAAAGAATATATCGCAGATTATATTTTTGAATATGATGTTGATTTAATTAAATATATTGATGAAAAAAGAATTGTAATTAAAAATCTTGAAAATATTCAAGGAGATGAAGCTGATTTAGTAATTATTTCAATTGGATACGACAAAAAAACACAATTTTCTAGAACATATGTTTGCTCATATAATGGATCTAATGCTTTAAATGTTGCAATAACAAGAGCTCGTCAAAAAATGGTTGTTATTAAATCATTTTGTTATGAAGATTTAGAACATATTAACAGTAACTCAAATGATTTTTTAATATTTAAAAAATGAATTTTGTATCTTGATAAAAAATATGAAGAATTAAAAAAAATTAATCATAATTTAGAATCAAAAACTCAAAACCCTATTTTAAAAAATAATTTTTTTGAAAATATCGTTTTTGAATTGAAAAATGAATTAAAAGAAAATAAATTTTTAGATTTTAAAATTAAAACAAATTTAAATGTTGGTTATACAAATATTCCAATTTACATTGAAAAAAATAATAAATTTATTTTAGGTTTTATATTTTTAAATCTTGAAAAAATTTTAGAAGTTAAAACAACAGATAAAAAACATTATTACAATCAATTCTTAAAAACAATCGATTTTTTTAATTATTTAAAAAACAAAAAATACAATGTAAAAATAATTAATAAAATTGAATGAACTTTTAAGAAAAAAATATTATTAAAAAATATTATAAATTTTTTAACAAAATTTTTTTAATTTTTAAAACAGTTTCCTCAATTGAATCATTAACAATGATAAATTGATATTTGTTTTTGAATTCAAGCTCTTTTTTTCCTGCTTTTAAACGATTTTTAATTTCGTTTTTAGATTCAGAATTTCTTTTTAACAATCTAGATGATAAATCATTAATTTTTGTAGGCAATATAAAAAAAGAAAGTTGTGGAAATTTTGAAGAATCAATTTGTAATTTACCTCTATAATCAATATCTAAAACAATATTTTTGTTTTTTAAAAATTTGCTTTCAATTTCTGATATTAAGGTACCATAATAATTTTTTTCATAAATGGCATATTCTAAAAATTTATTTTGTTTTATCAAGCTTTTAAACTTTTCTTTACTTATAAAGTAATAATCTTTTTGATCAATTTCAGAATTTCTTTTTTTACGTGTTGTAGCTGAAATTGAAAATGATAAATTCAATTCCTTGATTAAAAATAATTTTTTAATAATTGATCCTTTCCCAACACCGCTAGGACCTGAAAAAATAATTAATTTATTATGATTACTCATATTTGTTTCTAATTAATATGTAAATATAATAATAACTGTATTTTTTAATTCTTATTTCAAAAGCATTTTTGATTTTTAAAAAATTGTCAAAATCAAATAAAAAGGTAGATCTTAAAACAATTATTTCAAGATCCTTATAAATTGAAAAATTTTTATTTAAAAACTCTAAAGAAACAATATTATAATTTTTTTTTGTAAATGGTGGATCTAAAAAAATAACATTAAAAAAAATATTGTTTTTTAAAAAAAAGTTTAATAATCTTTTATAATCATAACAATAAGACTTAAAATTAGAAATTCTAAGTTTTTGTAAATTTTTTTTTAAATTTTTAATGTTTAAATAATTATTATCGTTAAAATAACAAATTTTTGCTCCTAAGGATAAAGATTCAATCCCTAAAATACCACTTCCACAAAATAAATCAAGAATTATTTTATCTTTAAAATTAAAATAATTTGATATTATATTAAAAGTATCGATTCTTGTTCTTGAAATAAATGGTCTTGTTTTATCATTTCAAAATACTTTTAAACTTACGTTTTTAAATTTTTGATTATTTAACTTCATCATTTTTATATAATAATATAATATTTTTTTTTTATAATTTTTACTAAATTCAAAATGTTTCAAAATACAATTCCTAATAAATCATGATTAATTAATGAAGAAAATTCTAATTTAAGAAAAAAATCTCAATTAGTAAAACTTCCATTAAGTAATAAAGATCAAGAGATATTGTTTAAATTAATTGATTATGTTGATTTATCTCAAGATAAAATTAAAAATAAAGAAAAATTTATTCGACCAGCTGTTGGTATTGCTGCGGTGCAAATTAATTCATTAAAGCAAATGTTTTATATTAGAATAAAAGGCAAGAAAGAAAAAATTAAAAAATTTGCATTTATAAACCCTTTAATTATTGCTAAATCAAGCAAACTTACTGCACTTGATGATGGAGAAGGTTGTTTAAGTGTTAAAACCCAAAGAGAAGGTTATGTAAAAAGATATTATAAAATTATAATTAAAGGTTATGAATATTTCTTAAAAAAAGAAATTAAAACTACTTTTAAAGGTTATATAGCAATTGTTTTTCAACACGAACTAGATCATCTTAATGGTATTTTATATTTTGATCATATTAATAAAAAAGATCCTTGAAAAAAGGATGATAATGTACTTTACATATAAATAATGAAAAATGAAATTTAAAAAAAATACAACCACAACAAAAGTTTTTGCATTAGGTGGACTTCAAGAAATTGGAAAAAATACATATTGTATTGAACAAAATAACAAAATTATTATTGTTGATGTTGGAATAAAATTTTCTAATGATTTAGGAATTGATTCAATTATTGCAAATTATAATTATCTTTTACAGGAATCAAAAGAAATTCTAGGTATTTTTATAACTCATGGTCATGAAGATCATATTGGTGGTTTACCTTTTTTATTCAAACAATTAAAAAAATTTCCACCAATTTATGCTCCTAAAATAGCTTCAATTTTAATTTATAAGAAATTTCAGGAACACAAATTAATTAAAAAATTAAAAAATAATTTTAAAATAATTACATACGATCAAAATACAAAGGTTACTTTTACAGATGAGTTTGAAGTAACTTTTTTTCCTGTTAATCATTCAATTCCAAATGCTTTTGGTTTAGGAATTGAAACAAAAAATGGATTAATTATTTCAACTGGTGATTACAAACTTGATTGAACACCGCTAGGCCATAATTTAAATTTGAAAAAAATGATTGATCTAGGTGAAAAAAAAGTTAAATTGTTAATGGCAGATTCAACAAACTCATTAAAAGAAGGTTCAACACAAACAGAACTTGAAATTATAAATAATATTGAAAAAATTATTTATCAACAAAAAAACAGAATCATAATAACATTGTTTTCATCTAACATTCATCGAATTCGAAAAATTATTTTTTTAGCAATCAAACATAAAAGAAAAATTTTAATCTTTGGCCGAAGTCTTGAAAGAATTATCAAAATTGTTATTAAATTAGATAACTTAACTCAAGAAAATGTTTTGATTAAGAAAACAAAAAATAAACCAGTAAACGCGGAATCAATAAATAATCTTATTATTTTATGTACAGGTTCACAAGGTGAAAAAAACGCTGTTTTAAGTCGTGTTGCTAATAACATAAATGCGAACAAATTATTTAAAATAAAAAAAACAGATACTTTAGTTTTTTCTTCTTCACCAATCCCTGGAAATTTATATTCTGTTGAATGTTTAACAAACAAATTAATTCGTGAAGGTGCAAAAGTTTATACTTCAACAAAGGAATTTCCAATTCACACCTCAGGCCACGCATCAAAGGAAGATCAAAAAATTTTATTTAGCATTTTTAAACCAGAATATTTTATGCCAATGCATGGAAATTTACGAATGATGATTGAACATGCAAAAACAGCAATAAAAGTAAATGTTGAACCTCATAAGGTTTTTATTTGTTCAAACGGAGATCAAATTAATTTTTCAAATAATTATGCATATATCGAAAAAAGAATTAATACTGATCCTGTTTATATTGATGGTAATAATATTTCAAATTTAACAAATTATATTATTAAAGATCGTAATATTTTAGCTAAAAACGGTTTAGTTGCAATATTTTTAACAATAGATACAAAGAAAAATAAATTAATTTGTGGACCTAATATTATAACAATTGGTTTCTTTTATTCAAACGAAGAAAATAATTTTAATAAAATATTAAAAAAAATAGCACATTCGATTATTAATGAATCATTAAAATCAAAACGTCCTACTTTTAAATTATTAAAAAATTCTTTAAAACAAAAACTAGCTCCAATTATTTTTAAATATAAACGACGCAACCCTTTAATTGTTCCAGTTGTTTTAAATGTTATTTAATTACTATTTATTTTTTTTCACTTATTGGTGTTAAACCAACTAATTCTTTACCTGAAAGTAATTCTAAAGAAGCTCCACCACCAGTTGAAATATGATCAAATTGATGTTCAAAACCTAATTTTATTGCTGCAGCAGCACTATCTCCACCACCAATAACACGATAAGCATCTTTTAAATTAGATAAAATTTTGCAAATTTCTAAAGTTCCTGTTTCATAATTTGAAAATTCACAAACTCCCATTGGACCATTTCAAAGTATTGTTTTAGCATTGTTTAAATACTTTGCAAACAACTTAATTGTTTTAGGACCAATATCAAGACCTAATCCAGTTGTAATGTTATCAATATCAACAAATTTAGGTTTATTATTTTTAAATTCTTCACTTATTGCACAATCAATTGGAAGAATAATTTTTTTTGAATATTGTGTTAAATATTGTTTTGCTAAATTAATTTTATCTTTTTCAAGAAGTGATTTACCAATATTATAACCTTGTGACTTTAAAAAGGTAAATGCCATTCCACCACCAATTAAAACATAATCACATTTTTTTAAAAGATTATCTAAAATTGTAATTTTATCAGAAACTTTTGCTCCACCAATTAAAATTACATAAGGTTTTTTATAATTAATTAAGCATTTATTAAGATTTTTAAGTTCTTTTTCAACTAAAAAACCAATACATGAATTTTTAATAAATTTTGCAATACCTGCATTTGATGCATGTGCTCTATGAGCTGTTCCAAATGCATCATTTACAAAAACATCGCCTAAACTAGCTCAATATTTTGCAAGTTCCTCATTATTTTTTGATTCTTTTTGCCCGTTTAAATCTTCAAATCTTGTATTTTGAACAAGAAGAACTTCTTTATTTTTTAATTGATTAATTTTTTCTTCTAATTGTTGTCCTCTTGTAAATTGACAAAAATAAACATTTTCATTTATTAATTCTTTTAGTTTTTTATAAACAGGTAATAATGTGTATTTTAATTTATCATTTATTGTTTTTACACGTCCAAGATGCGAAAATAAAATTATTTTTGCATTTTTTTGAATTAAAAAATTTATTGTTTTTAATGCACCTTTAATTCTTGTATCATCAACAATTTTTTCGCCATTTAATGGAACATTAAAATCAACTCTAACTAAAACCTTTTTGTTTTGGAAATCTAAATCATTTAAAGTTTTTTTCATAATTTAAATTAATTTCCCAATGTAAAGAAGTGTTCTTACAAGTTGACAAACATATGAATATTCATTATCATATCATGAGAAAACCTTAACCATTTGATCAGAACCAACGTTAACAATTTTTGTTAATGTAGCATCGAAAATAGAACCGTGAGTTTCCCCGACAATATCTTTAAGAACAATTGGTTCATCATTATATTTTATTGTTTCGTTTGCATTTTTTTTAACAACATCGTTTATTTCACCAACACTTACTTTTCTTTCTAAAATTACTGATAAATCAACAATTGATCCAGTTGTTGTTGGCATTCTTAAAGCACAACCATCTAATTTGTGATTTAAATGTGGTAAAACTAAACCAACCGCTTTTGCAGCACCAGTTGTTGTTGGAATTAAATTAGCTAACGCAGATCTACCACGACGTAAGTCTCGATGAGGAAGATCTAATAATCTTTGATCATTAGTTGCTGAGTGAATTGTTGTCATATATGCTAATTTTAATTTAAAATTATCATCTAAAATTTTAACAACTGGAGCTAAACAATTTGTTGTACATGAAGCTGCAGAAATTATATTATCTTCTTTTGTTAAAATTTTATGATTTACATTATAAACAATTGTTTTCATTTCACCAGTTGCTGGAGCACTAATAATTACTTTTTTTGCACCTGCTTGAATATGTAAATGAGCTTTTTCTTTTGTACGGAAAAATCCTGTTGATTCTACAACAATATCAATACCTAATTCATTTCAAGGAAGAAGTGAAGGATCTTTTTGAGCAAAAACTCTAATTTTTTTATCTTTTATATAAATATTTTCTTCATCATATTTTATATAATTTTCACAAAATCTTCCATGAGATGAATCATATTTTAATAAATACGCTAATGTTTTTGTATCAGTTAAATCATTGATTGCAACAACATCGTATTCTTTTAAGTCTCATAGTCTTCTTAAAACTAATCTTCCGATTCTTCCGAATCCATTAATTGCTATTTTCATTCTATATTCCTTAATAAATAATTATTTTTTATAATTTTATTATATTTGTAAATAATACAATTGTTTTTTAATTTTTTTCAAAACAACCTTTATCAAGATTAAAAGAATAATTTTTATAACATAAACTTTTTATTCTTCTAACAAGACGTAAGGATTTCATTTTTTCAATTTTTTTTAATTCGTTGTTTTGTGAATATGAATAATTAATTTTAACATTTTGATAAATATAAACAAGTTGTTTTATTGAAAAATTACTTGTAAAAAATGTTGCTTTGTTTTTATTCATTCGAAAGTTTAAAAAAGGAAACAATACTTCATCTCTACTTCATTGTGTTACTTTTTCACCGCCGATATCATCTAAAAACAAAACATCAACATTCATAAAAAAATTTAAAGATTTTAAAGTAGTTAATTTATTGTTTATTACTTTTTCTTTAACAAAACTTATTAATTCAATACTTGTAATAAAACAAATTGTTTTTTTCTGTTTTGATGCGATATTATTTGCAAAAAGGATTGAAATAAATGTTTTACCAATATTTGGTTCACCAAAAATATAAATTCCTAATTTATTATCAATAATTTTTTTTAATCATTTTGCAAAAAAAACAATAAGGTTGTTTCTTGAAGGTTTTAAATAACAATTGTTATTAAATGTATATTGTAAATATTTTTGATCAAAATTAAAAAATAAAAAATATTTTTTTATTTTATTAATTAAATTACAATTACATTCTTCGCTAACTAAAACCAAACAATTGTTTTTAATAATAATTTTTTCTTGAAAACCTTTATTTGTTTGTAAACAAAAGTTTTTATTTTTATTAGTTTTACATAATTTTTTCTGAGAATAAAAATAACGAACTAAAATTTCGTTATATTTTAAAAATCAATTTATATCGTTATATTTAAAAATAAAATTATTTTTTTTAAAAAGATCAATTAAATATTCATCATTTTTAATTTTAATTTCTAAATTTTTAAAATCTTTATTTTGTTTTTGATCATTATTTAGCATTATTAAATTAAATTATATTTTAGAAATTAAATTAAATAATTCTTTATCATTGTTTTGATTTGAAACTTTTTTTAAATCATTATCAAATGAAAAAGATAAATTATTACTATTAGTAATTGAATTATATGCATTACGCAAAAAATTCATTGCTGATAGTGTTGTGTTAATATTTTTTTTAGCCATTGAATTTGCAATTTTTAAAATATAATTTTGATTTAATTGTTGATTATTTTTTTTATAGACATATTCTAAAAGACAATTTAAAGGACCTTGAGATAAAATGTTTTTAAGATTCAAAATTATTTCTTTTTCCATCTCTAAAATTGCTTCGTTTTTAATCATTTCAAAATAAATAAAATTATCAGTATTATTTAATTGAATAAATTTGTTATTTTGTGCAATTAATTTATTTAATTTTTCATTTGAAAAATTGTTTTTTAAATTTAAATTATTTTGATTTGATATTTTTATTTCTTTAAAATTTTTTGTAATCAAATTATCATCATATGAAAATATTTTTTTTACATAATTTAAATAATAATCGTTATTTGATTCAAAAAAATAATGATATAAATTTTTATTTTCAACAAATTCTTGATAACTTAAAGGTTTTTTAAATTTTATAACAACAACATTTTTGATCGGATTAAAAAACAAAGAAACTAAATTAACTTTTATTAATTTTTTTAATGAAATAATTAAAAAATCTAAATTTAAATTAAGTTGGTTCATTAAAAAATAAAAAGTATTAAATCCGTTAGAATTGCTTATTTTTGCTTCTGAAAGTAAAAAAAGATAAAGTTTAAAATTCTTTGCTTTTAAAATAAATTGATACAAATAATTTAATGAATTCATATCAAAATAATATAAATCACGATTGTATGAAAAAATGTATGTTGTATTAGAGTTCATATTTATAAAAATTATTTTTAATAAAATATAAAATTGATAATTTAAATTATATAGTTTATTTTATTTTTTTTGAATTTGACAATGATCACAAAAAAAAGATGATCTGTTGCTTAATTTAATTTTTTTTATTAAAAAATTACAATTAAAACATTTTTGGTTATAACGATGGTAAACCTTTAAATTAAACTGAAAATGACCGCTAAATTTTCCTTGAAAAGAAGAAAAAGATTTTATTGTTGTGCCTTCAAGTTCAATTGCTTTTTTCAAAATTGTTTTTGTTGCTAAAACAATTTTTTTTAAATCGGTTAATGATAATTTGTTTGTTACTGATAAAGGATGAATTTTAGATAAAAACAAAATTTCATCAGCATATATATTTCCGATTCCACAAATTATATTTTGTTCTAAAAGGGATTTTTTAATTGCTTTTTTTGTTTTTAATCAATTTTTTTTTAAATATAATTCATTAAAATTAGTGTTAAAAGGTTCAATTCCTAATTTTTTAATTGGATTATTATTTTTAAAATTATGATTTAAAAAATAATGAATTGTTCCAAATTTTCTAGTGTCGCTATAAATTAAAATATCATTATCATTAAAACAAAAACTAATCATTTTGTGTTTATGAAATTTTAAAAATTTTTGCTCAGAATAATAAAAATATTTTCCTTCCATTCTTAGATGTGAAATTAATGTTGAAAATGAAAGCAAAAAAATTATATATTTACCTCTTCGTGTAATTTGAAGGATTTTTTGATTTTGAATATTTTTTTTAAATTCTTTTAATGTAATATTTTGTAAAATTTTTAATTCATACACATTAACATCTTTAATTGTTTTGTTAATAACATATTTTCTTAAATATTTACAAACAGTTTCAACTTCTGGTAATTCAGGCATAATTTTTTAAAAAGTTATTGAATTAATTTTATTTTCTCTTAAAAAAAGATTTGCTTTTTTAGAATTAATTTCAAGTTTTTTAAAATTTAAATCAACATCTAAAGAAGTTATAATTTTTGCTAACTTTTTGCATTTATATGCCAAGTTTTTATTTTTTAATAAAAGATCTTGAACTTTAATTGTATTTAATCGATATTTAATTCCGTTTTCAAACAAATATTTATTTAATTTTTGAGGAACAAAATTAATATTTAAATAAATATTATCAAGATCATTAAAAATTGTTAACAATAAATTTGCACATTTAAAACTAATTCCTTTAATTCCTGATATATTATCAGATTTATCACCAGATAATGATTTTATATCAACAAGATGTTTAGGATAATAACCGAAATCTTTAAATACTTTTTCTTTGTCATAAGTAATAATTTTTTTTTCTTTTTTAGAGCGCATTAAAACAAAAACATTTTTAATTGTTAATAATTGAAATAAATCATTATCAATTGTTCAAATATAAACATTAAATTTATTTGCGTATTTTTTAGCAAACGAACCAATTAAATCATCAGCTTCAAAATTATCTAATTCAATATAATTAATTCCTGCACTAATAAGAAAATTTTTAAATAAATTTAATTGTTTAATTAAAATTCCTGGTGTCTTACGATCTTTTTTATAAGAATTATCGATTTTGTTTCGAAACGTTTTTTTAGATTTATCAAAAGCAAAAACAACATTAAAATAATTATTTGATTTCATTAACATTATTGTTTTTTTTATTGCTCCAAACAAACCACCATTTTTAATTTTTTTTAAAGCGTAAAACGATTGGTAAACTAAGGCGTTTCCATCAATTATTAAAAGATTATCCATAAAATTTATATTTATAAGAAAAGAAAATTATTATAAATTTTATTATTTTATTTATTATTTTTGAATAAAAAAATCTCTTAATTTTATTTTTTTTCTTAAAAAAAAATTGAAAAATTATTTATTTTATTTATAATTTTAGGCTTTAAATTTGAATTTATCTTGAATACGAAATTCTCTAATAACATCAATTGTTATGGTTCCAGGAATTATAACTTTGCTTTCAAGAATTGTTTTTTTTACTTTTTCTAAAATTTCATATGAATTATAATCATCAATTTTTTTTGCATCAATCATAACTCTAATATTTCGACCCGATTTTAGGGCATAGCATTTTGTAACACCAGGAATAGATTCACATACTTCTTCAATAAGAGTTATTTTTTTGAAAAATATATCAAAATTTAAATTTCTTGCACCAGGACGAGCAGCTGAAATTGAATCTGCTGCTTTAACTAAAACGCTATAAAAATTATTAGCGTCAACATCATCATGGTGTGATTCGATAGCATTTAAAACTAATGAACCTAAATTAAATTTTCTGGCAATTTTGACACCATTTTCAACGTGATCTAAATCATTATAATGATCTATTGTTTTTCCAATATCATGAAAAAAACCACATTTTAGCGCTTTATAAGGATCTAATTTTAATTCCTTAGCCATTTGAGCGCATAATTTTGCAACTTCAATTGAGTGTTCAAGTAGATTTTGTCCATAACTTGATCGGTGTTTTAAATACCCAATGTATCTTGCAATACCTCTATTAACGTCATTTAAACCTAAATCATTCATTATTTCAAAACCTAATTCAATAACATTTTTATCAAACTCTTTTCGAGCATTATCCAAAAATTCTTCAATTCTATTAGGTTGAATTCGATTATCCTTAATCAAATTTAATAATGCTATTTTTGCAATTTCTCTTCTTTTGGGATTAAAACATGAAATTCTAATAATATTTGGAACATCATTAATAATTAAATCAACTCCTGATTTTTTTTCGAAAACTTTTATATTTCTACCATCTTTGCCAATTATTTTTCCTTTTACGTCATTGTTTTTAAGCTTAATAACAGAAATTGTTTTTTCTGCAATAAAAGTTGTTGAATATTCTTCAATTGCATTAACGATAATTTTGTATGCTATTTCTTTTGATTTAAATTTTAAATTTTCTTTAAAAATTTTTATTTTATTATTTAAATCAAGATTTAATTTATTTTTTAAATTTATAAAAAGTTCTTTCTTAGCACTTTTGATTGATATATTACAAACCTCTGAAAGTTTTTTTATTAAAATTTCTTCATCATGATTTAATTTATTTTTTAATTCTAAAATTTTAGCTTCATCATCAGAAATTTTTTTTTCTTTTTCAACTAAATTATTTAAATTTTGCTGAATAATTTTTTTTTGTTTTGAAATTATTTGTTCTTCTTTTAAAAAACTTTTTTCTTGATTATGAATAATTTTTTTTGCTTTTTTTTCAGCAGCTTTAATAATTTTTTCTGCTTTCTTTAAATTGTCTTTATTGTTTTTTAAGTTTAAATTTTTTTTTACTAAAACACCAACAATAATTCCAAGACTTATTAAAAAGAAAAAAAGAAATGAAATTATTATAATTACAAATTCACTTGATAAATTCAATTTTTATACCTTTAATTTTGAAATTATTAATTTTTTTAAATTTGCAAAATATTTATTATCTTTCTTTAAAAAATTTAATAATTGTTCTTTGCCTTGAGCAATTTTTTTGTTAGTTTTAGCGTCATAATAATAGGTTCCTTTTTTAACAATAAAATTTAACTTAACTGCTAAATTTATAACCTCAAAATATTTATCAAATCCATCTTTAAAATTTATTCGAACTATTGTTGTTTTTAAAGGTGGAGCTAATTTATTTTTAACAACTCTAACCTTAATATTAGATCCGATATAATTGTTATTTTTATCTTTGATTGATTCAATTCTTCTTAAATCTAATCTAATACTACTGTAAAATCTTAACGCTCTTCCGCCTGATGTTGTTTCCGGATTTCCAAAAAAAACACCAATTTTTTCTCTTAACTGATTAATAAACAAGACAAGACAATTACTTTTTGAAATTAATCCAATTAGCTTTCTTAAAGCTTTTGACATTAATTTTGCTTGATTACCGATAAATTGATCGTTAATATCATTTTCTAATTCTTTTTTAGGTATTAATGCTGATACAGAATCAACAACAATTAAATCGAAATTTTTTGATTTTAATAAAATTTCTAAAATATCAAAAGCTTGTTCGCCATATTGTGGCCTAGCAATGATTAATTTTTTTTCATCAATTCCGATTTTTCTAGCATACCTTAAATTTAATGCATGTTCAGCATCAATAAAGGCTGCGTTTTTAAATTTTTTTTGAGCTTCTGCAATTGCATGTAAACAAAAAGTTGTTTTTCCTGATGACTCTGGGCCAAAAATTTCTACAACTCTTCCTTTTGGATATCCTCCGATACCTAAAATTTTATTTAATGATAAACTTCCGGTTGGAATCGTTTCAATTAAAAATTCTTTATTTTTATCATTTAAAATAACAGATCCTTTTCCAAAAGATTTTTCTAATTCTTTAACAAGTAACTTTAATTTGTTTAAATTTTCAGTTTCAATTTTTACTAATTCATTCTTAATCATCAATTCGTTTTTGGGTTTCATTTTTTTTCACCTCAATTATTAATTAAGAAAAAAACTTTAATTTTTTTTTAAAATATCAAAAAAATATTTAATTGTTTTTTTTACAGTTAAATTAATTATTTTTTTTCTTGAAAAAAAAGAATTGAAAATAAACTTTTTTCTAAAAATTTTTTTATTTATTAAAATTGTTACGTAAACTAATCCTTTTGCTTTATTTTCTAAACATTTAGGACCAGCATTTCCTGTTAAAGCAATTACAATGTTTGTATCTAAAATTTGCTTAGTATTAACAGCCATGATTTCAGAAAATTCTTTTGAAACAACGCCAAATTTTTGCAAATTATATTCTTGTAATTTTAAAATTTTTAATTTAGCAATGTTTTGATATGTAATAAATCCTCCAAAAAATATTTTTGAAGCATTCTTTTTTTTTACAAAAACACTACCTAATTTTCCTCCTGTTATACTTTCACAAACAGAAAGATTTAAATTATTTGTTTTTAAATAGTTAATAATAAAATTTAGTTTCATTTGTTTGTCATAAAAATTATTTCAAACAATTATATTATTTAAAAAGTCAAAATTTTAACCCATGTTCTGTATTTCGTTTAGATATTATAAATTAAAACGAAATGCTAATTATTTATCTATTATTTTTAATCTTAAAAAATAATTTAAAAATTTTTTTGAATTCAAAAATTTTTAATGCCCTTACCAAAATTTAGGTTTCTAGTTTGCGGGGTTTACCACGTTCCATAATTTAAGTTTCCTTAAATCTCGTCTCTTTGGCACTTTTAAAGATTTTAACCATATATTTAAAAAATACTTAGGTATAAATCAGCCGTCAAATTTAAAATTTGCCTATTATTATTTTTTCTAATAGCACAATCACTACTTCATCTCAGAAAGTACTAGCATGGAGTTTCCTCTATTAATATAATTTTTAAAATTTCATTAACAGCAATTAGCAATTTTGACATTTATATTTTATTATTTTTTAAAAAAAAATTACTTTTTTTATTTTATTTATAAATAGGAAAAGCATTTAAATATTTAAAACAAAATGATAAATAATGGTAGTTTTTTAGAAAATATAATAAATATTTCAATAATTTATTATCTTGAAAAAAATATTGCGTATTTTTGAAAGAAAAAAAGTTTTTTAATTAATAAAAAATATTTAAATCAAAAAGGGGTTGATTATTTTGGATTATATAAAAAAAAATTTATTGCTTTAGAAGCAAAAAGTTGTTTATCAAAATTTTTTTATTTTAAAAATATTTCAAAATTTCAAATTGAAGAATTAAATCAAATAATTAAATTTCATGGTTTTTCATTTTTAATTATTTATTCTTTTGATTTAAACAAATATTATTGTTTAAATTTTGATATTATTTTTAAATTATTAAAAAACAAAAAACACAAAATAAATCTTGAAAATTTTAATCAATATATGATTAAAATAAAAAAACCGTTTTATTTAGATTTTTTAAGTTGTATTAATTATTTAATCAATCATAATCAATAAATTCAGGATTTTTATTTTTTGAATTTGAAATTAATTTAAATTCTTTTTTGTTATTTGTTATAACATCATAAATTTTTGTATAAAGCAAGTTAAAATCAAAAGCTAATCTTTGAGTTTCTTTTTTAGTAACAATTTTTAAATATTGTCTTTTCATTAAATTTTCAAGCAAAAAATCAACTTTTTTAATTGTAAAATTTGTGTTTTTTGCAATTTCGAAAGCTGCTAAAAAATCGTTTTGAAAATTAATCTTATTAAAAATATGAATTATTAAAAGTAATTCTTCATCACTTAAAAAAATTTTTTGATAATAAGAAATTAACAAACGGAATTTATTTATCAAATTTTGATTTATTAAATTAATAAATTCTATTTTATTCATTTCTAATTGATTTTGTTAATTGTTAAGAAAGCAAATTTATATATTCTTGATTGATTTCTTTTTTTAAAAAAAATAATTGATATAAAAAATAAAATAATTTGAATTTTTTAAAATCTAAACCGATTCGTTTTTGAATCGAATTTAATGTGTTTATTCCTTCAACTGTTACTTTAGGATTAAGATTTAAAATATTTTTATCTAATTTTAAATTATAACCGAAATTAAAATTTCTTGATTTTAATGAGGTTGTTGTTAAAATTGCATCAGCTATTAGAATTGATGAAATATTTATTTTATTTTGATTTAATAAATACTTTATTATTAATTTTATTTCATTTATCCCTTTTGAAATAATAATTGATTCAAAATTTTTTGAATTTGTTTGATTTAAAATAAAACCAGAAAGAATCGCGAGGGGATTTTTTAAAATTGCAAAATATTCATGAACTAAAATATTTTTTTCTTTTTTAATTTTAACATAATTATTTTCAAACATTTTTTTTAATTGGTTTAAAACAAAATTATGCTTAGAACAAATTGAAAAAAATACTGGTTTTTTTAAAATTATTTCATTTGCAAAAGAAGGTCCATATATTCCACTATTAGAATTTAAAAAATTAGAATTAATAAATTTAGAAAACATTTCTGAAGCACTTAAATTATAATTTAAAACCATTCCTTTTGAAGTGTGAATAAAATTATATTTTTTGGTACCAAAATTATTTATTTGATAAACAATACTTTTAATTGCAAAACTAGGAACACAAATAAAAACATAGTCACTAAAATTAATTGCTTCTTGAAAACTAAGTGTTGCTTTAATTAATTTGTTTAATTTTATATCATTAAAATAATTTAAATTGCGATTAAAATTATTGATGTCATTAACTTCTTTTGCTACAACTCCAAACATTAAAACTTCAATTTTATTATCAGCTAAAATACTAGCTAGTGCTGTTCCAAAAGAACCTGTTCCTATAATTGTAACTTTTTGTTTCATTATTTTATTTATTTATTGCTATGATTTTAATTGGTAAACCTTTAAGGTTAAAATTAATTTTAAGTTGATTTATCAAATATCTTTCGTAACTAAAATGAAAATGTTTTTTATCATTCACATAAATTTTAAAGCTTAAATCTTGATTTTTAATCTGAAAAATGTATTTAATTTTTAATTGTTTGTTTTTAAAAGTTGAAGGAGGATTTGTTGTAATTGCTCGATATAATCATTGATTTAAAACATTTGTTTTTAATTGTATTTTTTTTCGTTCATAAAATAAAACAATTAAATCTAACAATTTATTAATATTTTTTTTTGTTTTTGCTGAAATAAAAATAATTTTAAGATCAGGAATAAAAAATAATTTTTTTCTTATTTTTAAAATAATATTTTCTTTTTCTAATCCAAAATTTTTAAATAAATCAATCTTATTAACAACAACAATAATTGTTTTATAATTTTTAAATGCTAATGAGCAAATTTTTGCATCTAGTTTTGTTAATTCTTGATTTACAACAAGTAAAACAATTTCGCTTTTTTTTACAATATCTTTAATTCTTAAAAAACTAAAAAAATTAAGATCAACCATCATTTTTTTGTTTTTTAAAATTCCGGCACTATCATAAAAAACAAAATTATAATTTTTTATATTATACTCAACATTTGTAATTCCTAGTGTTGTATTTTCTTGGTTCGAAATAATGACACGATTTGAATTAGTAATTGCGTTTATTATTGAAGATTTTCCAACGTTTGTTTTCCCAATAATGGCAAGAATAATTTTTTTATTTTTTAATTCATAACTTTGTTTTGGTAAATAAAACAAAATTTTATTTAATAAATCACCAATATTAATACCATGAAGCGCGCTAATATAAAAAATATCTTTAATTCCTAATAATGAATAACAATAATTATTTGTTAATTTTTCTTTGTTATCACATTTATTAACAGCTAAAATAATTTTTTTATTAAATTTTTTTTGAATATTTCTTACTAATCTTAATTCATTGGGTTCAACATATTCCTTATGAGCGATTAAAAAAACAATTAATTCACACTCAGCAATTGCGTTGTTTGTTTGGATTACAATTTTTTCTTCAATATCATTGCTAGGATTAAAAATATACCCACCACAATCAATTAAATCAAATTTTTTATTTTTTCAATTAACTGTTTTAATTAAACGATCTCTTGTTGTTTGTTGTTGTTTTGAAAAAATTGCGGATTTAGAATTTGTTAAACGATTAAAAAGAGTTGACTTTCCAGAGTTTGTTAACCCAATTAAGGCAACTTTATAATTAATCATTATAGATTTTTAAAAATTTATATTTTTTTAATAGTAAAGTAACTATTTTCTGATTTGTTTGCCAAACATTTAAAGAAGAATTATCAAAATAAATTTCATTCTTAACATGTTTTAGTGCTCCGTTTTTTCGATTAATATCAAAATTATCACGTTTAATTAAATTTTCTTTAACTTTTTTAAAATCTAAATTAAGATTAGTTAATGTTTTTTGTTTAAATCGTCTTTGAATTCTTTGTTTTAAAGAAGCATCTAAAAAAATTTTTATTTTAGCTTTTTTTAAAACAACACTCCCAATATCTCTACCAACCATTACAACATCATTGTTTTTTGACATTGCTCGTAAAATTTTTACAACTTTTTTTCTTAAAAATGCGTTGTTTGTAACAAAATTAAGATTTTCATTAATAATACTTTTATAAAAATTTTTAATATTTATTGCTTCGTTATTATTAATAACAATTATTTTTTTACTTTGAAAAGAAACATTAAAAATTTTTATATTTTTTTTAATTTTTTTTAAATCATTAAAATTAATTTTATTTTGCAAACAAAAAAAAACAAAAGCGCGATATATAATACCGCTATCAATATATAATAAATTAAATTTTTGAGCTAAAAAAATACCAAGAACACTTTTCCCTGATCCTGCAGGACCATCAATGCATATTTGAATTTTTTTATTTTTTTTTGATTTAAACATTTTAAATAATCATTAATAATATTGTGCTAAAAATAAGTCCTATTATATTTGGAGCTAAAAAAAATAAAAATAATTTTAAAAATTTTCTAAAATTATTTAAATAAATTTTACTTGTTTGTTGAAGAAAATAATTAATCTTATAAAATTTTTTAATTTTTTTTAAATATTCTTCGTTTGAAATTTCATTAGAAATAAGTGATTTTGATTTTTTTTTATTGTGTAAAATTATATTTTTTGGTTCGTTTATATAATTTGAAAAATAGTTTAATTTCTTTTTAAAATTTAAGGAATTAATATTTATTTTTGTATAAATTTCTTCTATTTTTTTTGAAAAGAAAAAAATTTTATTATTTTTTTCGGTGTATTTTAAATTTTTTTTAAAAGTAAAATTATTTTTGTTTTTTAATAAAATTTTTTGATATTTTAAAATTGCATCGTTTAATAATTTTAAATCATTTATTATAAAATAATAAACACTTTTAGAATCTAAATTTTTATTAATTTTTTTTTTAATAACATCAATTTGTATTAGTATTTTTTGATTTAATTTTTCAAAATCATTTTGGTGATTTAATTTTAAAAAATCTAAAAAAATATCTAATAATTTTGCTTCAGGAATAATACTTTTAATATTATTTAAAAAAATTGAAATATTTGGTTTTACTTCATTCATTAAAAAAAATTATGTTTAAAAATTTTATAATATTATAATTGTATGAATAAAAAATAAAAAAATTACTTAAAATGGAAAAAAATTTTATTGTTGAATGTATTGTTGAAATTCCAAAAGGAAGCTCAAACAAATATGAATACATTCCGAGTCGAAATATCATAAAACTAGATCGTGTTTTACCAGGTGCTAATTTTTACCCCGGTGAATATGGATTTATTGAAAAAACCCTAGATTGAGATGGTGATTGTTTAGATGTTATTTTTTTATCAACATATAAAACATTCCCTGGGTGCCATGTTGATGTAAAAATATTAGGAACAATAAATATGATCGATGATAATGAAATAGATACAAAATTATTTGGTGTCATGGCAAATGATAAAAGATTTGAACACACAAATAATCTTGATGATGTTTCAATTAATATTAGAAAAGAAATTGAAACTTTTTTTCTTCAATATAAAGTTTTACAAAACAAAGAAGTAAAAATAAATGGTTGAGGAACAAAACAAAAAGGAATTCAAGAATTAAATAATTGTCTACAAAGATATCAAGACTATAAACATGTTTTAAAAGAAAAAGGAATTGATGCTGTTAAAAAAATTTGAAATCAAAAAAAAGAAAAATAACAAATAAATTATTGTTTATAATGATTTCTTAAGTAAAAAATTCTTTTAAAAATAAAAAACACAATTAAAAAAACAAAAATGTATTTTATAAAATACACAGCAAAAAAAATTAAAATTACATAATATTTAAACATTGCTGCTAATTTTTTATCGCGATCTTTTATTGAGTGTGAAAGCAACGCAATATAATTTGTTAAATAAAAAATTGAAATTTCAATAAAACTTGAAATAATTATTAAAGAAATAAATTTTATTATAAAAATAAAAAAATTTAATTTTTTGTTTTGGAATTGTTTTGTTTTTAAATAAATAAAATAAAAAAAACAAACTAATAAAAAATTATCAAAACCATAAAAAACCATTGAAATTGCTGAGTGATCACCATCAATTGCCAAATGAATTCATGGTTGCAAAAAAGCGTTGATTATTCCATATCGAAGGCCTAAAACATAAACTGTTAAAAACAAAATAATATTATCAAAAACACGAAAATCAAATTCAGCTGCTGAAAAAATATAAATTTTTATTTCAATAAGTGATAAAAAAGTTGAAATCGCTAACATTGTAGCGCTAAAACAAATTTTAAAAATTGTTTTTTTTGGATTTAATTGAAGATGATGATGATGCTTTAATTTATCACAAAAAATATTTTTCATTTTATATTATATTATTCAAGTATTTTATATTAAATAAATTTGTGTTATTTAATGCAAATTGTTTAATTATTTTTTGGGTTGGATAATATAAAAATAAAAACAATAATAAATTTCCGATGCCATGAATTAAATCAAAAGGAATTCCTTTAATATAATAAGCAAGCATAATTTTAAAATTAAAATTATTAATGATTAAATAATTAAACGAATATAAAGCGCCAAATAAAATTCCAAACAGAAAAAACAATATTGCTAAAAGATATTGATAAGAAAAAATGTTTTTTCTCAACACAATAATAATGATAGCATAAAAATTATAGATAACAAAATAAAATAAATCACTTTGGCCAAATAAAATTATTTGAACTAGACAAAAACTATTTATCAAAACAAATGAAAAAGTATTTTTGAATAATAACACAAAAATAAGAAGAAAAAAAGTTACCAATTCAATGTTTGGCAAGAAATACAAAACATACCGTAAAATCGTAATAAAAGAAATTAATGTACTAATTAAACAAATTTCAAAAATTATTGTAAATCTTTTTGAATACGAAATTTTATGATTTAACATAAGCATAAAGATTTTGTTCTTTTAAATTGCTTATTCCTTGTTTTGCAAGCGTTGTTTTTGAAGTTCAAAGTTGTAAATATTGATTATTAAATGATTTTGAAAAAATTCAATTATTTTCATTTTTGTGATTAAGTTTGTAATTCATTCAAAATGTTTTAAATGTTAAAAAATTTGAACATTTAAATGGTCAAGCATCTTTATTTCATGTTCCTAAAGCATGAGTGTTATTATCATGAACAATAATTAAATTATTTCAATTTTTTGGTTTTAAAAAAAATGATCCATTTAACAAATCACCTCAATTTTTAAAATCATAATTTTTAAGATTAAAAATTATTTCATCTTCATATTTAGGTGAATAATTATTTTCGTTATAATATATATATAGATAAGCGTAATTAAATTTGGTGTTATAAACTCTTGGATGTGGATTAGAAATTACAAAAATTAATAATGAACAAACAAAGGAAACAAAAACACCAACAAATAAAATTCCAAAAACAGAAATTGATTTAAATTTTTTTTTCATAAAAAATTTTAAATATATTATTTTTAATTTAGTATTTTAATATAAAAAAAGAACCACATGAAAAGTAAAGTACTTGTAATAATTTCAACAATGATACCATTAGAAAAATCTTATTCTTATGCGTTAGTTAAAAAATTTTTATTTTATTATATGCAAAAAAACAAAAATGATGAAATTAATTTTTTGAATCTTAATGATACAAGCATGGCTCATACAATATTAAGTGCAAATAATTTTGGTCCTCAATTTTGAAACGAAAAAGATAGCAATGATTTAATTAACCAACTTAAAAATTATGATAAAGTAATTTTTTCAACTCCTATGACTAATTTTAATGTTTCAACAATTGCAAAAAATTATCTAGATCATATTTTAGTTGCAAATAAAACATTTTCTTATAAATATTCAAAAAAAGGTGACGCAATTGGGTTATTAACAAATTTAAAAGTTCAAATATTAACAACTCAAGGTGCACCAATGGGCTGATATAAATGGGGAAATTTAGGCAAATATTTATATGGAACGTGAAAATTTATGGGTTGTGAAGTTGAAAAACCACTCACAATTGGAGGAACAAAAATTCCTGCTGCACAAAAAATAAGTGTTACACAACTAATTAATAATTATGAACAAATAATTAAAAAAGCAGCGCAAAAATTTTAATTTATTTTTTTGTTTTATTCTTTTTCTTTTTTTTAAACAAATTAATATTGCTTGTTAAATTTGCATCTTTTTTCTTCTTTTTATCTATTTTTGAAATATTTTTAATTGTCTTTTTATAACTAAAAGAAATTTTTTTAAATTTTTCAAAATTATCTAATCCTTCCTTAACTTTTTTTTGCACAATTTTACTTAAAATGTTTGTATTTGAAGAAATGAACTTTTCAGGATATATTGGAGGATGAAAAATTATATAAATTTTTTTAAAACTAAATTTTGATTTGCTATCGCATTGATAACTATTTACAATTGTTGTCGGAATAATTGGAGCATATGCTTTTTGAGGTACTTTAAAAGCACCTGCTTTAAAATCCAATAATTTTTTTTCAGAGTTATTTCTTGTTCCTTCAGGGAAAATAGCCATTGCTCTTGGCAAATTAATTAAATCTTTGGCATAAATTAAGGCTTTAGCGCTTTGTCTTAAATTAGAACGATCAATATAAATAATATCGATAAGACGCAAAAATGATTCGACAATATTTTTAGATTTTAAAGATATTTTTGCAATAAATGCCAAAGGAGCTTTTAATTTAAAATTATTGATTGAAAAAAGAACTAAAGGATCAATGTTACTTTGATGATTACTCATAATAACACATGCGCCATCAACTCAATTATCATAATTTGCAATTTTAACTTTAACATTACTTAATCACAAAAAAAACTTTGCAATTTTTTTAACTCAAGCATATCTTATTGATTCCTTAAGAGATTTTTCATCAAAACTAAGACGATTTTTTCATCTTTTTGCTTTAACAATTACTCAAAGAACATATGGAAATGTAAGTAAAACTTTAAAAGGATTTATTTTCATTTTTACTTTATATTTTTTGATAATATTTAACATTAAATAATTGATACTTTTTTATTTTAATTAATTTTCAGTTTGAATAATTTAATTTTGGAAAAAATACATCACCAATATAATCTTTATTAATTACTGAAATAATTAAATGTGTGGCATGTTCTAAAAATTGTTCATAAATTTTAGCACCACCACAAACAAATAAATTTGTTGAATTTTTTTGATATTTTCTAATTACTTCATTAATATCAGAAAATACCAAAATATTTTTTTTTTGAAGAATTAAATCGTTTTTATGATTTTTTGTTAAAACAATAATTTTTCAATTTTGATAAATTTTTGGTAAATGCTTGAATGTATTAAATCCAAAAAGAACATTTTGGTTTTTAGTTGAATCTAAAAAATGTTTCATTTCCAATTTTATTTTTCAAGGTAATTTATTCTTATATCCTAAGACATTGTTTTTAGAAACTGCAGCAATAATAGTTATCATTTAAACTGCAATTTTTGCTTTTAAAACACTATGACATTGATAATTTTTTAAAACGATATCGCTTAATTTATAATCAAATATTGATTTTACTTTTGGATTTAATCAAACTTGTGGTAATGGTAAAGGTTTTCGATGTAATTGTTTTTTTATTTGTTCAATGTGATTTTCATAAATGTGAACATCGCCAAAGGAATGAATAAATTCAAATGGTTCTAAATTACATTCCTTAGCAACCATTATTAGCAGCAAACTATAACTTGCAATATTAAAAGGAACTCCTAAAAATAAGTCAGCACTTCTTTGATACATGCTTAATGATAATCTTTTTTTTGAATCAACATAAAATTGAAACATAACATGGCAAGGAGGAAGAGCCATACTTGAAATATATGTTGGATTTCAAGCATTAACTATCAATCTTCTTGAAAAAGGATTTTTTTTAATTTTTGAAATAACATCTTTTAATTGATCAACATGATTAAAATCTCGTCATTGTTTTCCATATACTGGTCCTAAATCACCAAATTTTTGAGCAAAATTTAAATCATCTTTTATTTTTTTTTGAAATTCTTTTAAAGTTTCATTTTGATAAAATTTACTATTTTTGTATTTTTTAAAAACTCACGCATCTCAAATATGAACATTATGATCAATTAAAAATTTAATATTAGTATCTCCTTTAATAAATCATAATAATTCAGCAACAATTCCTTTAAAAAACATTTTTTTTGTTGTTATTAAAGGAAATCCTTTACTTAAATCATAACGATTTTGATATCCAAAAAAAGAAAGGGTTTTATATTTAGTTCGATTTGGTTTCAATTGTCCATTTTCTAACACAAAACGTGCTAATTTTAAATATTGAATCATTTTTTTACCTTTTTTTATAATACCCAAAAGTACCTTTTTTAAAAGGTACTTAAAAATTAAGAAATAAAAAATAAACGATCAGCGATTATTTCGTTGTAAAAATCACTGCTTTTTGGTGTTTTAAAAGAACTAATTCTTCCTCTAACTCCAACAACATTATTTACTTCTAAAATTGTATAAATATCATCAATGTTATTATCTCAAACTTTTACATTAATGAAATCTTCTAAAACATCTCCTTCTTTGTTTCGGAAGGGTTTTTCAGTTTTTAATCTAAATTTAATTAATTTATTATTACGTTTGCTGTTTTTTAATATAATTTCAGGACACTTATCTACAGTTCCAACTAAAATAACGTGATTCATAAATTATAATTCCTTTTTTTATTTATCTTTAAATATCAAATAAATTTAATAATAAAAATTAAGCAAGAATTAAAAAATATGAATTATAAAAATAATTATTTTAAAAATTATTTTAAAAAAGCAATAGCAAAACCAACGCTAAATTTTTTTTCATGAGTAATGCTTATTTCAACATTTCAAGAAAAATTTTTAAAATTAAGCATTTTAAATTGTGGAGCATTATTTAAATAATAAATATCAAAATTATTAAATAAAATATTTTCCTTTAAATTTAGCGCTTTAAAAATTGCTTCTTTTATTGCCCAACGGCCGCAAATAAATGTTAATTTTCTTTTTTTAGAGGTGATTTTAAAATATATTTCTTGTTCATTTTTACTTAATAATAAATTTAAAAACCGTTTATTTTTTAATTTGTTTTTAAATCTTTTGTTTTCAACAATGTCAATTCCAGTTTTAATTTTCAAAAACATTAAATGAAAATTGATAATTTTTTTGTTGATATTTTATTTTTGCTTTATCAAATAAAATTTTTGCCGCAATATTATCTTCAGTTTTATCGTATTTATCACTTAAGAAAACAATTTTTTTGATTTCACTTTGGATAATCAATTTAGCACAATTACTACATGGAAAAAGGGTTGTATATAAAATGAAATTTTTTAAATTTTGTTTTGCAAATAAAATTGCATTGGTTTCCGCATGAATAACATATGGATATTTTGTTTTATGTCAATCTCCTTTGTTATTTCATGATAGTTCATCATCATTAATATTTTTTGGAAAACCATTATATCCTGTTGCAACAATTCTTTTTTGAGTATCAATAATACAACACCCAACTTTTGTGTTTGGATCTTTACTTTTTTTAGAGCAAATAAAAGCAACACCTAAAAAAAATTGATCTCAAGATAATATTTTATTCATAATTACGATAAAAGTAAAAAATTATTTGCATTATAAAAATAATAGTTCTTAATAAAATTAGAAAGCGTTTCACTTGATAAAAATTTTCAGCCCACATACTTTCCTAAACTATTAACAACATCTGGATTATAACTTGGCACAACAGGTTTAAATTTAATCAAACATATCATTACTACAATTAAAGTAAAAAATAATGCAATTAAAGCAATTGGAATATAAAAATATAAATCTTTTTTTTGATAATTATGATTAAACAACAATCCAAATATTGCTCCAATTATAAAAGTAACAAAGATAAAAAACGTTTGTGATAGCGTATAAATCAAAAAGAAACATAATAATAAATAAAATATTCCCATGAAAGCAGATTGTTTTGCAAATTTTGCAACATAATCATTTCTTTTATAAATTGTTGTTAATGTAGCTCCAACAAAAAGAGCAAAAATAAAAATAATTCCTGAAATAACAACAGTTTGTGAAATTAAAACAAATAATAATCCTAAAAAAGGATAAGCACATAATAAAATTAATGTTTTTTTAAGCCCTAGTAAAACTTCAATATATCTACAAACATAAAAGAATATAAAACCATTGATTAATATTGAAATTAATCCACTTCCAATTAATGGGTATGTAAAAATTCGTCATCACTGGTTTAAACCGATAATTAAATCACGGTTCAAAGCTCCAAAAACCATTAAAAAACTATTGGATGAAAAATTTAAGTTTGCTGAATTACTACTTCAAAAAATTGTAACAAATACAGGTAAAATAACACAAAACGCAATTATGCTTAAAACAATTGGTAAATTAGATAACCTTGCTTTTGTTCTTAAAATAGATAACTTTTGATAAGTTTTATTTTTAGAAAATAAAAATGAATTAGCTGGGTTTGAATTATTGTTTTTTAAATTATCTCTTGTTTCAATATATTCATTCATTTTAATTTCAGCATCAAAATCAATTTCAGGAATTAAATTTTTTACTTCTTTTTTTAAAGAAGCTTGGTTTGTTGTTAAATATGTAATTTTTTTATCTAAATCATGTTTAACGTCTTGAATATTTTTTTCACAAATAATTACATGAAGAATCGGAAAACTTTTTTTAGAAGAATAATTTTGTAATTTCTTTTTTAATTTTGCAATTATTAAATCATATAATTTTTGATTAAATTTTTTTTGATTACACAACGAAATGATGCTAAATTTTGAATTTTTAAAATTATAATAAAACATCATTTCGTTTTTGTATTTATAACGGGCGTATTTTGTGTAAAAATCATTTTGTGAAAACGCGATGTCAAAATTTTTAACCGCATTAAAGAAACTATCGTTGTATTCTTTGTTTTTCATTTTATTTTAAATTGTTAATAAATTTTTTCATTATATCAGGCATTTTAATTTTATATGTTATTTCTTTTTTATTAATAAAATCATAAAAAAATAATTTATAAGAATGAAGAAACTGATTAAATTCAACTTTTTTATCAGCTTTACTACCATATTTATGATCTCCATATATTGGATGATTTAAGTAACTTAAATGAACTCTTATTTGATGCGTTCTTCCTGTTTCTAATTGACACTTTAACAAACTGAAATTTTGAAAAGTTTTAATAATTTTAAAATTTGTAATTGCATTTTTACCATTTAAAAAATCAACACATTGTTTTTTAGGATCTTTTTTACTTCTTGAAATTGGTAAATTAATACGATTTTTTTTAAATTGAAAATGCCCGTGAACTAGCGCAATATAACTTCTTTTAATTGTTTTCTCTTTAAAACAATTACTCAAATATGTAAAATATTCTTGACTTTTAGCAACAATCATTAATCCAGTTGTATCTTTATCTAATCGATGCACAATTCCAGGACGATAAACATCATTAATAATTGCTAATTTTGAAATTTGATTTCTTAAAATATCAACTAGTGTTATTTCTTTTGTTGAACTACAAGGATGTGTAATTAAATGATTTGGTTTGTTAATAATAGCGTAATGATTGTTTTCAAAAATAATTTCAACTCTTTTACTTGTTTTAATAAAATCAGGTTTAAAAACTTCATTTTTCATTTTTATTTCAATTAAATCATTATTAAAAACAAAAACATGTTTTTTTAAAACAAGATTTTTATTCAAAAATACTTGTTTGTTTTTAATTAGATTTTGAATATAAGTTCGCGAATAATTTAATTTATTTGTTAAAAAAACATCAATTCTTTCTTCGTTACTTAAATCTGCTTTTAAAAATATTGGTTTAGGAAGATTCATTTTTCATTTTTTCTTTTTTCAATAAAATTCGTGGTCAAAAAAATAAATGAAAAACAAATAAAATTAAAAAAACAACTAAACCAACTGAAATAAAACTATCAGCAATATTAAATGTAGCATTAAAAAATTCGATATTTGATTTAAAATCTCAACAAATAAAATCACTAACCTTACCATTATTTCAAGTTCGATTTATTAAATTACCAATTCCACCAGCTATTATAAAAGTTAGCGGATATGCTAAAAATTTAGTTCTTGTTAAAATAAAATAAATTCCCATTACTAAAACAACAGTAACAGAAATTAAAATTGCAATAGTAACACTATGTGAAAATGATGAGAAAGCTAGTCCTGGATTGTCAACATAATTAAATTTAAATAAACCAGGAATAAAACTAATAGTTTTTGAGTGAAACGGATTAAAAGAAATAACTAAAAGTTTGCGCAAAAAATATTTACTTAAATTATCAATTAAAACTAATAAAGCCATTAAAGGAAGCAAATAAATAATTTTATGTTTGTGAGTTTTTTTATTAACTGAAAAATAATTTTTCATTTTAAACACTTTTTTTAATAATATCTTGACATGATTGACACAAGAGCGTTTTTAAATTTATATTTCTTAATTGTCAACAACGATTACACTTTGAATTGCTTGATTTTTTTATTTCAAGCTGATATGTCTTAAGTTTTGAATCAATAATATATTTAACTTCACTAACCATTAAAATTGTTGCTAATTGCTTTTTTGCAAAAAATTCTAAATTTATAAACAAATTATTAAATCTAATCGTTAAAATACACTCTAATGATTTATTAATTATTTTTTCTTGCTTAAGAATTTCTATTTTTTTATTTAAATTATTTTTTAATTCTAATAATTTTTTGCATAAATTAAAATTATTTTCTGAAATTTTATAATTTAATTTTTGTAATTTTTCAAGATGAATAGAAATTTTTTTAGCTTTAAAATTTAAATGTTGATAAGCTTCTTCACATGTGTGAACTAAGACAAATTTTAATAAATTTAATAAATTTTTAAGAATAATAAAAAAAGTTGTTTGAATTTTTAATTTTCAAGGATCATTTTTTAAGTTAATATATAAAATATCTTTACTAAAATCAAAATAAAATTTTGATAAATAATTAACAACAAAATGATTAATTTTTAAAAAATAAGTTACAAAATTATAATTTTTAAATTCAATAATTGAATCATTATATAAATTAGCAAATTGATTTAAAATAAATTGATCAATAATTGTTAAATCTTGATATTTAATTTTTTCTAAATCAAAATTAAAATCATTTAAGTTACCAAGTAAAAATCTTATTATATTTCTGATTTTTAAATAATTGTCTTTAACTTGTTTTAAAAAGGAATTACTTATTTTTAAATCAGCTTGATAATCGCTTAAACAAACTCATAATCTTAGTCCATCAGCTCCAATTAAATTTATAATTTTTTGTGGTGTTAAAACATTTCCAATTGATTTACTCATTTTTAAATTATTTTCATCAATTACAAAACCATGAGTTAAAATTTCTTTAGTTGGATTTTTTTTAGCTAGTAAAGTTGAAATAATTAAACTTGAATTAAATCATCCTCTAAATTGATCGTTACCTTCTAAAAATAAATCAATATCAAAATCAAGATTATATTTTTCTTTAACATATCAAGGTGCAAGTGCAGAATCAAATCAAACATCAATAATATCACTTTCTTTTCGTAAATTTAAATCATGATATTTTTTAGGTAATAAATCATTACTTTGTGCTTGAAATCAATAATTAATTCCTTTTTCTTTTAAAACATTTAAAACAAATTCAAAAATTTCATTATTAAAATAAATATTATTATTTGAATCATAAAAAACAATTAAAGGCACTCCTCAACTTCTTTGTCGTGAAATACATCAATCATTTCTTGATGAAATCATTTCTTTTAAATGTTTTTTTGCTCATTTTTGTTTAAAAATTATTAAATCAACATTTTTGTTAATTTCATTTTTAAGATTGTTTATTTTAATAAATCATTGTTTTAGAGCAAAATAAATAACTGGTTTTTTAGTTCTTCAATCAATTGGATATTTATGATCAATAATTTTTAATTTAATTAAATTATTATTTTTTATTAATTGATCAATAATAATTTTGATGGCATTAACATAAAAAACATTTTCAAGTTTTAAATTAAAATAATTTTTTTTAAATTTAGCAAATTTATTTAATGGATTTTCAATTTTTTTAACATTATTTAATATTCCAACTTGATAATCTTCAACACCAAAACAAGGGGCAATATGAACAATTCCTGTTCCAATAATATTATTGTTCAAATTAACATGTGGTCCATGAACAATTATAATATTTTGATTAGATAACGGATGAATTAGAGTTAAATTTAATAATTCATGACCTGAAAATTGATTTAAAATTGTGAAATCTTTTATTTCTAAATCATTTATAAATTTTTCAATATTGTTTTTTGCAACAACAATTCGTTTATTATCTAATTTAATTAAACAGTAAATTAAATTTTTATTAATTGCAATTAATTGGTTTGCAATCAATGATCAAGGGGTTGTTGTTCAAATTACAAAATTATCGCTTTGTTTTAGTTTTAATTTTAAATAATTGTTTTTTAATTTAAATGAAACATAAATACTTTCTGTTTTTAAAATTTGATATTCAATTTCAGAATCAGCTAATGCGCTTTGTGAAGAATATGATCAATATATTGGTTTTGTTGCTTGATAAATTATGTTTTTTTGAAATAAATAATTAACAAATTTTAATTGCATTTGCACGTAATTAAATTCATCTGAATGATAAAATTTTTTAAAATTTGTTAATAAACCTAATCTTTTAAATTGATCTTTTTGTAAATTAATTTGTTTTTGAGCATATTGAGCAGCTAATTTTCGAATTGCTACTTTATTGTTTTTTAACTTGTAATTAGTTTTAATAATTTTATTTTCAATTGGTAATCCATGTGTATCTCAACCACAAATAAAAGGTGTATAAAAATTTTGAGCACTATAAAATCGAATTATAAAATCTTTTAAAATTTTATTTAAAGCATGACCAATATGAATATTACCATTTGCAAAAGGAGGCCCATCAAAAACAAAAAAACTTTGTTTAGAATCTTTATTTTCATTTAATAATTCAATTAAATTTATTTCTTTTCAAAATTCTTGAATTTTTTGCTCTTTAGTTGCTAAATTAGCGCGCATTGAAAAATTTGTTTTCGGAAGAAATAATGTTTTTTTATAATTAACCATTTTTAAAATAAATACTAAATTTAATATTTTTATTATAAATAATAACTTAAAAAAAAATAATGACAATTTTTATATTTGTCATTATTTTGATTAAAAACAATTAAAATTATTTTTTATATTTTAAATTATTTAGATAGTTTTGAAAAAAATTATTTTCTTTTTTTTTCGAAACTGTTTTGTTTTGATAAAAATTGTTATTATTAATATTTTTATTTTCATAAGAATAATTATCTTTTCGAAAATTATGAGCTTCTTTATATGAATTATAATTATTAGAAAATTTTTTATCTCTAGTTGAAGAAAAATTATAATTATTGTTTTTAAAAGAATTTACTTTTCGATTTATATTACTATCGTCATCAAATCCTGTTGCAATTACTGTAACAATCATTTCATCCTCAAGATTATCGTTTACCGAAACTCCAAAAATAATATTAATATCTTTACCTGCTGCTTGTCTTATGATATCAACTGCATCATTAGCATCATATAAAGTCATTGTTGAGCCTCCTGTAACGTTTACGATTGCATTTGTTGCACCATTAAATTCTGCTTCAAGCAATGGGGAAGTAATTGCTTTATTTGCTGCTTCAATTGCTTTATCTTCACCTGAACCAATTCCAACTCCAAATAGCGCTTGACCTTTATTTTTTAAAAGCGTTCTAATATCAGCAAAATCAAGATTAATTAATGCTGGAACAGCAATTAAATCAGTAATTGATTGTACACCTTGACGTAAAATATTATCAGCTTCTTTAAATGAATCTTTAAGTGGAACACCACCAATTATTTCAAGCAAACGATCGTTTGAAACAATAATTAACGAGTCCACACTCTCTTTTAAAAGTTTAATGCCATTTTCAGCGTTTTGGTTTCTAATTCGTCCTTCGAAACGAAAAGGTTTAGTAATAATTGAAACAACTAAAATATCATGTTCCTTTGCGGCGCGTGCAATAATATTTGCAGCTCCGGTTCCAGTACCTCCGCCCATGCCTGCAGCAATGAAGACCATATCAGCGTTTGATAATATTTTATCAATTTCTTTAATAGATTCAATGGCAGCTTGTCTTCCAACATCAGGGTTTGCACCTGCTCCTAAACCACCACAAATTTGTTTTCCAATAATTAATTTTGTTTCTGCTTTAGAGGCGCTAACAACTTGAGCATCTGTATTAATAACTACAAATTCAACACCTTGAACGTTAGCTTCAATCATGCGATTAACAGCGTTATTACCAGCGCCTCCAACTCCGATAACTTTAATAACAGCTACTTGATTTTCATTTACCATTTTATTCTTATAAAATACTCAAAATAATTTTAAATTTGTTATATTAAACTTTTTTAATTACTAATTTTTTTAATTATTCTTAATTTGGCACTGCGCGCACATCTATTATTATTAATTTCATCACTTGAAGGAAGAATTGGTTTTCTTGTTAATATTTTAAAATTTGGCTTCTTTTTAGAATTATGATAAATAAAAAACATGGGATCGTCTTTTAAATAATTATTTGCCAACTGTTTAAAAAATTTTTTAATTATTTTATCCTCAAGTGAATGAAAAGATATTACAACAATATTTGCATTGATATTTAAAAAATTAACAATAGTTTGTAAAGATTTTTTTATTTCATTAAGCTCATCGTTTATAAAAATTCGTAATGCTAAAAATATTTGACGAGCTGGATGTTTTTGTTCTTTTAATTTTTTTTGAGAAAGAGTTGTTTTAATTAATTTAACAAAATCAATTGTTGAATTAATTTCATTTTTATTTCTTTCCTCAATAATACGATTTGCTAATAAGTTACTATATTTATAATTTTTAAATTGTTGAAAAATTGATACTAAATCTTTTTTTGATGCGTTATTTAATATTGAATAGGCACTTAATTCTTGATTTTGATTAAAACGCATGTCAATTTTGGAATCCAAATGATAACTAAAACCTCTTGATTTATTAAGTATTTGATTATTACAAGGTCCTAAATCATATAAAATACCATCAATTTTTTTAATTTTATTTTTAATTAGATGTTTTTTAAGATTGCTAAATTTATCATTAACAAAAATAATATTTTTTTCTTTTATTAAATTTGGATAACTATTTTTAAAATTTTTGATTTGATTTTTATCTTGGTCAACACAAATTAAGGTCCCTGTTGTTAATAAAGATAGAATTACTTTGCTATGTCCACCTAATCCTAGTGTTGCATCAATATAAATACCGTTTTTTTTAATATCTAAATAATTTATAACTTCTTTTAAAAATATTGGCTTATGAATTATTTTAGGGTTCGTATTTAAAATCTTCATTTGTTATTTTTTCAGAAACATCTAAAAGTTTTGATTTTGTTTGTTCAAAATAATTTTTTCATATAATTGGATCTCAAATTTCAATTCGATCACCAACACCAACAATTTTTAAATTATTTTTAATATTTACTAAATTTAATAAATTTCTACTGATTTTTATTCTACCTAATTTGTCAAAAAAAGGATTATCAGAATTAGCGAAAATATGTCTTGTTATAAGTCGAAAATCTTTTTTAGTATTACTTAAACTCATTAATTTATGCGCATATTTTTCAAAAGATTCCTTAGATCTTAATTCTAAACAAGAATCTAAGCCTTTTGTTATAAAAACTTGAGTTGAAAGTGTTGTTCTAAATTGATAGGGCACCGTCAATCTTTCTTTACTATCAAGGGTTCTTTCGAAATTTCCTAAAAACATTTTTTCCACTTTTTTCCACTTTTTAACATATTTATTATATATTAAATTTTTAATAAAAAAAAAGTAATTTAAAAAAAACTACTTTTTTATTGAAAAAAATGAAAATTATTTTTTAATAATTTCATTATCTTTGTAAAATCCACATTGATTACAAACACGGTGCATTTTAATAAAAACACCACAATTTTTGCAAAGAATTAAATTTTTTGGTTTTAATTCTAAATGAAATCTTCTTTTTCTTTTTTTTGCTTTCGATGTTTTTCGAAACGGAACTGCCAAAATGAAATCCTTTATAACAAAATATATAATATTATACTAAATTAACTAATTATTACAACTAGTTTTATTTTTTAAACACGAAAAATAATATTTATCATGTTTATCTTCATGATCAATTATTTTTTGTTTGTTTTTTCGATAAAATCAAAATAATATCAAACTTGAAGGCAATAGAACTAATAAATCTCTTGATCCAACCGAAATAAAATATGGTAATCCACTATAGTTTGAATTTATTTTCATTGCAAAATTTGAAATTAAAAATCCAATTATTTGTAAAATTGTTATTGCAACTACTGATCTTAGGAAAGCAACAAAAACTGAATATTTAGATCTTCTAATTGAAGAAAACAAAATTATTGCTGTAAATGTAACACTTGCAAATGGAAAACTTCAAATATAAAAAATAACATAAAGATGATAATTAAAATGTGCGTTTTGAGCATCAAAATTAAATACCGTCAAAAAGAAATTATTAAAAATCATCAAAATTATTACGGCCGAACAAATTCAAATTGCTTGAAAAAATAGTGAGTATTTAATTAAAGAAAAAATACGCCGGTATTTTTTAGCGCCATTTGCATACGAAATTAAAATCCGAGCTCCTTGATTAATCCCAATACATACATTTGTTATAAAAACAAGCCAAGGAGTTAAGGAGGCTGTTATTTGCTGCAAAAACGAAATATGATTATGAATAAAAATGTTTTTATTAACAATTAAATTAATAATAAAAATTGAATTTATCATTGAAAATAATGCGTTTGCAAATTTAGTAACTCCTGATGAAGAACCAGAACGCATTATAAATCCAAAAATAACTGAACTATATTTAAAACTGCTTCAATTAATTCTTAATCGATGATCAGGATTTTTTAAAATTAAACCTGTTGATAAGGTAATATTAAAAAGATAAGCACAACCTGTTGCTAGCATTGCACCATCAGTTATTAAACCAGCATATTTAATAAATAAAATATCTAATATAATATTAAAAACAACTGATAATATCATAACAATAATTAAAGTAAATCGATTTCCTTGCGCTTTAATTAGATTATTTAATAAAAAATTAACAAATGCAAAAGGTAAAAACAAATAAAATACAAGCAAAAATTTTCAAGTAATATATGTAACAATTGGATTAAAAGTTTGTTTTCCAAATCCTTGTTGTAAATGAATAAATATGCTCCCAAATCCAGGGTATGTTAAAAAAAACAAAATAAATGAAACTAAAAAAGCAAATAAAAAATCTAAAATAAGAGCATTTGCAAAAATTTGACGCATTCTCTCATAATCTTTTTTTCCATATGCAATTGAATAATTTATTGTTGCTCCAATTCCAACAAGAGAAACAATTGAAATTGCGATATAAAAAAATACTAAATCATATTGAACCGCAACATTTAAATAAGTTTTAAGAATCGAAATTGTAAGCTTTCCATGATTGCCCATACTTTTTCATAAAAAATGAATATATGGATTATTTAAAAGATTAGGAGCTGCAAACATTTGAACAAAAAATTTATCAACAAGCCCATATGAAGCAATTGTTAACATAATTGCAATTGTTGGTAAACAAAAAATCATCATCGCTTTTAAGGGCGATTGATATCTTAATTTTAATTCAATGTCAGTAAAATGAGAATCGTGAGTTTTATTTTTCTTTTTATTTTTTTTAAAGGAAAACAAATTAAATTTCATATTATTTTATTTTAATGTTATTTTTTTTAAGGTTGCTATAAATAGTTTCTAAGGAATTTTTAATATCAATTTGAGTTAATTGAAGATTTAAATCATTAAATTTTAAAGTTAATGTTAATGCAATTAAATTATTATCAAGTTTAAAATAATTTTTTAAAATTGTTTGTTGTAAATATTTAATATTTAAAAAATTTAAATTTCATATTTTTAAATAAGAAAAATCATTTTTAACAATAATTGTTAAATCTTTAAAAATTGGATTAAAAAAACTTAATTTTAAAAAATTATTTTTAAAATTTAAATTTTCAATAATTGCACTAAGATTTAATTCTATCCCAAAAACAGGAATATTTTTTGATTTTAAATTTATTAAATTAAGATTAAATTCGCCAATTACACCAATTAATATATCATCATAAAAAATTTTTGCACTTTGATATTTGTTAAATAAAAATGTTTTAAATTTTTTAAATTTTATGTTTTTTAAATTTGCTTTAAAATTTAAAATTTTTAATAAATCAATTAAAATTTGTTTTAAATAAAAAATGTTTTCATTTTTATAAATTTTCAAGATTTCAATTTGGTTAAAATGATCTTCTAAAATCAATCCTAAATGTCAGTTTTGATTATTTAAAAAAGAAATTGGATTAATTTCAAATAATTTAACATTTATTTTATTATTTTTTTTATTTCTTAAATAAATTTGAAATAAACTTTCTAACAAAGACATTCGCATTGTTTCTTGATTTTGCAAATAAGGAGTTTGCAGTTTTATCGGTTTTGAATAATTAAAAAAATTAATTTTTTGATTAAGTTCTTCACTTACCAAAGAATATGTTTTAACTTGAAAAAAATGAGCAAACAATAAATATTTTTCAAGATTTGTAATAATTCTGCTTCATTTAAAATTATAATTTTTTAAATTATTGCAAATTGAACCTTGTATTACTTCTTCATTTATATTATTTGTTCCATAAATTCGTAAAATTTCTTCTAAAAATTCTGATTTTGAATTTAACATTCAGCGATTGCTATTATTAAAAATTATTAAAGAATTTTTTTGAATTTGAGTTTTAAATAAAAATTTTTGTAAAATCTTTTGAATATCACGGATTGAAAAATTTGTATTTAGCATTTTATTAACATAGTTTTTGCTTATTAAAACTTTGTTTGGTTCTAAAGGAAAATGAAAATTTTTTACTATTAAAGTAGCGTTTTTTAAAATTTTATGATCTAAAAATAAATTTTTAACTAATTGCAAAATTTTTTCTAAATAGAAATTTGTTTTAAAATTTAATATTCTTTGTAAATATCAATTGTGGGCAATTATATTTTTGCGTAATTTAAAGATATCTAAATCAGATAATTTAAAACTAACTACTAATATTTTTTGTGTTTTTGAATCAATATTAAAAATTTCATTTTCATATGAGCCAATTCTATTAATAACAATAAAACAATTTTCTTTATTTAAAAAACCAAAAACTAATTTTTCATCAATATATCTAAATTCAAATTTTTTTAAATTAATATTAGTTAAATCGATAAAAATTAAAGCTTGACCACAAATCATCATCGCATAATTTAAAATACTTTTAATTAAATTGTGATTTAAATAGCCTTGATTTAGTAAAAAATGTTTTAAATTTATATTTAAATTTTTAGATTGTAAATTATTTAAATCATACTCACAAAAAGCAAATTCTAAATTATTGATTTGAGAATCTATTTTATATTGACTAATATTTTTTTGGTTTGAAATTTTAGTTGATTTAAATTGTAAAATTTTTTGATACTCTAAATTTAAATAAAGAGCAATTTCTTTTATAAACTGATAATAACTTAATGCATAAAAACGATTATTTGGTAAAAAAATATTATAAATTTCATCATTAAGATTTAAAAAATTTAAAACATTTTTTTGATTTAAAATATCATCATTTTCAAAATTTAAAAGAATGATTTCATTTGGAAATAAATTTTTACATTCAACTCCTAATTCTTGATATGAACAAATCATTTGAGCTGAATTAATATTAAAAATTGTTTTTGGTTTAATAATTAAATTATTTGCCAATTTTGCGCCAGTTAACGCAACTACAACATAATGATTTAATTTTAAATTTTGAGCTCCACAAATAATTTCTAAAATGTCATTTTTAGTTTTAACAACAACTAAATTTAATTTTTTAGAATTTATAACTTTTGAAAATTTAATAATTTTCCCAAAACAAAATTTATCTTGATTTACATTATCAATTTGACAATTAAAATTTTCGACTTCATAACCTAATTGATGAATTGCATTTTCAATTTCTTTATTAGAAATTGAATTTAAATTCTTAATATTATTATTTAAAAAGTTTCTTGAAATAATCATTTTATTTTCGTTGGAAAAAATTATTATTATTAAAATTTATTAAAAATCTTAAATCGTTTTGATACAATTTACGAACATCTAAAATATTATATTTTAACATTACAATTCGCTCAATTCCAATTCCAAAAGCCAAACAATTATATTTTTTTGGAACTTTAGCTTTTTTTAAAACCATTTCATTAAACATACCAGCACCTAAAACTTCAATATATCCAGAATTTTTACAAACGCTACAACCTTTTAAATGACAATTAAAACATTCAATATCAACTTCAATAGAAGGAGTGGTAAACGGAAAATAACTTGGTCGAAAACGAAATTTTAAATTATTTTCAAATAAATTATTACACAAATATTTTAAGATTCATTTTAAATTTGCAAAATTTATATTTTGACCAACCAATATGCCATCAACTTGAGAAAATTGATGAGAATGACATGCATCTTCAGTATCGTTTCGAAAAACATTTCCAATTGACAATAAACCTAAATTTTGATCTTGCTTTAAATTACTAAAATCAATTTTACTTAGCAATTTTACACTTGAATTTGTTGCGTGGGTACGAAGTAAATAATTTTTATTAATATAAAATGAATCATTGCAAAATCGGGCGGGATGAAATTTATTAATTGCTAAAAAATCAAAATTATATTTTACATTTTCAACTTCTTTACCATAGTAAATTAAGAAATTTAATTTTTTAAACAATTTTTCAATTTGTCTAATTACTAAAATAATTGGGTGATTTAAAGTTAAATTTTGAATTTGATTTGGAAGATTTAAATCAACTTGATTTTGTTTTTGAATTTCTTCGATTGCTTTTATTTTTAAATTTTGTTCTTTTATTTTTAAATTTTTAAAAATAATTTTTTTTAGTTCGTTAAATTCTTTAAACAAAATTTTTTTATTTGCTAATTTTTCATTTTTAATTTCAAGATAAAATTTATTTAAAATTCCATTTTTTGATAATAATTTATCATGAAATTTTTTAAAATCAGAAATGCTTTTAATTTTTTCTAATTCTTTTAAAAAAGATATTTTTAAGTTATTGATTGAATTTAAAATGTTCATAAACAAATTATATTATGTTTGCGATAGTGAAATGCTAGAAATTGATTTTTTGTTAATAAATTTATATCCAAAATAAAATAAAAGAATCATCATTAATAAAACACAAAAGCCAATTATTAATAAAGTTTGTCAACTAAAAAATATTGGGAAATAAACTCCTGATGTGCTAAAAATATAATTTGATAAAATTGTTCAAAAAGCTTTTGAAATAGCTCATGCAATAACAACATTTATTACCATAAATACAAAATAAAATCCTAAAATTGAATAACAAAGTTTTTTTGAACTATATCCAGATGCCTTTAAAATTAAAATAATTCGATTGTGTTGATCAAAAATAATTCGAACTAATAAAAATAAAGTAAAAAAGATTGCAAAAGCTGTAAATACTTCAATAACATCTAACATCTTATTAACATTGGCAGTACCAACACTATTAATTACACTTAAAAGTTTATATGAAACAATGTTTGAAAATGAAGATATTGTTGTTAATGAATTATTAGTTAAAATATTAGAAATTCCATTAGCAAAACAATTTAAGTTTGATTTTGAATTGTGTTTATAAACACCAACATTTGAAAAAATATCAATATTTCTAAATTGTGAAATAAAAAATGGATAATTTTTATCATATTTAACCATAATTTCATTAGCATAATTTTTAATTAAACTTGGATTAATTTGGAATTTTTGTTTTGCATATGAAATAATGTAATTATTTAAATTTTGATAGCTAACATAAAAATTTGCTGAAGAAATATCATTGTTTATAAAACCTAAAATTTTATATTTTACATTAACATAATTATTAAATAATTTTGTTGGCAAAGAAATAGTTTCATCCTCATAAAAATTATTTGCTTTTTTTGCACGTTGTGATATAAATACTCCTAAAGGATGAGAATGATATTGACTTCAGGTTTGATATTTATTATTATTTCAAAAAGTATTTAAATTTGTTGTTAAATTATCAGAACTAAATTTTAAATTTCAAAATTTATTTAATTGATTTTTAGAAACTGAAATTAAATTTAAATTTGGAACAAATTGATGAATTGAATTTGTGTTTTGAGAATTTCATTTAATTTGTTTTTGAATAAAACAAGTTTCATTCTCAGAATCATAAACAAAATTATTGCCTAAATAAATATTAGGATAATTATTATCACTAATTTTTTGATATTTTTTTAATTCATTTGCTAGGTTAAAAATAAAATTTAGTTTTTTATCAGAAATATTTATATTTGGTAACAAATAACTTTTTGATTTAATATCTTTAATTAATGGTTTTTTATATTTTGAAACAAAATCTCAAAAAAGCATATTTTCATGTTCTGTTGAAAAAGGATTTTTAATTTGAGCATTTAAAATTTTTTTCGTATCTGAGCCAGAAATATAATTATTTTGATTTAAATAGAAAAAATTTACCAACGGACCAAAAACTGGATTATCTTTTTGAATAAAATCTTGTTGATTAAAAAAACCTTCCCCAAGGAATAAATCAACAACAGCTTGCTCTGGTTCTTTAATTACAAACGTTTTGTTTGTTCCAAAATCTAAAGGTTTTAAATTATTTAAAGCGTTTTTTTCTGTTTCAAAATTAAAAGTAATATTTTTATGAGCAAATGAATTTATAATTTGATCAACATTAAAAGCTTGTTTTGTTTTAACTTTTGAATTTACATAATTATATGATTTATCTTGAAAATTATCATTGTAAACATTAGTTGAATATTCAAAGAAAAACAAAAAAATTGTAAGCGTAAAAACACCCATTGTAAATAAAAATTTTCAAAAGGTATTTCGCAAAAACGAAAATGATAATTTAATATTGAAACTAACGTTATTAAATTTAATTTTTTCACGTAAAGGAATTTTATGACGTTGAATTTTAATATTCTTATTTACTTTATAATCATAAATTAAAGTAATAATATTCTTATTTAAATTGCGAATGTTGATAAAGTAAGTTATAAAAATAAAAAAAATTGGTAAAACAAAAAATAAAGCAACAAAAATATAATATCCAAAAAATATCGGTGTTAAACTTGTTCCAATTGAAAAAATAAATAAATTTGAAAAATAAATTTGCAAAAATATTCCAAAAAAATAACCAAGCCAAGATGAAATAACAATAATTATTGCTAAAGGCATTGAATAAATAAAAGATAATTTTGAATTCTTAACACCAAGCGATTTTAAAAATCCAATTTTTTGTTTTTGAGCATCAACATATCTTTTTAAAAAGAAAAATAATGTCATTAAAATTGCAAACAAAACAACAAATGCAACAGAAACTTGAATTACAAGAATTGTTTGAACATTATTTTTAATTCAACCAGAATGAGATGCTGAAAATAAATCTAATGTATTTGCATAATTGTTGAATAAAATTTTAAAAAGACCATGATTTTGAGAATAAAAATAATTAGTTGCTTCAGAATTTTTTTGATTTTTAAAATTTGTAAAGTTTATTAAAATTTTTTCATTATCTGTTAATGAAGGATCGTATTTTTGTTTTAGGTAATAATATAAATTAAGATTAACAAAAATAAAACTGCCTTTTTTTAAATATTGGTGATTAATTTTTGAATCAGCAATATTTATTGCTTGAGTTTGAGGATAAATATTATTTTCTGATGATGCATAACCATCAATTTTAACTTGATAATTATTTGCAATTGGAATTAAACTATTATTATAAAAATCATTATATTCGATGTATTGACGCGCAAATAATGCTTGGTGATCATTTAAAGTAAATTTTGATGTTAAATTATTTTTTATAATAAAAGATCGATTTCGAATTAAAAAATTGTTTTTTAAAAGTTTTTGGGTTTCAATTCCATTGATTTTTTCAATATTATTATTATTAATTATTTGAAAATTATAAGAATTTATATCATTATTTGCTAATTCAACTTTAAAAAAATTTAAATTATTGTTAATTTTTTTTGTATAAAAAAAACTATGAACAAAACTAAGATTAACATTTTGAATAGTGTTAGATTTAATAAATTCAGAATTAAAAACATTATTAAATTCGTTAAGTAGATATTGTAAAAAACCTGAATCATTTAAATTTAAAATATAATTTAATTTTTTTTCGCTTTGATTTATTTTGCTTTTTTTTAAAAAATTTGTTTCAAAATAATTTAAATATAAATTAACAATGTTTTTTTGTTGAATTTGTGATGGTGTAAAATTATTATCATTTGATTTATTCTCAAATTTAAAACTATTAGATGACAAATCATAATAGCAAAAACTTTTTGTTAAATCATTGTTTAATTCTTGAAGTGATGTTGTTTTAGTTATTTTTAATCCAAAATTATCAAAAATATTTTTTTCAAAATTATATCCTCACGGGTTTGATTTAAAATCATTAAGATTTTTATTTAACAATGATAAATTATTAACATTAATTGAATAATCATATTTTTTAGATAGATTATCAATTTGTTGAATTGAAAAATAAAGTTGATAACTTGTTGAAATCATTGAGGAAAATATAATAATTGAAAAAAGCACAAAAAAACAAATACTCAAATAATGGAATATATTGTTTTTTAAATCTATTAATGATCCCTTTAAAATTGTTTTCATAATTGGTATTTCTAAATGCTAATTTTGTCTAAAATGTTTTTAATATTATAGTAGTTTAAAGGAAATTTTTTAAGTAAATTTTTTTTAAATAATTGATCATGTTTGTGATATTTTAAATGTAAAATTTCATGGGTTATAATAAATTTTATAGCTGTTAAATTTAAATGAATTAAAAAAACATTTAAAACAATTTTATTTTTTTGATAATAACAAATACCTAATTTAGTTTTTAAAAACTTTAAACAAAAAACAAGATTTTCTTTTTTATATTTAAAATCTTGCTCTAGAATTTCAAAAACCAAATTATTAAAAAAATTATAATATTTTTTAATAATGTAATTATAAAAGAAGATAACTTGATTATGATAACCTTCAATTAAAGGCATTGTTATTGAATTTGAATCAATAATTATTTCTTGATTTGAATTATTTGTTAAAATTAAATTCATTTTTTTGCCAAAAAAAAACAAAAAACCTGAATTATTGTCAAAATTAAAAAGTAATCTGGCTTCGTAATTTTTTTTCAATAAATCAATTTTATGATTTTCTTTTTTTAAAAACAATTGGGCGCTTTTAATGTCGTATCCTTTCGGAAATGAAACAAAAAGTTCTTTATGAAAAAATCAATATTTAATTGAGTTTTTACGATTATAGTTAAAAAAAAGTTTAATTTTTTTGTTTTTTTAATATTAAAATTATTTTTTTGGACTTGATTTTAAAAAATCTTTTTCAATTTTATCTCTTAATTTATCAATATTGACATTTGAATTTTGCTTTCGTTTTGGTAAAAATATTTTTGTTTGTGCTTTTATTTTTTTACCTTTTTTAATGTATTCATCTTTATAATCTGAAGGAGTAATTCATTTTTTTTGATTTAAAGAGGGTTTTTTAATATTTTGAGATATTTTTTGTTCAACTTTTTTTTCATCTAAATTATTATTTTTTTCAGAAATAATATTTAATTCCTTAATTTGATGAATTAATTTGTGTTGATCATAATTTTTATTTTGCTCACTATTCTTATATTTTTCAAAAATTTTTTGAAATTTTTCATCTAAAAACTTTTGAAATTTTTCTTTGCTTTTAATATCTTTTTTAATTGTTTTTTTATTTAAACTATCTTTTTCTTGATTGTTATTTAATAAATGATTATTTTTATTTTTAACAACTATATTTTTAAAATTAAAATAAAAATAATGATTTCTTAACGATATTAATAAAATCACAATATAAGAAAAAATAATTATAAAATATGCAATCGAAAGATATAAGAATGAATTTAATTGAAACCTAGCAATTTTATTTATAAAATGATTTACATAAAAGCGGTTTATAACGTCAAAAAATAAAAAAATAATTAAAATTGAAAATTGAATCATTCCACATCAAAAAATTGTTTTTCGCGATTTTAAAAAAACAAAAAGAAATGAAAATAAAAAACAAATCACAAAATAAACAAAAAAAATCAAAACTAATAATCATCAATTACTATTATTAGCTAGTGTTGGGATTTCAAAATTTAAAATCGATTTTAAGTGATTAAAAGAATCTAAAAAATAATTCACAACATAAAATAAAGGCCAAAAAATAAGCGCAATAGTTGAGAAAATTATAATTAAAGATTTATTTGTTTTACTCATTTTAAGAATAAATATTTTTTTTAATAATTTGTTTTTTGTCTTGTGATATTTATGCTATGCTTTTGATAATATGAATTAAAAACTTCTTTATTTGTAAAATATAAATAAGTTTTTAAAACTAAAAATTTTTTAAAAAGAATTAAAAAATCTTTTTTAGAATTACTTTGTACAAAATTTGATGTTTGTAAAAAAATATTTAATAATAATTCATTAATTGATTGTTTTTCAAATTTGGGATTTAATTCAATTAAATCCCAATCAAATTCTAAATCATTTCCTAAACTTAATAAAAAATGTAAACAATCAGAATATTCCTCAAGCAAAATTAATTTATTACTTTTTTGTTTTGCTGCTCAAAATTTAAAACTTCGGATCTCGTTAGCTAATTCTCCAATTTCAACAAAAAGCGCAATTTCTCTTAATTTATATGTTGTTTTAAAATCAGTATTATTATTTTTGTGCACAAATATATCTAGTTCTTTTTGCTTTAGAGCTAAATCCTTAATTTTTAACATTTTAGTCCTTTAATATATCGTTGTAAGCATCTTAAAAAAATTACATTATTATTTTATTATTATAAATGATTAATAATAAAAACAATAATTAAAATTTTTTAAAATTTTTTGATTATAATTATTTCCTAATACTATGGCAAAAAATTTAGTATTAAATTTTTGATAAAATTTAATTTTTTCTTTTAACAAATTAGAAAAATTTCCCACAATAAAATCAGAAATAAACATAACATCATATAAAGTATTTTGATTTTTAATTTTAAGAAAGTTTTCAATAATAAATTCAAAAGTTTTTTGAATAAATGTTTGACCTTTAAAAGAAAATTTTAAAAAATTATCTAGTTGTTTTAAGTCATCTATTTTTTGAATAAATGCATATGATTTAATAAGATTTGAAAATTTAATAATATGAATCTTATAATTTTTATAATTTTGCATTTCATAAACTAAACCAAAAGAAATAATTTTAGCAATTATTTCTTTTATTTCACGCATTGAATTTGAAGAATCAACACAAATGATTAATAATTTTTTATTAAAATTTGCAATTTCATTTTTTTTAGTATCACTAATTCTTTTATCAATTACAAATGTGTTAATCTTATGTAAATAATTATACAATTCATTATCAATATATTTTTTTAAAAAAATTACTTTTAAATTATTTCTTTTTAAAAAAACAATTTCAGAAGGCAATAAAGTAGTTAATTTATTGCTTTGGGTTATGTTTTGTAATGATCCAAATTCGTTTAAAAAATCTTCTTCTTTAAAATAATGTTCAATAAAAAATTGTTGTGTTTTATCATTTTGATCAATAAGTTTTGAAATAATTTTTTTTAAAAATTGTTGAATTAATTCATGTTTTAAAAAATAATGAAAATATTTTAATAAATTTTTATATTCTTTTGTTTTGCTTTCATGTTTAAAAAAATTACAATAATCCGGAAAACTTCAAAAAAATCATTTTTTATTGTTTTTTAATAAAAAATTAAAATAATATTTTTTTATCTTTTTATTATCTTTGCTTTGAAAAGATTGATTTAAAGTTTCAATTAATTTTATTTCAAGATTTTTTTTTCACTTTTCAATAAACTTTTTGTTTTTAAAATTTATTTTTAAATCATTTAATTTTAATTTTGTATTTTTACTTAATTTAAATGAATTTTTTTTTGTAATATGAGAAAAAAGTTGTAATTCATCCTTGAATTTTTTAGAAATTGAAATTTTTGCTTTCGGATTATATAAATCAAAAAGAAACTCAAATTGTTTAGCAATTTTTTTAAGGTTAAACGAACAAAGTTTATAATTGTTTTTCATTTTTTTTATTTTTTTTTAACAATTTATAATCGTTAAGCAACTTATTTTTATAATTGTTTAAAAAAAGGCATTTTTGATTTTTAAAATATTTTACAACATCTTTTTTAGCAACTATTACTTTTTCAATATCTTTTTTTAAATCATTTAGTTCTTTTATTAATTTTAAAAAAACATAATTGCTTAAATTAGCGTTTTGAATTTGTTCAAAATAAAATTTACAATCATATTTTTTAATGTAAAGATTAAAATGATCATCTAGTTTAACTTTTAAATAAATTATTTTATAATTTTTATTTGAATCAAGGAAATAAAATTTTATTTTTAAAAACTTATCAATATTATTTTGAAGATGTTTAAAATAATCAAGATTAAGAAAAAAATATTTTTTAACATCATTAAGATTATATAATCTAAAAAATTGTGTTTTTTTAAAACCTAAATTATATTTTTTAAAATTTATGTCTTTTAAATTTAATGTTTTTAATTGTTTTAAAATGTTTTTAAATTTTAAATTATAAAAATTAGATTTACAATTAAGTTCAAGTTTAATATTTTCAACAAAAAAATTATTAAATATTTTTTTTGTTTTAACTTCATCTTCATAATTTTCTCAAATACAAAACGGAACAACTAAACAATCAATAATTGTTGGTTCAATACGGTTATTATAATAAGCAGACGCAAAAATTATAAAAGCAATTCTTTTCCAACGACGATCTGAAACATATAGTGAAGGAAACTCATGAGCTAATTTTTTTCGAAGTTGTAATAAAAAATCAATTAAAAATTTATTTGCTTGAACAGTATTTATTTCTTCAAGTCAGCGATAATAATTTTGTTGTGATATTTGAATTGAACTATCAACTTCAATTTCAATTGGAGTAATTGAAGAAATCATTTTAGAAAAGTTTTTTTCTTTTAAAATACCTTCCGCAATATATCTAATTGTAAATCGATCATAAAGCGCTTCTAAACCTTCATTTTTTGCTGGCAATTCATTTGATGCTGAAATTAATAAATATAAAGGTACCTTAATTTCCTTTTCACCATTTTTATAAATCTTTTCATTAATAATTAAAAGCAAGGAATTTAAAACAGCAGGAGAAGATTTTCAAATTTCATCTAAAAAAACAATATTAGCTGATGGTAAATAATTTTGAATATTTCGCACATATTTACCTTCTTCAAGCGCCTTAATTGAAATTGGTCCAAAAATTTCATCAGGTGTTGAAAATCGATTCATTAAATATTCAAAATTAATACTGTTTTTAAAACAATATTTTAATCGACGCGCAATTAAAGATTTAGCAATCCCTGGTTTTCCTAACAAAAAAATAGATTGATTACTTAAAAGTGCTAAGAATGATAAATCAAAAATTTCATCTTTTTCATAAATGTTTTCTTTAACAAGCGAAATTAATTTTTTAATTTGCTCATAATTTTTAAGATTATAATACTTAAATACTTGTTCCATTGAATTTTTTATTCAGTTGTTATCATTTTTCTTGTTTTATCAACTTTATTAATTAAATAACATGCCACAAATAAATCAACTACAAAAACAAATAAATAAAAACCAAAAGAAAAATAAAGCATTAATTTTGTAAATTCAGGAATGATTTTTTTTGGATCTGAAATCATTAAAATTTTTAGATAAATAATTGCTCCAACTGAAACACCAGAAAATAAAATTAAACTTAAAATTCCAAAAACAATAAATATAACTGAAACTGATAATAGCGTTGAAGCAGATCGCGCAAAAATTAAAGGTAAAATATATATTAAAGAAAAAATCAATAATACTAATCCAGTTCCTAACATAATATAAATTCATAAATTTGTTCAGTATGTATTAATTGTTTTACTTTCTTTTGCAAAGTCTGAAAAAATATAATAAAACAAAACTAAACTTAATGCAACTTGAAGGATATGAGTTATTATACCAAGAATTCTAATTGCTTTTTCAGGTCCAGAACTTCAGAAAATTTTTGTTAATTTTAAATGGTTTAAACTTAAGGGATCATAAATTCTTAAATTTGAATTTTGGTTTTCTTTTTTCATTTTTATTTTTTTTATTTTATTTTAATATTAAAATTAATTATTCCTTTTCAATTTCAAGGATTTTTAAGATTTTGATATTTTTGTTTTGGTGTTAAATTAAAATATATAACTCTAAATTGTTTTAAATTTTTTAAAATTGTTTTATTATCATCTGCAAATGAAAACATATGTTCATGATCATTTGTTAAAAAATAACATTTCTTTAACAAAGAAGCATTACTTTTGACGTTTTGAAAACAATTTTCAATTGTTGGAATTATGTTGGTAATATTATTTTGTTTAAAACTAAATTTCAAACTTTCATTTAAACAATTTCGTAAATAATTGCCAACTTCATTATCAAACAATGTTTCATTATCATATTTTGAATCAAATGCTTTTTTTAAATAATGAAGCGATAGCATATTAGGATTTAAAACATTATTTAATAATTGAGGTTTTTTTTCAAATTGGAATGATAAAAAGTTAAGTGTTGAAGGATCAAAAATTGGTTTTTTAGGATTTTTAACATTAATTTTAAAAGGTAAATTATAATTTGGACTAACACGTAAAGAAACTAATTTATTAATGTATTTATCAGTAATTGGACCTGATTGTTTTAAATACTCAAAAATATTAAAAACTTTCGGAAATTGAATTAAAAGATAAAAATTTTTAGTTGGAGTTAAAATTTTTGATTTATTTCGTGGTAAATATATTGTTTTTAAATATGAAAGAAAATTTTGTAATTTTTTAAAATTATCTTGATCACTTTCTTTTCTTTGGTAAAAATAAGCGTTTTTAATTAAAAGAGGTATTTCTAACGGATTTGTAATCCTTACGATTACATAATCAAATAAATGTTTATAGTTTTGATTTTTATCAATACTAAATTCTTGTTTTTCGTTTTCTTTAAAATCGTTTCATTGCGTATTAAAAAAATTATAAAGATAACTAGAATCTATTTGGTTTTGATTTTGTTTCAAATAAAACATTAAATTATCATTTATGTATGCGCTATTTAAATTTAAATTTTCACTATTGATTATTAAAGGATTTAAAAACAATTCTTTAAATGTATTAAAAAGATGAAAATAAATAAATCGATTTGTTAGTTCTAATTTTATTTTTTTATTGTCATTTAAATAATAAGTATATTTTAATGGTTTAATTTTAACTGAAATATCCAAATGTAAATCATTGTAAATCAAATTATTACTTTCATCATATAAATCATTAATATTTAAACGATGTGATTTATATTTTTTATAAAGTTGTAATTCAAAATTTTTAGAATCGTATTTAATAAGATCATAAAATAAACCAAAATTTTTTTTAGTTCAATATTTATGAAATTCTTTATCAACAAAATGTTGTTCATATCTTCTAGTTGCATCAATAATTAAAGAATTATTAGATTCATTTAAATGAAGATAATTTTTTCAATTTCATGTTTTAAAAAAATTAATATCTAATTTTTTTTTATTAAATTGGGTATTTTCACTCAATGAATAAAAAACAAAAGTTAATGAGGAAGAAAACAAAATAATTGAAATAAAAATGCAAATTGCAATTACAACATTTTTAAAAATGAATTTTTTATTTTTAGCTTTTCATAATTTTTTACTAAATTTATCCCAGCGTCTTGGATTCATTTTGTTTTAATTTTTTTATTTTGTTAATTTTTTTAATTAATTGTTGATTTACATAAAAAGTTGAAAATAATTTAATATGCCTTTTTGCTTCAATTAAAATTAGTAATAATCCAAAAATTAAAAAAAATAAAACTAGTGCTGGTAAAATATAATTTAAAAGTGAAAATAAATAAAAATCTTCACCCATTTTAGTTTTATGAATTGATTTTGAAACAAAAATACACATTACTAAAAAACCAGCATAGACAATTATTCCAAAAAACATTAAAATAATTGATCATAATTTTAAAGAAGAAATGTTTTTAATTAAAAACATTGGCAAAATAAAAAGAAGCGCAATTAATATTGCAATTACAAAACCAAAAAAAATCATAATAACTGTTAATAATTGAATAAATCCTAGCGATGCAAAATTTATAATATTATCGGCAATAATTCTTGAAATTAAAAAATCGTTAATTAAAAAAGAAAAAATAAAAATCAAATTTGCCAAAATAACCATCATTCTTCCTAACCCTTCAAAAAAAGAAAAAAAGTAAAGTTTAAATTCTGAAAGTGAACTTGAAGTATCAAAATTTTTTAAATTTGATTTGATATTAAAATCCTTTATTTAATTAAATATTAATAAATTATTAAACAGTTTATTTAATTATAATATAATAAAATGCAATTCAAAAAAAATATATCAATTAAATAGGAAAATATGATTGGAGATTTTCTAGCTAAAAGATTAGCTAAACGAATCGAAAAAAAAACAAAAAAAAGAATTTTAACTAAAGAAGGTTTAAAACCACTTTTAAGCCAAATTAAGTTAACATTACTTGAAGCTGACATCAACATTGAAGTTGTAAATCATTTTATTGAAGTTATTAAACAAAAAGCAATTAACAAAAATGTTATTGAAAACGCAACTCCTTATCAAACAATGATTAAAATTGTTCATATGGAGATTAAAAATTTATTTGGAAAAGTTAATCAAAGCTTTTTAACAACAAAAAAATTTAATAAAATATTGCTTTTTGGATTACAAGGAGTTGGAAAAACAACAACTGCTGCTAAATTATGCTATTTTTTAAAAAATAAAAAACATAAAAAAGTTTTACTTGTTAATTGTGATTTAAATCGTGTTGGTTCACTAGAACAAGTTCAAGAATTAGCAAAAACACATAATTTAAATTTATTTAAAAGTGAAAAAAAAGATATCTTTCAAATTGCAAAAGATGCTAAAAAATATGCTTTCGAAAATAATTTTGATTATGTTATTTTTGATAGTGCCGGAAGAATTCAAGTTGATACATCATTAATGGAAGAATTAAAAAAATTAGCTTATATTATAAATCCTGATGAATCATTTTTAGTTGTTGATTCCTTAATTGGTCAAGAAGTTATTAATGTTACAAAAACATTTAATAAATATTTAAATTTAAGTGGAGTTATTGCCACAAAAATTGATGGAAATAATAAAGGTGGACCAATTTTTTCAATTGTTTATTTAACAAAATTACCAATTAAATTTATTGCTACAGGTGAGCATATCAATAATTTAGAATTGTTTCATCCAAAAAGAATGGCGGATCGAGTTTTAGGAATGGGTGATATTGATTCATTATTTGAATCAATTAAAGAAAATTTAGATCAAAGAACAATTAAAACAACCTTAGAGCGAATGATGCGAGGTCAATTTGATCTTCAAGATTATTTATTGCAATTAAAACAAATGAAAAAAATGGGTAATGTTAGTGGTTTTATGAAAAATTTGCCTAATTCACCTTTTAAAATGGATCAGGATACAATTGAAAAAAAAGAAGCAAAACTTAAAATAGCAGAAATTATTTTATCAAGTACAACTCAAAAAGAGCGTCGAAATCCAAAATTAATGAAATATTTAAGTCGTAAAAATCGAATTTTAAAAGGAAGTGGTCGCACTGAAAAAGAATTAATGGCACTTTTAAATGAATATGAAAAAATTAAAAAAAATGTTTTAAATATTAAACAAAAATTAATTGCCAATAATTATAATGTTAACAATTTATTTTTTAAAAAATAATTGCTTTTTTTAAATGTCAAGTATAATTACTTAACACTTAAAAATATAAAAACTAAGGAATAATAATGGTAAAAATTAGATTAAAAAGAATTGGTAAAAAAAAGCAACCATTTTATCGAATTGTTGTTGCTGATGCTCGAGTTCAAAGAGATAGTCGATATATTGAAAAAATAGGATTTTTCAATCCTAAAACTAAATTAGTAAAAATTGATCATGAACTAGCTTTAAAATGAATGCGTGTTGGAACTCAATTAACTCCAACAATTAAATCATTATTTCAAAAAGAAAAACTTTTAAAAAAATTTCATAATGAAAAACTAGCTCGTAAAACTAAAAAAATTAAGCAAAATAATGCGCTTAATGATAATGAAACAAATAACAATAATTAGTATTTTTCCCGAGTTTTTAAATCATTTTAAAAACTATTCATTAATTAAAAAATGACAAGATAATAATCTTTTAAATTTAAATATTGTTAATTTAAGAGATTTTTCAACAAATAAAAGTAAACAAGTTGATGATTATCCTTTTGGTGGTTCCAAAGGAATGATTTTAATGATTGAACCAATTGTTAAAGCAATTAAAAAATATAAATCTTTAAAAACAAAAGTTATTTTATTAACGCCAAGTGGAAAAACACTGCACCAAGATTTTGTTTTTGAATTAAGTAAGGAAAATGATTTTATTTTTATTTGTGGCCATTATGAAGGAATTGATCATCGCATCTATAATTATATTGATTTAGAAATTTCAATTGGTGATTATATTATATCAAGTGGTGAACTTGCCGCAATGATATTACTTGAAGCAATTATGAGGGTTTCAAAAAATGCAATTAAACAAAACTCATATTTAAATGATTCTTTTTCAAATCAAGCAAAAATTTTAGATTTTGCTTCTTATACAAAACCACGGGTTTTTGAAAATCATAGCGTACCTAAAGTATTAATTTCTGGTAATCATTTAAAAATTAAACATTGACAATTGGAAAGCTCTTTAAAATTAACACTTAAAAAAAGACCTGATTTATTAAAAAATGCTAATTTAACAAACCAACAAAAATTAATTTTAAATAATTTAATTAAAAACAAGGATTTAAAAAAAGACAATGGTAAAATTCAAAAATAATTTTAAAAACGAAATTATTAAAAAACAATTAAACCCTAATTTACCTTCATTTAAAAGTGGAGATGAAATCGAAGTTAGTTATAAGATTGTGGAAAATAAAAAATTTCGAATTCAAAAATTTAAAGGAACTGTTTTAAAAGTACAAAACAGCAATTTAGCAAAAAGAGTTACAATAAGAAAAATTTTTAATAATATTGCAGTTGAAAAATCTTTTTTAATTAATTCACCTTTAATTACAAACATTGCTGTTTTAACAAAAGGAAAAGTTCGTCGCGCTCGATTATATTATCTTCGTAATTTATTTGGTAAGAACGCTAAAATTAAACCTTTAGTTAAAAAATAAATGAACAAAAATATTTCTAAGATTTCTTTATTCTTAAAATATTACAAAGTTTGCGATTTATTTATTCATTGCTTAGATGCTCGAGCAATTATTTCATCAAAAATAACTTGAATTAATTCTTATTTACAAAATAAACCAATTTTATATGTTGCTCTAAAATCAGATTTATTAACAAAGCAAGAAATTGAAGCTTTAAAAAAGCATAAATTTTATCAAAATATTATTTTTTTAAATTGTAAAAATTTTAAATTTAAAAAAGTTGTTATTAATAAAATAACAACAATTTTAAAAAATAAGCAAAAAAAATGAAATGTAAATAATATTTTTGTTTTTGGATATCCAAATATTGGTAAATCAAGTTTAATTAATTTATTAACCAATAAAAAAAGTTGCAAAGTTGAAAATAAATTACACGTTACCAAAAAAGAAAGTTGAATTAAAATAAATGATAATTTAAGAATTTTAGATACACCTGGAATTTTAAATAAAAAAATTACGAACATGGAATTAAAAAATAAATTAATGTTAATTAATTGTTTAAATTGTGAAAATGATTCTAAAGAAGAGTTAGTAATTTTTGCTTTAAATTATCTTTTACAATTTTATTCACATCGAATTTTAAATATTTTAAAAATTAATTCAAATTTAACAATTAAAGATATAACTTTAAAAGAATTAATAATTACAATTAAAAAACACTATTTTACAATTAAAAAAAATATTTATTTATTTTTATACCAAAAAATTATTTCAAATAACATTAATTGAGATTTAGATTTAATTAAATTACATGATAAATAATAAAAATCTTGTTATTTTAGAATCACCAACAAAATGCAAAGCGGTGCAAAATTATTTAGGAACCAATTTTGACGTTATTGCAACTAAAGGTCACATCACTCAAATTCCAGAAGGTTGAAGAAAAAAGAATGGTTTTAGTTTTGATTTAATAAATTTTAAACCCGAGTATGAAATTATAAGGGGCAAAAAAACATTTGTAAATGCAATTAAAAAAAATATCAATAAATACAAAACAATTTATTTAGCAACAGACCCGGATCGAGAAGGTGAAGCAATTGCTTATCATCTTTTAAAATTATTAGATATTGAAAACAAATATCAACGTTTAAAATTTAATGCGATTACAAAAGAAGTTGTTTTAGATGCAATTAAACAAAATTTAAAACTTGATTATAATCTATTCTATAGCCAAGAAACTAGATCAATATTAGATATTATGATTGGATTTAAATTAAGTAATTTATTACAAAAAAATGTTAATTCAATTTCAGCTGGTCGAGTTCAATCAGTTGCCCTAAAATTTATTGTTGATCGTTATTTAGAGCGCAAAAATTTTACTAAAAGTGAATATTGAAATATAAGTGGAACTTATCAAAATTGTGAAGTAAATATTTCAAAAGTTGATAATTTAAATTTTAAAAAAGTTTTAAATAATATTGATGTAATTTTAAAATTACAAAAGAAATTAAAAAATCAATTTAAAGTAATTGATCTTAAAAATAAAATTACTTTTAAACAACCACCAACTACTCTAACAACATCCTTAATTTTACAAAAAGCAAATACTTTATTTGGATATAGTGTTAAAAAAACAAATTTATTATTGCAACAACTTTTTGAAGGAATTGAAATTGAAAAAAATTTAATTGGTTTAATTACTTATCCTAGAAGTGATTCAAAAAGATTAAATCCTAAATTTATAAAATTAGGACAAGAATATATTACTAAAAATTTTGGATTATCATTTTTAAATCAAAAACTAAAAACTAATTTAAAATCTAAAGTTAAAATTCAAGATGCTCATGAAGCAATTAGACCAACAACATTAAATTTAAATCCTTTAAAAGCAAAAAAATATTTAACAAATGAGCAATTTAAGCTTTATCAATTAATTTTCAATACAACAATAGCTTCTTTAATGAGTGCACAAAAAATTGAAAATCAAAATATTTTATTAAAAAATTGTAATTGCGAATTTAAAATTTTAAATAAAAAAACATTATTTTTAGGATTTCAAAAAATTTTAAAAAATAATGATTTAGATAAAAGTTTTTTAAAAAATTTAGAATTAAATCAAATTATTAAACTTGATTGTTTAAATGCTTTTCAAAAATTTACAAAACCTTTACCTAAATATACAAGTGCAACTTTAATTAAAAAACTAGAAAGCTCTGGAATTGGTCGCCCTTCAACATATGCTAATACAATTTCAATTTTAATAAATCGCCAATACATTATTAAAAAAAATAATAAATTAAATTTAACTAAGAAAGGTTTAATAACAAGTGAATTTTTGCAAAAATATTTTGATCATATTATTTCAGAAAACTATACTTCTCAAATTGAAAATCAACTTGATTTAATAGCGCAAGGTCAAATTAAAAAAAATGATTTGCTAACAAAATTTTGAAAAAAATTTTCGCATCGATTAGAAGAAGTTTTAAAATTAATTGTTAAAAAAAATAATTATTATCAAAATTTAACTTGCCCTAGTTGTAAAATTGGAAAATTAATTTATAAAAGATCTAAAATTGGTGATATTCCTTTTGTTGGATGTTTAAATTTTCCAAAATGTAAATATACCAAAGCATTAATAATTTTGCAAAAATGTCCTCAATGTAAAATTGGTGATCTTGTTTTAAGATATTCAAAAACAAGAAATGATTATTTTTTTGGGTGCTCAAATTATAAAAAATGTCCTACTTCTCAAATTTTTCCATTTGAATATGAAAAACATTTTACTTTATTTAAAGATGATGAAAACTTAGTGTTAAATGGAATGTATATTGTTGATGATTATTTAAATGAAAAAAATTTAAAAACAATTAAATTTTTTTAAAAATAAATTAGAATGTAAATTTTATATTTAAAAAAAAATTATAATAATTTATAAACAAGATTTAAAAAAATAAAAATTAAATTAAAAAAATAATTAGTTGAAAAAACAAAAAATTAAACAATTTAAAAAAACTTCATTTTTAAAAATTTTATTTTTTTATTATCTAATGTATTGACGTTGATTTTTAGCAATTATGTTGATTACAATTATTTCTTCAGCATGTTCAATTGTAATTCCAAAATTAACACAATACGTTATTGATAATATTGAAAGCCCATTATATTGAATATTACTTTGAAGTTCAATTATTATTTTTGTTTTTCTTTTAAAAGGAATCACAATGTATACAAACATTGTTTTAGGAGGAAGATTTGCAAAAAAAGTTGAAATTAATTTACGTGAGCGTATTTTACAAAGTTTAACTAGGGTTGAAATTGAATATTATACCAATCAAAAAAAAGGCTCATTATTAACTAGATTAATTTCTGATACCCAAATAATTGGCGAACAATCTGATACAATTCCAACAAACTTAATCTCTGCTGTTATTACTTTTATTGGTGCTGTTGTTATTATGTTAACAATTAATATTAAGTTAACAATAATTTCGCTTGCTATTATTTTGATTCTTTTTATTTTTTTACTATATTCATATTTTTTATTAAAAAAATCAACATTTTTGATGCGCAAACATGTTTCAAAATTAAATGGCGATATTTTAAATCGATTGTTAAATATTAAACTAATAAAAACATTTGCAACACAAGAATACGAAAATAAAAGATTTGTTAAAATTCATAAACCGTATTATAAAGTTTCTTTAAAACCAATTAAATATGATGCGATCATGATGGCGTTTGTGCTTGTTTTTTCAACAAGTATTAATGTTTTAATTTTAGTTGCTGGAATTTTGTTAATGCATTATCATTGATTATATTGAAGCGGAAACCCAAATGTTTATACTAAAGAGCAAAAAATAGAATTAATTTCAGTCATCATCGCTTCAATGGCAGGAGCTAATACCCTTGTTTTTCCTGTTATGTGAATTAGTCGAATTTCAACTCTAATTGCTCAAGCTTCGGCATCAACGCAGCGTGTTTTTAAACTTATTGATTTAAAATCAAAAATTAATGAAAATAAAAAAGCACCCCAAATAAAATTAATTAACAAACCAATTATTTTTAAAAATGTTGATTTTGGATACGAAAAAAATGATTTAATTTTAAAAAATTTTAGTTTTACATTTGAATTAGGAAAAAAATATGCTATTGTTGGTGAAACAGGAACTGGTAAAACAACAATTGCTAAATTATTGCTTCGTTTATATGATCCAATTAAAGGAAATATATTAATTAATAACAAACCTTTAAGGGAAATAAATTTAAAAAGTTATTTACGCTTAGTTGGTTATGTTGAGCAAGAACCACAAATGTTTAATACATCTTTTAAAGAAAATATTAATTATGGTTCTAAATTAACATCTGAAATTGAAATTGCTAAAAGTTGTCAACAAGCAAATTTAAATAAATTTATTTTAACAACCAAAAATAAATATGATACATTTGTTGGTGAAAGTGGAGCAAGATTAAGTGGTGGCCAAAAACAAAGGGTTGTAATTGCGCGTAATTTTTTAAAAAATCCCCAAATTTTAATTTTAGATGAAGCAACAAGTTCGCTTGATAACATTGTTGAAAAAGATATTCAAACAAAATTAGATCAATTAATGAAAAATAAAACAACTTTTGTAATAGCGCATCGATTATCAACAATTAAAAATGCGGATTTAATTTTAGTTTTTAAAAAAAAGTATGGATTTATCCAAACAGGAACATATAATCAATTAATTAAAATACCAGGTTTCTTTCAAGATTTATATTTAGCAAAAAGCAAACAAGAAAATGAAAACACAAACAATTAAAAATAAAATTTCTCCAAAAAAACAAAAACAAAAAATTTCTTCTTTTTTAAAATTAATTACTTTTTATTATTTAAGATATTTACCTAGCTTTTTAGTGTTATTTTTAATAACATTGATTTCTGCTGGGTGTTCAATTGTAATTCCTAAAATCACCCAAGTGATTTTAAATCATGTTGGCTCTCAAAATTTAACATTAATTTTAATTTGATCTTCAGTTGCAATTGCTATTTTTTGTGTAAAAGCAATTGCTGTTTACTTAAATTTACTTATTGGTGGAAAACTTGGAAAAAAAATTGAAATTAGTTTACGGCAAAAAATATTAAAAACGCTAACAAATCTTGATGTTGAATTTTTTATTCATAATAAAATTGGTGATTTATTAACAAAATTAATTTCTGATACCCAAATTATTGGAACTCAATCCCAAACAATTCCGCAAAATATTTTATCGGCTTTTGTTGTCACAATTGGTTCGATTGCAATTATGTTTTCAATTAATGTTAAATTAACGCTCCTTTCAATTGGAATAATTGCGTTTTTATTATTATTTTTGACATTTTCATATGTTTTCTTAAAAAAAAGCATTTTATTTGTTCGAAAAACAATAACAAGTGTAAATGCTGATGTTACTGATCGAATAACTAATATTAAATTAATTAAAACTTCAGGAACTCAAGATTACGAAAATAAAAGATTTAAAAAATTACATGTTAAATATTATGATGCTTCAAAAAAACAAATTAACTATCAAGCAATTTTAATTTCTGTTTTAATTGTTTTTTTAACTTCAATTAATATTTTTATTTTAGTTGCTGGAGTATTATTATTACATTACCATATGTTATTTTGAAATAAACCAGATTCTTGATATAAAACGCATTATGTTCAATCAATTGCCGTAATTGTTGCCTCAATGACAGGAGTTAGTACGCTTGTTTTACCAATGTTAACACTTAGTCGAATCTTTACGCTAATTGCTCAAGCATCAGCATCTTCACAACGAGTTTCAAAATTAATTAGTAAAGAACCTAAAATTAAACGTAACTTAAGAAAAAAACCAATTAAAAAAATTACTGATCCAATTGTTTTTAAAAATGTTACTTTTGGTTATGAAAAAGATAGTTTAATTTTAAAAAATTTTAATTATAGTTTTAAGTTAGGTAAAAAATATGCAATTGTTGGTGAAACAGGTGTTGGTAAAACAACAATTGCCAAATTATTATTAAGATTTTATGATCCAATTAAAGGCGATATTTTAATAAATCAAAAACCATTAAGCAAAATTAATTTAAATGGTTATTTAAATTTAGTTGGATATGTTGAACAAGAACCTGAAATGTTTAATGATAATTTTAAAGAAAATATTAAATATGGTTCATTTGAAAAAAAAGATCAAGAAATTATTGAAAGTGCTAAAAAAGCAAGTTTAAATAAATTTATTTTAACAACTAAGAATAAATATGATACATTTATTGGTGAAAATGGTGCAAAATTAAGTGGTGGGCAAAAACAAAGATTAGTTATTGCAAGAAACTTTTTAAGAAATCCTCAAATCTTAATTTTAGATGAAGCAACAAGTTCATTAGATAATATTGTTGAAAAAGAAGTACAATCAAAATTAGATAAGTTAATGAAAGATAAAACAACTTTTGTAATAGCGCACCGATTATCAACAATTAAAAATGCTGATGTGATTTTAGTTCTTGCTAAAGAGCGTGGAATTGTTCAAATTGGAACATTTAATGAATTAATTAATCAAAAAGGTCACTTTCAAGAAATATATCAAGCTGGTTTAATTAAATAAGGTTACAATATTTAAATATGGATGAAATAAAAAAATATCAACCAATTATTAATAATTTAGAAGTTGAAGCTAAAGAATACATTGAAATAGTTTCTCCACTTGATTTAAAAGTTTTTGCTCTAATTGGTAAAATTAACAAGGATTCAATTAATAATTTAATGGATTTAGCGAAAAGAAGTCAAAAAAACTGAAAGCAATATAATTTAAATCAAAGAATTATAAAATTAAATAAATTAGTTGAATTAATTGAGCGTGATCAAAACGAAATTACTCAATTAATTCAAATGAGTATTGCTAAAAATTATAATGATGCTTTAAACGAAGTAAAACGAAGCATTATATATTGTAAAGAAACTTTTGCTTGCGCTAAAAGGCTTAATCCTAAAACATATCAATGTAGTAATTGAGAAAATTCTCATAAATTAGCTTTTTATAAACACGAACCAAAAGGAGTTGTTTTAGCAATTTCACCTTTTAATTACCCTTTAAATTTAGCGTTAAGTAAAATAATGCCAGCTTTAGTTATGGGTAATAGTGTTGTTTGAAAACCAGCAACGCAAAGTTTATTAATTGCATGAAAAATTATTAAATTAGCTCAAGAAGCAAATTTAGATGAAGGAATATTCAATGTTGTTTTTAATTCAGGTTCTGAAATTGGTGATTTTTTAATTTCGCATAAAAAAATTGATACGATATTATTTACCGGTTCAACATTTATTGGTGAAAAAATTAAAAAATTGTCAAAAAGTAAAGATTTTGTTTTAGAAATGGGTGGTAAAGATTTTGCAATTGTTTTAAATGATACTAATTTTGAAAAAACAGCCCAAGAAATAATTAATGGCGCATTTGGGTATAATGGTCAACGTTGCACTGCAATAAAAGGTGTAATAACATATGAGTATAATGCGGATCAATTAATTTTAGCATTGCAAAAAGAATTAAATGAAGTATTATCAAAAAATAAAAACTTTATAACTCCATTAATTGATATGAAAGCTTTAAAATTTGCACAAAAATTAATTAATGATGCTTTACTTAAAAAAGCAACTTTAATTTGTGGAAATAAAGTTAAAAATAATTATTTAGAACCAACAATTTTAGATAGAGTTAATTTAAATATGATGATTGCAAGCAATGAACAATTTGCTCCAATTTTACCAATATTTAGAGTTGAAAATAAAAAAGAAATAATTGATATTGTAAATGATTTAAAATATGGTTTACAAGCTGCTATTTTTTCTTCTAATTATATTGAAGCTCTTAATTTAGGAAAATTATTAAATGTAGCTCGTATTAATATTAATTGCAAACCACAAAGAGGTCCAGATATTTTACCTTTTAGTGGATTTAAAAGTTCTGGCTTTAATAATCAAGGACTAAACGAAGCTTTAAAATCAGTAACAAAATTAAAAGGATTTATTATCAATTTAACAAATTAAAAACAGGAGTTAAAAAAAATAAGTAATGATTAAAGAAATAACAAAAGAAATTTTATGAAAAGAAGGTGTTCATTTTGGTCATAAAACAAGAAATTGAAATCCTAAAATGAAACGATTTATTTACACTAAAAAAAATAAAATTCATATTTTAAATTTAGAAGAAACAATTTTAGCGTTTCAAAAAACACATGATTTTTGTAAACAATTAGCTGAAAAAAACGGCAAAATTCTTTTTGTTGGAACAAAAAAAACAGCTAAGGATGCTGTAAAAGAAGCAGCCGAAAGAATTCAAAATTTTTACATTAATAATCGCTGATTAGGTGGAACTTTAACAAATTTTAAAACAATTCAAAAAAACATTAAAAAAATTTGAGATATTGAAGCTAAAGAGCAAAGTGGGTATTATAATAATTTATTGAAAAAAGAATATTTGGTAATAAAAAAGGAAAAAGAAAAGCTATTAAAAAATTTGATTGGAATTAAAAATATGCATTCTTTACCTGATGCCTTATTTGTTGTTGATCCTCGAAAAGAAGAAGTTGCAGTTAAAGAAGCTCATGATTTAAATATTCCAATTATTGCAATTTGTGATACTAATGTTAATCCTAAATATGTTGATTATATAATTCCTGGCAATGATGATACTATTTCATCAGTATCATTTTTAACAAATCATTTCGCTGAAATTTATGCTCATTATTTTGAAATGGAAATTCCTGAAGTTAAAGAAATTGTTAAAGTTAAAAAAACTTCAAAATTAGTAATTCACTTTAATTTAAATAATACTGGTGAATCTGATCGAATTTATGATTATCATAATCGAACATATTATCAAATTGAAAAAATGAATAATAATTTAACAAAAAAATAAAAAAAAGAATTCAAAATGAAAAAAATAGCTGACTTAATCAAAGAATTACGTTTAAAAACTAGAGCTGGTTTTTTAGATTGTAAAAAAGCATTAATTGAAAGTAAATACAATATTGAACATGCAATTATTTGATTAAAAGAAAAAAACAAAATTTCAGCATTAAACAAACGTAAAGAAACTCGTGAATTAAACGAAGGAATTGTTGATGTTAATGTTTTAAATAACAAAGCAGTAATTTTTAAATTAGCTTGTGAAACTGATTTTGTTGCTCAAAATAAAGATTTTGTTAACTTTACCCAAACACTATTAAATAGCGTTTTAAATAGTTCAATTACAAATAAAGATCTTGAAAACAATTTGCAAGCAATTTTAGATTTAAAATCTTCAAATAATGAAACAATTCAAGAAAAAATCGATGCTTTAATTTCCCAATATAAAGAAAAAATTGTTTTAGAAAAAGTATCTATTTTCAATAAACAAGATCAAGAATCATTTGGATATTATTCTCACAACGATTTAAAAACAGCAGCTTTAATTAAATTTGAAAAAAATATTGATCCTCAATTAGGAAAACAATTTGCAATGCATGTTGTTGCTATGAAACCAACATATTTAAATAAAGATCAGGTTGAAAAAAAAGATCTTGATATTGAGCGTAAAATTCTTGCTAAAAAATTAAAGTCTTTAAATAAACCAGAATTTATTAAGGAAAAAATAATTCAAGGTAAATTAGAAAAATATTATAGTAATGTTTGTTTATTAAATCAAAGCTTTATTTTTGAACTTAAAAAAAGTGTTTTAGATGTTTTAAAAGAAACAAATAATAATATTATTAATTTTAAATTATATCAAATTTAAGGGAGTTAAAAATTGAAATTACAATGATTAATTGTTATTTTAGAAATTGTATTTTTACTTGCGTTAGTTGGAATTGTAAGTAGTTATTATGTTGTTTTTAAAAAAATTAAAACAACAAAAAAATATCAAGATAAAAATTATTTTATCGCTTTAATAATTGGGTTTGCAATTTCTTTTTTAACAGTTTTTGCTAATTTAGGATTAAACATTTATGTTTATGATAAACAAGGTGGTTTATTTAGCAATGTACCAGTAATTAAAGTAATTTGAATTATTTTAATTTGTATTAGTTATATTGTTTTAATTGCAATTACAGCTTGTTTATATTTTAGATTAAATCGCATTGTTATTGCTCTAGATGAAAGAAATATTAATTTTTTAGGTGAAAAAGTTTTATATCGTCAAATTGTTAATTTAAAAACTGATTCAAATAAATCAAGATTTATTATTTTTTATAAAGAAGGAAAAGTTTTTGCTAACAAAAAATATACATTTGCTTTAGATTCAAAAGCCTATTTTTTTCTTAAAAATCACATTGAATTTATTAATGAGCGAATTAAAATTGAAAAAGAAAAATTTGAAGCAATAAGAAAACAACAAATTAAAAAAGAAGAACAATTAAAAAACGCTTATTTAGAGCAAAAAAATAAAACTCAAGCAATTCAAAATAAAAAAGAAGCCCAATTTAATTTAGAACAAGAAAAAAAAGATTCTAAAATAAATCAAAAAAGTAATGAATCAAAATAAAAAAGAACTTTTTAAACAAAATGATTTATTAATTTTAAAAATTTCAGGGGAATCATTTAAGGAAAATAACAATATTTTTAATAAAGATTTTATTTCTAAATTAGCAAATCAAATAGTTATACTTAAAGCAAAAGTTGCAAAAATTGGAATTGTTGTTGGTGGCGGAAATATTTGAAGAGGAATGCGCAGCAAAGAAGATATTAAAATCGATAAAACAAATTCTCATTATATTGGCATGGTTGCAACATTATTAAATGCATTAATTTTAAAAAACGCAATTAATAATTTAATTCCAAATAGCTGTGAAATTCAATCAATGGTTGCAGGAGGAAGTTTTTTAGAAAAATTTAGTATTTCAAAAACAACTTCTTATTTAAACCAAAATAAAATTGTTATATTTTGTGGTGGTTCTGGGATGCCTTATTTTTCAACAGATACAATAAGTGTTGTTAGAGCTTTAGAATTAAATGCAACATATTTATTAATGGCCAAAAACAATACTGATGGTATTTATACCAAAGATCCAAATAAATTTAAGGATGCAAAATTTTTAAAAGAAGTTGATTTAAATTATTTAATTACCAACAAAATTAACATTATTGATTTATCAGCATTAGAAATTATTAATGAATCCCAAAAGAATTTTAAAATCATTGTTTTTAATATTAATAATCCTTTAAATTTAAATAAATTATCAAAACAAGAAATAAGATTTAGTATTATTTCAAAAAAATAGGAGTTAAAAATGAATCAAAATCACATCATTATGGAATTTAACAAAAAATGTCAAAAAATTATTACAAGCTTAGTTGATGATTTAAACAAATTAAATCCTAATTTAGCAAATCCTAGTATTTTTGCTTCAACAAAAATAAATTATTTTAATAATCAAGTTCCACTAAGACAAATAGCTCGAATTGAAGTTAAAGAAGCAAAAATTATTTTAATTACTCCTTTTGATCAAAAAAATAAAAATTTAATTGGTGAAATAACAGCTCATATTAAAAAAATTCATTTAGGTTTAGAAATTGTTAATTGTGGTAAATTTGTAAAAATTGTAATTCCGCAATTAACACATGAAAAACGTAAGGATTTTGTTAAAGTCTTGAAAAGTAAAATTGAACATTATAAAGTTGAAATTCGAAATTTAAGAAGATTAGAAATTAAAAAAATTAAATCAAAAGATCAAAATTTTGGTGAAGATAAAATTGCTGGTTTAAAAAATTTATTACAAGAAGCAATGGATGAAAAAATCAAAATTATTCAAAAATATGAAAAACAAAAAGAAAAAGAATTATTAACAATTTAAATTTTTGAATCAAAATTTATTTAAATTTAAAAATTTTAAAAAAAGAATTATTAGTAGTTCTTTTATTGTTTTATTTGTTTTTATATATTTTAGTGCGTTTTTAATTTTTCAAATTTATTCAAATAATGTTTTTAAATATATATTATTAGCAATTTTTTTAATTTTTAATGCAATTGTTTTATTTTTTATTAACGCTGAATTGTTAAATTTATTTAAATTGAAAAAAAAGCAATGACTTCTTTTTTGAAACAATTATTTTTTTATTATTTTTATTTTTTATTGACCATTTTTATTTTTTTTAACAAATTCAGCTAATTTATTACATATATTTTTTAATTTTGATATTGAAAATAAATTTCTTTTATCAATTTTAAATATAACATGCGCTAGTATTATTGTAGTTTTAGCAATTGTTAATTTTGTTTTATTTAATATAACAAAACAAAAAAATAATTTAATATATGATTTTAAGTTTAATTTATTATTTATTTTTTTAAGTTTTCTTATTTCGTTTTCTTTTAAAGGATTAAGTACAATTGCATTTGAATATCAGGTTAGTAGTTCCTTTTTAATCGTATTATTATGTTTTAGTTTTGATAGTGGTTCTTATTTATTTGGATCAATGTGAGGAAATAAAAAAATTGCTCCTAATATTTCACCAAATAAAACAATTAATGGTTCTTTATATGGGGCTATTTTTACAATTTTTTTTACGCTATCATATGCATTAGTTCTTTTTTTTTCAATTCAAAATGAAAATTGAAGATTTTTGTTTTGACCAAGTTTAAATTTAGGAAATAAAAATGGTTTTTATTTTATTGAATTATTATTTTTAATTATTATTTTAATTACATCTGCGTTTTTTGGTGATTTATTTTTTTCACTTTTAAAACGCAAATTTGATATTAAAGATTTTGGTAATTTAATTCCAGGTCATGGTGGAATTTTAGATCGAATCGATAGTATATTAGCCGTATCGCTAATTTTAAGTATTATTTTATGAATTATGAAAATTTAACTAGGAAAGTATGGATATTTTTTTAAGCATTATAATTGGAATTGTTATTATTTTATTTTTAATTACAATTCATGAATTAGGTCATTTTTTAATTTCAAAATTATTTAAAGTATATGTTTATGAATTTGCAATTGGATTTGGACCAAAAATTTTTTCTTGACAACCAAAAGAAACAAAATATTCAATTCGTTTAATTCCTTTTGGAGGTTATGTTTATACTGCTTCAAAATATAATGATGCCCCAAAAGATCAAGAAAACATTGTAATTGAAGATAAACGTTATTTTGAAAGTGTTAAATTTTACAAAAAAGTTTTTATTATTATTGCTGGTGTTGGAATTAATTTTTTATGCGGAGCATTATTGTTAACATTTGGATTTTTAGCAAGCGGATATTCTCCAAGTGATAATTTTGGTTATGGTGAAAATTTAATTACTCAAAAAGGATGTGCTTCTAATCAAATTTTAAAAAAAGTTAAAAATGATAAAAATTTTAATCAAGATTTAAATAAATATCCAATTTATATTAAGGAATTAAAAACAACAAATTTAAAAAACAATATAGATTTAAATCTTTATTCAAATAATAAAATGTTGAATTATATGAATAGCGTTCCTAAAATACACAAATTTTTAAAAATAAAAAAAGATCAACCTGAACTTGTTGTTAATATATATTTTGCTCAATATGATTATAAAAATCAAGATTTAAATCAAAATTCTAAAGGTATTATTACAAACAAAATAACTTACACTTTTGATAAATCTTCTAAAAAATATAAAAATACAAATTATTATTTAATTGGTTTAAAAGAACCTAATTATTATTTTGCATCAAGATTAAATGGTTATGTTTATGGTTGAAAAACAACACTTCAATATTCAGAATTAATTTTTGTTTCAATAGGTCATTTATTTTCTGGTAATTTAAATGGATTTGTTGGACCAGTTGGTATTGTTGATCAATTAAAAAATATTTTAATTAATGATCCGATATTTTTGTTTGTTTTTACTGCTTTAATTTCAATAAATTTAGCAATTTTAAATGTTATTATTATTCCTCCTTTAGATGGATATCGATTATTAGAAGCAATTATTGAAAAAATAATTAAAAAACCATTACCTGAAAAATTAAAATTATTTTTGTGTTTTTTAGGAATTATTTTATTCTTAGGATTATTTATATTTTTAACAATATCAGATATTATTGGTGTTTAAAAAATGGCAGAAATTTTTAATTCAATTTTAAAATTACGACAAAATTGTAAGGAATTTGTTAATAGTGAAGTTATTGTTAAAGGCATAATTTATAAAAGTGAAATTAAAAGTTATGTTAAAAATGGCGTTAAAAAACATTTTGTAATTTTATATTTAAGTGATTATTCAGAATCAATTTCAGTTTTAAATTTTAATGATTTTGATTATGAAATTGAAAAGCTTCAAAATCGCTATGTTAAAATTGTTGCTAAATTACAATATAATAATCGTAAATATGATTATTATTTGAGTATTAAATCATTTACATCAAATCATTTAATTTTTATCAATCCTTTATTTAAAAAACTAAAAGATAATTCTAAATTAAAACGAGTTGAACTACATGCTCATTCTAAAATGAGCACTATGGATGGAGTTATTTTAGCTTCAGATTTAATTGATTTTGCATTTAATTTAGGTCATAGTGGTATTGCAATTACTGATTTAAAAAGTATTCAAGCATTTCCTTTAATTCAAGAGCACATTGAAAAAAATTATACTAATAAAGATTTCAAAGTTGTTTTTGGTTGTGAATTTGGAATCATTGATTATGAAAATAATATTGTTTTAAATAGCAAGAACAAAGATTTAAATTTTAATTATTTAAATAAAGATTTTGTTTTATTTGATTTAGAAACAAGTGGTTTATCAGCAAATTTTAATAAAATTATTGAATTTGGAGCAATTAAATATAATTTTTTAACTAAATCAAGTGAATCATTAAGTTTTTTAATTAAGCAAGATATTAAAATTGATGAGGAAATTAGTAAAATTACAAATTTGAGTAATTTTGATCTGGAAAAATATGGAATTGAAGAAAAATTAGCAGCTCATAAAATTTTTACTTTTATAAAAAATGCAATTTTAGTTGCCCATAATGCTAAATTTGATTTTAGTTTTTTAAAACAATTAGCCTTAAAATATAATTTTGAATTTGATAATATCATAATTGATTCTTTAGAATTATCAAAATTTATTTTTAAAGATGCCAAAAAGTTTTCTTTGAAAGGATTAATAAAATATAATAAATTAACTTATTTTTCAACAAAAGCGCATCGAGCATTATATGATGCCCAATTACTTTTGAGTTTATTTAAAAAAATTCAATTGCTTTTAAATGAATTAAATATTTTAACTTTTGCACAATTAAAAAAAGTTAAAAATGATAATTTATATTTGCGATCTTATGATTCCCATTTAACGATTTTGGCTCAAAATCAAGAAGGAATTAAAAATTTATTTAAATTAGTTTCAATTTCTCATACAAGTGAATTTTATGATGATGCAAAACTTTTTAAAAAAACAATTTTAAAACACAAAGATGGACTCTTAATTGGATCAAGCGGATGTTTTAATAGCGAAATTTTTAATTGTGCTTTTTTATATGATTTAAAAACTTTAGAAGAAAAAATGCATTTTTATGATTACATTGAAATTAATCCAATTCCTAGTTATTTAAATTTGGTGTATCAAAATAAAATAACTTTAAAAAATTTAAAATTAGTTTTAAAAAAAATTATTTATTGCGCTAAAAAATTAAACAAAATCGTTATTGCTTCAGGGAATGTTAAATACATTTATCCTTATCAAAAAAAACAATACGAAGTGTTTATTTTTGCAAAAAGAATTCAAAACAAAAGACATCCTTTATTTAGTTACGATTATGAAAAAAATAAAGAATTTCCTGATTTTAATTTTTACACAACAAAAATGTTTCTTGATGATTTAAATTATTTAAATGATTTAAAATTACAAGAAGAAATTGTGATAACAAATCCAAATTTAATATTATCAAAAATTAAAAAATTAAAACCTTTGAAAAAAAGATTGTATATTCCTTTTTTTAAAGATGTTGATTTAAATTTAAGAAAAATTTGTTATTCAAATGCAACAAAGCAATATGGAAATAATCTTGATTTAATTATTAAAGAGCGTTTAGAAACAGAATTAAGTGCGCTTTCAAATTCAGGTTATAGCGTTGTTTATTGAATTGCATATTTATTAGTTAAAAAGTCATTAAGTGATGGCTATATTGTTGGATCAAGAGGATCAGTAGGTTCTTCATTAGTTGCAACACTAGCTAAAATTACCGAAATTAATCCTTTGCCAGCTCATTATTATTGCTTAAAATGTCATTATATTGAATTTGTTGAAAATTGTTTATGTGGTTATGATTTAAAACCTAAAAATTGCCCAAATTGTAAAATTTTACTAAAACAAGATGGTCATAATATTCCTTTTGAAACATTTTTAGGTTTTGATTATAAAAAAATTCCTGATATTGATTTAAATTTTTCAAATGAATACCAAAAAAAAGCTCATGATTTTGTACGCGATATTTTTGGAATTAATAATGTGTTTCGCGCTGGAACTATTTCAACACTTGCATTTAAATCAGCTTTTGGTTATGTAAAATTTTATTTTGAATCAAAATATCCTAATTCAAACATTTCAAATCTTGAGGTTGAAAGATTAGCACTTTTATGTGAAGGCACTAAAAGAACAACAGGTCAACACCCTGGTGGTTTAATTATTGTTCCTTATAATTTTGAAATTAATGATTTTACGCCCATAAATTATCCAGCTGATGATAAATCTAGTAATTGATTAACAACTCATTTTGATTTTCACGCCATTCATAACAATTTATTAAAATTAGATTTATTAGGTCATGTTGATCCAACAGCGCTTAGACATCTTGAAATTTTAACTAAAGTTAATCCATTAAATATACCAACATATGATCCTAAAATTTTAAGTTTATTTTCTTCAAATCAAAATTTAAATTTTATAAATCAAAAATATATTATTAGTGAAAATGCGACATTTGGTTTACCTGAATTTGGAACAAAATTTGTAAATCAAATTTTAAAAGTAATAAAACCAAAAAAATTTTCAGATTTAGTTAAAATTTCAGGATTATCGCATGGAAAAATGGTGTGGGAACAAAATGCTAAAAACTTAATTTTAGAAAAAAACATCCAATTAAATGATTTAATTGGATGTCGAGATGATATTATGATTTTTTTAATTTCCAAAGGCATTAATAAAGCTAGTGCTTTTACAATGATGGAAAAAATTAGAAAAGGTCAAAAAATATCAAATCAAGAAATTAAACTTTTACAAGATTTTAATGTTCCTAGTTGATATATTAAATCATGTTTACAAATTTCATATTTATTTCCAAAGGCACATGCTAGCGCTTATGTTTTAATGGCATGAAGAATTGCGTTTTATAAATTATATTATCCATATGAATACTACGCAACATTTTTTACAACTCGAACAAATTTATTTGATATTGAAACAATTTCAAAAGGAGCAAAAGTTATTTTTGAAAAATTAGAAGAATTTAAAAAAAGAAAAAAATTAAATGTTCGTGATAAAGAATTAAAAATTATTTATCAAGTTGCTCTTGAAATGTGAAATCGAGGTATTAAAATGAGCAATATTTCTTTAAAACATTCAACAACAACTAATTTTGTTATTGAAAAAGAAGAAAACGGAACTAAAATTATTATTCCTCCTTTTATAGCAATGAATGGATTAGGAATTAATATTGCAATTTCAATTGTGAATGCTCGAAAAACTAAAAAAAATAATGTGTTTGCTTCAATTGAAGATTTAGTAAAATCAACAAGCATTAATAAAAATCATTTAAAATTTTTAAAAGATAATCATCTTTTAGATGATTTACCAACATCGAATCAAAAAACAATTTTTGATTTTTAATTTTTTTTTAAAAAAAAGTATTATTATAAATAAAATAAAATTAAAAAAAATACTTATGATACGAAGTATTTTTTTTTATTGAAAAAAATAAAATAGGAAAATAAATACTACATGTTCTTAGCAAATAGAAATAGCAAAATAATGGAATTAGTTAACAAAATTTCCGTTGAAAAACATATTTCAAAACATATTATTTTGGATGCTTTAAAGGAAGGTTATGAAAAAATTTTTGAAAAAATTTTACCACAAGCACAAATTAATATTAATTTTAATTCTAATTTAAACACCTTTGAAATTTTACGAAATTATAAAATAGTAAAAAAAATAAAAGATCAAGAAAGTGAAATAACACTTTCAAAAGCTAAAAAAGCTCACTATGAAATAAAAAATAAAGTGGCAATTGAATTAGTTGATACCTCTAAGTTTTCACGCAGAATTGTTAATCAATTTGGACAAATTATTAAGCAAATTATAAGAGAAGCAGAAAAAAAATCAATTTATGAACAATTTAAATTTTATCTTCATAAATTATACCGCGGTAAAATTAATTTAATTGAAGCTAGTTATATCTTAATTGAAGTTGAGCGAACTTATGCTTTTTTACCGAAAAAAAATTGTCTTTTTAATGATAATTTTAAAGTAAATGATTACATTGATTTTTATGTTGAAGATGTTTTAGAAAAAACTAAAAAACCAGCTCAAATAATTGCTAGTCGAACTCATCCTGAGTTTTTAAGATGTTTATTTAAACAAGAAATTCCTGAAATTTTTCAAAATATTATTTTAATAAAAGATATTGCAAGGGATCCTGGAATTAGAGCTAAAGTTTCTGTTTATACTAATGATCGCAATATTGATCCTGTTGGTTCTTGTATTGGAAATAATGGTTATCGAATCAAAAAAATATCTGAGCAAATTAATTATGAAAGCATTGATATAGTAAAATATAGCGATGATTTATCAACTTATGTACAAAATATTTTTTTACCTGCTAAAATATCTTTTGTTAAAATTGATGAAATGAAGCGAAAAATTACAATTTATTTACCTAAAAATCAATTATCTTTAGCAATTGGGAAGAAAGGATCAATTATTAAATTATGCTCAATGTTTTTAAAAAGATATAAACTTGATTTAGTTGATGATTGTGATGTTGATATTGAAAAATTAAAAAAAGAAAATTCAAATAATGATTCATTAAATTCAATTCAAACAAAATCTAATTTAAATTTAAAAGATAAAAAAATAATTCAAAAAGAAAAAATTGCTGATAAAAAACAAATTTTTGATCTTGAAAAAGAAAGAATTAAAAAAGAAACAAAAGAAATTCTTGAAAAAATTGCCAATCAAAAAAAGAGTAAATCTAAACCTAAACCTAATTTAATAAAACAAAAAACTCAAAACGAGAAAATTAAATCTAAAAATTTAAAAGAAGTAAATGTTTTTTCTAAAAATATTAAAGAAACTAAAAAAATAATAAAACCAAAATTAATTCTTGAAAAAAAATCAAATTTAAAAAAACAACAAAAACAACATTTAGAAACTAAAAAAACAAAAGAAACATTAAAAAAGAAACCAATTCAAATTCAAAATAATTTAAAAAATAACATTAATAAAATTAAAAATGATAAGTTAAAAGTTTTAAAACCAAAGAAAACTAAAAAAACTAAAAATGTTATTAAAAAACCAATAATTAAAATTGATAAGAATCTTAAAATTGATGCCAAGCAAAAAGAATTATTTAAAAAATATAAACGTGAATTTAATTTGTTAGCAACAAGAATTGAATTACTAAATGATGAAAAATATAAAAACAATCAAAGAGCACAAGAAATAAAATTAATTTATATTAATTTATATCAATATTTTAATGATGCAAATCAAAATATTGAAAATATTAAATTATATGATTTCTTAAAAATGCAACAAGAAATTTCTTTATCAGAATTAAAAAAATGTCATCAATATATTACCCGTTTTGAAAAAGAATTTAAAAAACAACAATTTAGTACTAAATTTAAAAAATAAAGGACATAAATTTTATGGCAAAACAAAAACATAAAAAAAAGCAAAAATCAAACCAAAGTAAAGCAATTTTAAATAAATTAAATGTTTTATCTGCCTATATTAAAGATAATGTCTTTATTTATCAAAAAAATTTAACAATTTTTGAATTTGCAAAAGTTTTAAAAAAACCTTCGGTTGAAATTATTAAATTCTTTTTTAAAAAAGGAATTATGAAAAATCAAAATGTTGTTTTAAATGATGAAGAAATTGGTGAATTATGTTTACATTTTAATTATGATTTTAAAAAAGAAAAAAAAATTACAGCGCAAAATATTGTTGAACAATATCATAAAAAAGATTTAAGTACTAAAAATTTAAAACAAAGACCACCAATTGTTACAATTATGGGTCATGTTGATCATGGTAAAACAACACTTTTAGATAAAATTAGAAACTCTAATGTTGTTAAGAGCGAAAAAGGTGGAATAACCCAACACATTGGAGCATATCAAATTAGAACTAAAAAATCGCAAAAAGTTATTACTTTTATTGATACTCCAGGTCATTTTGCATTTAGTAAAATGAGAGCTCGAGGAAGTCAAGTTACTGATATTATTATAATTGTTATTAGTGCTGATGAAGGAATTAAACCCCAAACTCAAGAAGCAATTGCTCATGCTAAAAGTGCTAAAGTTCCAATCATATTTTTTATTAATAAAATTGATTTAAAAACTGCAAATGTTGATTTTGTAATTAATCAATTAGCAAAACAAAATATTATCAGTGAAGAATATGGTGGTGAATATACAATTATTAAGGGTTCTGCTAAAACTTTATTAAATATTGATGAATTATTAGAAAATATTATTTTAAATGCTGAAGTATTAAATTTACAAGCAAACTTTAAAGAATATGCCTATGGAAGTGTTTTAGAAGCACATTTAAGTAAAGTATTAGGGCCGAGCGCTACATTATTAATTGTTTCTGGAACAATGCATTTAAAAGATTATATTATTGTTGGGAAAAGTTTTGGGCGAATAAAATTAATTTTTGATCATCAAAATAAAAAACTAAATAAAGGATTTCCTTCCCAACCTGTTAGAATAATTGGTTTAAATAAAGTCCCAAAAGCTGGGGATCACTTTTTGTGTTTTGAAGATGAAAAAACATTTAAAAAAATTGTAAATGAGCGTAATGAAAAAGAATTTAAGATTAATAAAAATTTAAATCCAACAATTGAAGATATTGGTGCAAAGGAATTAAAAACAATTAATATTATTATTAAAACCGATAGTTTTGGTGTTATTGAAGCGATTAAAAAAAGTTTAAAAGGATTAAATCAAGAAGAAACAAAAATTAAAATAATTCATAGCGCGGTTGGTGAAATTAATGAATCTGATGTTCAATTAGCAATTGCTTCAAATTCTTTAATTTATGGTTTTAATATTAAATGCGCACCACAAATATTAAAAATTGCCAAAGCTAATGATGTTTTTATTAAATTAACAAATATTATTTATCAAATCATTGATGATTTAGAAATTGTTTTAAAAAATAAAAGAGTTATTAAAAAAATTGAAATTGAAATTGGTCAAGCTAAAATATTAAAAATTTTTAATTTTTCAAAAATTGGTAAAATTGCTGGTTGTTATGTTTTGAAAGGTAAAATTTTAAAAAATCAAAAAGCTAAAATTTTTAGAGCTAATAAAATAATTTTTGAAGGTGATATTAATTCAATTAAACATTTAAAAGATGATGTTAATGAAATTGGAGTTAAAAAAGAGTGCGGAATAACTTTTAAAAATTTTAATGATTTTCAAGCTGATGATATTATTAAATGTTATCAATTAAAAGAGGTGAAATAATTTAATTATGAATTCAGCAAATATAAAGCTTGAAAAAATTAATCATTTAATTTTAAAGCATCTAAATTTAATTTTACGCACAAAATTTCATGATAACTTAAAACTAAATACTATTTCATTTCATGAAGTAAAAATTAATAAAAATCGCTCTAATGCAATAATTTATTATAATTTCTTGCTTGATTATAAAAATAGTGCGATTTTAAAAAATAAAATTGCTAAGGAATTAGAAAAAAAAAATAAAACTTTAAGATTTTTACTTGCTCAAAAACTAACAATTTTTAAAACACCTAAGCTTAAATTTATTTATGATGATTCAATAGCAAAAGGATTAAAAATTGAACAAATCATATCTAAAATAAATGAAACAAAAAAATAATAAAAATTTTACAAGTGGTGTTATTTTATTTAATAAACCTAGTTTTTATTTTTCACGCAAAATTGATAATTTAATTTTAAAAAAATATAACTATGCAAAAGTTGGTCATTTAGGAACATTAGATTTTTTAGCATCTGGATTGATGGTAATTTTAATAAATAATGCCACAAAACTAGCTAATTATTTACATGAATTAAATAAAACTTATCTTGCAACAATAAAATTATTTATTGCCACAACAACTTTTGATGGTGCTGGTAAAATAATTGCTTGAAAAAGTGGCTATAAAATATCAAAAAAGAAAATTAAAACAATTTTAAAACAATTTAATAATTGTTCTTATTTTCAAACCCCGCCAATTTATTCTTCATTAAAAAAAAACGGCAAGCGATTATATAAATATGCCCTAAAAAATCAAAAAATTGATATTAAACCGCGATTAATTACAATTTATCGCTTAAAATTTTTAAAATATGATTTTAAAACAAATCAACTTAAAATTTTAATAACTTGCTCGAAAGGAACTTATATTAGAAGTTTAGCAACTGATATTGGTAAAAAATTAAATATTGCTGCAACTTTATTTTCATTATCAAGAACTAAAATTGGTAATTTTAAATTAAAACAAGTTAATAAAAATAATAAATTATTAAATTTATATCCAATTTTAAAAAAAAACAATTTTTTTGTAAAAAAATTTTTAAATAAAAAAATAATTAATAAAATAAAACAAAATAATATGTTAGCGTTAAATAGTAATCAATTAAATTTATTTTGTTTTAATAAACAAAAAGAATTAATTGCTATTTATCAAAAATGTGATAATAATAATAAGTATAAAATTAAAAAAAATTTTTTAATAAACAAATTAAAGGAAAGTAAATAATATGAAAAAATTAGATAAAAAAATTGTTTTAATTGGTGCCGGAGCAGTTGGAACAAGTTTTCTATATTCAGCAATCAATCAAAATTTAGCAAGTTGTTATGAAATTATTGATGTTTTTGAAAATTTTGCAATTGGAAATAAATTAGATTTAGAGGATGTTATAGCAAGTAATAGCGCTTCTTTTAAAGTTGAAAAAGGTAGTTATGAATCTTGTAATGATGCAGATATTATTGTTATTACAGCTGGAAAACCACAAAAAGAAGGTCAATCAAGATTAGATTTATTAGTTGATAATTCAAAAATTATTAAAGATATTGCGCTAAAAATTAAAGCAAGTAAATTTAATGGAATCACAATTATTGCTTCAAATCCAGTTGATGTTATAACTTCGGTTTATCAAAAAATAACAGGATTTGCTGCAAACAAAGTTATTGGTTCAGGAACAATTTTAGATAGCGCAAGATTATCTTGTGAAATTAGTAAACATTTAAATGTTTCTCCAAAATCAATTAGTTCATATGTTGTTGGTGAACATGGTGATTCTTCAGTATCAGTATTAAGTAACATTAAAGTTAACGGAATTGATATTAAAGCTTTAAATAAAAATTTAGATTTAAATTTCTTAAATAATTTAAATCAAATAGTTCGAAATAAAGCTTATGAAATTATAAAGTTAAAACGAGCAACATTTTATGGAATTGGAGCTGCTTTAGCTAAAATTGTTCGTTTAATATTAAGTGATAGTGATGAAGTTTGCACAATTGGTGCTAAATTAGATGATTTTGGATATAAAAACATCTATGGTGGTGTTCCAGCAATTATTAATAAAAATGGAATTAAAAAAGTTATTAAATTAACTTTAAGTAAAGAAGAAGAAATTAATTTTGAAAAATCATTAAAAATTTTAGAAAGTAATTTCAATCATGTTTGAAAACAATTAAATAAATAAAACAAAATATTTATTGTTTAAACAAAAAAAGTTTATTTTTGAAAATAAACTTTTTTTTATTGTTGTATTTCTAAAAGTATAATTAAATATTAAATTAAGTTATAAAAGAAAATTAAAAAATTGAAAACTCATTATAAACTAAAAGATATTTGTGAAATCGGGGGGGGGCTAAGCAAGTATAGTTTAAAATACGCTAATAAAAACCCTGGGGTATATCCTGTATATGGAGTAAGCAAAACAAAAACTCCAAAATGTTATATTAGTAGTTTTGATTATAATGGAACATATATTTGTTTTATTGGAGTTTCAAGTAAAGAATTTGTTGGCAAATTTCTTTATTTTACAAACAAAAATTTTTCTATAAGCAGTGGTTTGAAAATTTTAATTAAATTTAAAATTAACTTGAATTTAAAATATCTTTATTTTTTCTTAAACCAAATAAATATAAAAAAATATTTAGTATCAGCTGGTTTAGGTGCTCAATTAAGAAACGATGAAGCTTATGATATGGATGTTTTTTTACCTTCCTTAAACACCCAAAACTATTTTGTTAAAAAACTGTGATTTTTAAAAGAATCTTTTGAAAAATTAAAAAAGTTAAAAATTCAATTGCGAGATATTAAACGAAAACTATTAAGATATTGTTTTGAAAAGTTTTTAAATGATGAAAATGATTTACATTTTAAATTAAAAAAAGTTTGTAAAGCAAAAACAGGAGATTCTAAATTATCAAAAGCATATTGTGAAAAAAATAAAGGTATTTATCCGGTTTATTCTTCCTCAAATATAGGTCCTTTTGCGTATATAAATTATTATAAATACGAAGGTAATTTTATATGAATGATAAAAGAAGGACCGCCTTATCAAGGAAAAAGTTTTTATATTGAGAATCAGAAGTTTTCATTAACTTCACATGCAATTTTGTTGAAAATTACAAAAATAGAAAATATTTTAAATTTAAAATATTTATATTTTTATTTGTTATTTGAACAAAAAAACATTCAACACATATTAACTGTTGGAACTGCATTAAAAACAATAAACCTTAGTGATCTTCAAAAATTCCACATCCAAATTCCTTCCTTATCTATTCAATCAAAAATTATTCAATTTTTAGCTTCTTTTGAATTTATTAACCCAATAATATTAAAAATTGATAACTTTTTAAACTCATATAGCAACTATAAAAAAACATTACTGCAAATTTTATTTTTGTTTATAAAATAATGTTTTTTGTTGCTCTAATTCCAAATATGTAATAATAAAATTATAATTAAGTATTAATTAAAAGCATAAAAACAAAACTATAAAAATTGAAAAAAATTTATAAATTAAATGAACTGTGCGAAATTAAAAACGGATCCGTTAAATATAATTTAAAATACGCATCCAAAAATCCTGGTATTTATCCAATATACAGTAATAAAAAAACTAAAATACCAAGGTGTTATATTAATAGTTTTGATTTTCAAGGTGAACATATCTTTTTTGTTTGTGCTGCAGATAAAAAAATTATCGGTACAACCTTTTATGTAAATAATGAAAAGTTTTCTATAGCTAGCGGTGTTAAAATACTAACAAATTTCAAAACTAATTTAAACATAAAATATTTATTCTTTTTTGTCTATCAGTTAAATATCAATAGATATGCTCTAGTATCAACTAATTCTATATATCATATAAGAAATCTTGAAATGTATGATATTGATGTTTTTTTGCCTTCCTTATATTACCAAAACTATTTCATTAAAAAACTTTGATTTTTAGAAAATTCTTTTAACAGATTAATCAAGTTAAAAACTCAGTTACAAGATTTAAAAAGAAAATTATTAAGCTATTGTTTTAATTTTTATTTAGCAAAAGAGAAATTTTATCAATGTAAATTAAATAAAATTGCTGAAGCAAAAGTTGCGTTTTTAAAATCATCAAAAATATATTTTTTAAAAAATATTATAATCTATCCGCTTTCTTTTTATAAATCAAACAACGATCCAATTTTTGTTTATATAAAAGAATACAATCATAGCAACAATTTTTTTATGTTTTCTAGATATGGAACACATTTAACAAACTTTTATTATTTAAATTATAAAAAATTTCCTCAATATGAAAGAGATACAATTATATATTTAAAAAATACAGTTAATAATTTAAATTTAAACTATTTATACTTTTATTTATTATTTGAGCAAAGAAATATTAGATATCTTTATGGAGTTGGTTCGCTTTATAAAAAAATATATCTTAGCGATCTTAAAAATTATTCTATTCAAATTCCTTCATCATCTATTCAAAATAAAATTATTGACTTTTTCAATTCTTTTGAATTTATTGATCCATTAATTTTAAAAATTGATAACTTTTTAAATTTATATAACAACAACTATAAAAAAACATTACTGCAAATTATATTTTCACTTATAAAATAATGTTGTTTGCTGTTTTAATTCAAAATATTTAGTAATAAAACTATAATTAAATTATTAAACATAAGCACAAAAAGGAAGATATCAAAAATGAAGCAACATTATAAGTTAAAAGATATTTGTGAAATCGGGGGGGGGCAAAGCAAGTACAATTTAAAGTATGCTAGTAAAAACCCAGGAATATATCCGGTATATGGAGCAAGCAAAACAAATACTCCAAAAAATTATATTAATTCATTTAAATATAATGGAACATATATTTATTTTGTAGGTTGGAGTTCAAAAAGTATTGTTGGTAATTTTTTTTATTTAAAAAACAAAAAATTTAGTTTAGGGGCAGAAACAAAAATATTAATTAATTTTAAATTTAAAATTAATTTAAAATATTTATATTTATTTTTAACAATCGTAAATATATATAAATATATTGTTATTTCAGGATCGATGTTTCAACTAAGAAACGATGAAGCTTATGATATCGATGTTTTTTTACCATCCTTAAACACTCAAAACTATTTTGTTAAAAGACTTTGGTTTTTGAAAGAATCATTTTCAGAATTAAAAAAACTAAAAACCCAATTGCAAGATATTAAAAGAAAACTTTTAAGATATTGTTTTGGAAAGTTTTTAAATCAAGAAAAAGATTTGTGTTGTAAATTAAAAAAATTTTGTAATGCTCAAGGAGGAAGAGGTGATTTATCTGAAAAATTTTGCAAATCAATTTGTGGTAATTATCCTGTTTATTCATCTAAAACAAAAGGTAATCCTATTTTTGCTTATATAAATAAATATGATTATAACGGAAATTTCATTATGTTTTCTAGATATGGAAAATATTTAGCAAATTTTTGTTATTTAAATAATCAAAAATTTTCATTGTACCTTAGTGCTGCTGTTATTTGCTTAAAAAATAAAAACAATAATTTAAATTTAAAATATTTATATTTTTTTTTATTATTTGACCAAATTAACATAAGACATCTATTATCTGTTGGTGCTGCTATTAAACGAATTAATGTTGAAGATATTTTAGATTATAATATTCAAATACCTTCTTTACCTATCCAATCAAAAATCATCCAATTCTTATCTTCATATGAATTTATTGATCCGGTAATTTTAAAAATTGATAACTTTTTAAACTCATATAACAGCTATAAAAAAACATTATTACAAATTTTATTTAGCCTTATAAATTAATTTAAAATAAAAAAAGTTTATTCTTATTAAAATAAACTTTTTTTTATTAAATTTTTAAAACAAAATTATTCCATTGTTTCTAAATATTGTATTGTTCCTAAATATAAATAAAAACTAGCGTTTTCATCAGCACTAATCATTTCTTCATCAAGTAATGCTCATGTTGAAGGATAAAAACGAGCATAAACTTCTTGTTTTATTCCTGAATTTGCTTGGATAGTTTTTTCTTCGTTTCCTAAAATTGAAACAATATTATTTTGTTTTGTATATATTTTAAAACTATTAAATGATGCGTAATTATTTTTAATAAAAACTTTATTTTTTCTTTCTTCAACTTTTAAATTAATTTCTTTTTTTAATCTTAAATTAATAATTTCTAACATTGAATTATTATATGCTTTAATAATATGATTTAACATTTTAGAATTTATAGCAAATAAAGAATCTGAAGAAAAGTTTCTAAGATCACTTCCTAATAATTTACTTATTTTAAGAGCGCTTTGATTTTCAATTCCTTTGTATGAAGAATAATTAGCATTTGTGTTTGCTTTTTTAACTTTTTTAAAAATTGAACTAACATCAATTGCATTTATAGGTTTTAGGGTATCTATTGTTGGAATATTGTTTAAATCATATTTAATTTTCTTATTAACAATAAAATTTTTAGAAGTATAAATAAATTGTTCAAAATAACAATAAACAACAATTCCGTTTGGGTTTGTGTTTAAATTACCTTTTAAATTTCTATCTTTTGTTAAAATTTTAACATTTAAAGAATTATTAGTGTTTTTTAAGCCGTTTTTAAATGAAGTTTCTAAATTATTATTATTAGGATAATAATTGATTAAATTTGCTTCATTATTATAATCACCATTATAAATTTTTATTAATCAAGGTTTTGGATTTATAGATGCACTAGCAAAATCAAAATCATTTATTTGTAATTTATCTTGATAATGGCTATTATATTCAGAAATAATTTGATTAGCAATTTGATTGTATAATGTTTTATTTTTAATATATTCAACGCTTTGATTTTCAATTAATAATTCCGAATTATGAATAAAATTTGAATTTAAAAAAAAATATTTTAATTCTAATTTTTTATTTTCATAACATGCTGATAATGATAAAGAAGATGTTGCAGATGAAGTGCTAAATCCTAATAACATTAATAATTTTTTCATTTTCAAAAATTTTAATTTTAAATTATCTATTTAGTTATAAAAAGTAAATATGATTTGTAAATTTAATTAAATTATAAAATAAATTTATTAAGAAATAGTTCCTAAATATAAATAAAAACTAGTACTATCATTTTCTGGAATCATTATTTTTGATTCATCAAGTAAATATCATTGAGATGGAAAAAAACGAGCATAAACTTGATCACCTGATTGGGCTCTATCATCATCGTTTAATTCAGATACAGTGTTATTTTTAACATATATTGAATAACAATCATAAGAAGTGTATTTATATATTTTAGACCCATCAGGATCATTTTCAGTAATTTCTATTTTTGGTTCTTTAATTAAGTTTAAATTAATTATTTTTTGCATATAAGTGTTATATGAATTTAAAAAATGATTTAAAACGTCTTTATTTATTCTTAAAAACGAATCTTTTTGTGTAGTACGATCTTCAGTTCCTAATAAATTTTTGATATTAATTGAATTTTTAGGATTTAAAGTATTAAATTCTGAACTTGTTATATCACTAACATCAACTGCATTTTTTTTTGTTAAAGTATCTATTGTTGGAACTCCATTTGAATCATAAGCAATCTTGTTATTTCTTTTAAGAGTATTTGAAGTAGCAAAAAATTGTTCAAAATAAATTTTTGAATTAATTTTACCGTGCACTGTATTGACATGTTTATTTTTTGTTGTGATTACAACATTTAAGGAATTATCGTTATTTTTAAAACCATTTTCTAAAAAATATTCTTGCTCTAAATTTGAGGCATCATAATTAATTAAATTTTTATCTTCGCTTTCACCATTATAAATTTGAATTAATCAAGGTTTTGCTTCTTTAGAAGCTTTAGCAAAATCAAAATCACTTAATTTTAATGTTTCAATATCCTTAAAATTTTCATTTTTATATTGTTTAATAATTTCATTAGCAATATTTGTATATAATTGCGCTGAATATATTGATTCAAATCTTTGCGAAATAACTAATAAATTTTCATCAATAAATTTAGAATCTAAAAAAAATTGATTAATTGATAATTTTTTTTCTTTAAAACATGATTGCGCAATTGTTGCGCCAGCTGTTGAATGTGGTAATATTCCAAGGAACATTAATAATTTTTTCATTTTTGTTTAAAATTGTTAGGTTTTTTTATTTAATTCAATTATATATTATAACTTTTTAATTGTTTTTTTTAATAACCACATTTTAATTGGGCATGGCAATTATTGCAAGTTGAACACCCACCTGAAAATATAATGCTTCCTTCTTTACAAATTGGACATAAATCACCAACATTACTTCCTCATTTTCGATCAATCTTAATTCCTCTAAATTCATTAAATCGAAATTGATTTTTTTCCTTTGCATTTGATAATGAAATTAAATTTTTAAATTCTAATTGTTTTGCACTACTTGAAGTGTTGTCTAATGATAATACTTGAGCATCTCTAGAACCATCAACATAAACAGTACCACCCTTTGCTCCTTTTCGATAAAGTTCTTCATATATTTTTTGAACTTGGCGAACACTATATCCTTTTGGAGCATTAACAGTTTTTGAAATTGAAGAATCAATTCAGCGTTGAATAACACATTGCACTTCAACATGTTCAAGTGGGGTTAAATCCATTGCAGAAACAAAAATATCAGGTAATTTTTTATTTTTATAACTAGGATGTTTTTTGATTCATTCTTGTAAAATTTTAACATTAACAAACATATTTTTACCTAATTGTCCAGATCGAAAATATTTAAAAGCAAAATAAGGCTCTAAACCAGTTGAAACATTAACCATAGTTCCAGTTGATCCTGTTGGTGCAACTGTTAAAAGATGGGAATTTCTAATTCCATATTTTAAAATTTGTTTTTTAATTTGTAAAGGAAGTGTTTTTACAAATCCACTTGTTACTAATTTTTTTCGATTTGCAATTTTTAAATATGGAAATGATCCTTTTTGCTTAGCTAATTGAATTGATTGCTCATATGCACTTAAACAAATTGTTTGAAAAATTTGATCAATTACTTTTAATGATTTTTTAGAACCATATTTAACATTATTTCAAATTAATAAATCATGAAGTCCCATTACTCCTAATCCAATGCGCCGCTCACTTAATGCTTGATGTTTATTTGCTTTTAAAAAATAAAAACTTTTATCAATTACATTGTCTTGAAATCGAACACATCTTTTAACACTTTTAATTAATTTTTGTCATAATATTTCACCATTATCTTTATTAACAAAATTAGCTAAATTAATCGCACTTAAATTACAAACTGCATAAGGAGTTAAAGGTTGTTCAGCGCATGGATTTGTAGCAACAATTTTCATATCATAAGAATTTGAATTTGTTAATTTTGAAGCTTGATCAATGAAAAAAATTCCTGGTTCAGCTGAATAATTAGCACAAAAATTAATTAAATCTCAAAGCGTTTGAGCTTTTAGGGTGTAATATGTTTTTATTTTATAACCCATTTTTTCTCACGTATCAACATTTCCAATTTTGTGTCAATTGCGATTATAAAATTGTTTTTCTTTTTCAGTATAATTTTCAATATCAGGAAATCTTAAATCTCAATTTTGATTTAATGATACCGCTTTCATAAATTTATCTGAAATTGTAACTGAAATATTAGCGCCAGTTAAAAAGTTTTTATTATTAACTATATATTTACCATTGTTTTTAATTTTTTGGTGCAATTTTTTAAAAAGATTTGAATTAACAAAATTATTTTTCTTTAGTAATTGATATAATTTAATTTCTTCGTTTTTTAATGGAATATAAGTTAATTTATTTTTAGCGTGTTGTTTAATTAATTCATTTGTTGAATTATCAATTAATCATTTTAAAATTTTTCAATTTAACATTTTAGAAATAATAAATTCAATTACATCAGGGTGTCAATCAGCTAGCATTATCATTTGTGCTCCTCTTCTTGAGCCACCTTGTTGCACTAAATGAGTTAGTGTTGATAAATCATTTAATCAAGAAACAGCACCAGAAGAGCGACCACCAACTTTTTTAGCAACACTTCCTTTTGGGCGAAGCGTTGATCCATTTGTTCCAACTCCACCACCTCGAGACATTATTTCCATTGTTTCTTCACGATGTTTTGAAATTCCAGCTCTTGAATCATGAATAAAAGGTAAAACAAAACAATTAAAAAGTGTTACTTTATTTTTTGAACCAGCACCATATAGAATTCGACCTGCTGGAACAATATTAAAATTTAAAATTTCTTGATATAAATCTTGTTGAAATTGAATACTTTCATCTTGATTAATGTAAAAAGAAACTCGATGCGCAATTTGTTCATAAAATAATTCTAAAGGTTTTTGAACTAAATTAAATTTAACACTAACTATGTTTTTAACATCTTTGTTTTCTAAAATACTAGGATCAATAGCGCTAACATATTGATTTTCAATTTCAACAATAATATTTCGATCTTGATTGTTTATTTTTTTTACATATCCAATTGCTCTTGTTGGAAACGTGGGATCGTTTTTAACAACAACAATTACCAAATCATCAATTTTTAAGGTTTTAAGTTGATCATCTTTTTGAGCATAACGATCAAGCATAACCATTCTTGGAATTGATTCTAAAGTTTTTTTATAATTTGCTTCAATTGTTTTTAAATGAGAAAAATGATTTTTAATATCATTATTAATTGAATTTATTAATTTTTGGGAATACATTATCATTACTTAAATTATTTTTTTAAAATATTTTTTTATGTTAAAAATAATTTTATTAAAAAATAAAGCTAAAAATAATAAATTAATTAATTAATTTTTGTTTCTTAAAATGTTTTTTTATGCTAAAATAAAAAAGCAAAAAAATTAATAATTTTAATTTCCTTGCTTTTAAAAACATCTAAAAGCCTAATTAAAAAATAATATTAACAAAGTCCAAAAGGAATATTTAAAAAATGAACAAATATGAAATTCTTTATATTTTAAATGTTGATCATGAACCAAAAAATTTAATTGAAAAAATTTTAGCAATTTTAAAATTAGATAACGGAACAATTAAAGAACACAACATTTGAGGGAAAAAAGATTTAGCTTATTGTATAAAACATCAAAATGAAGGATATTATGGTGTTTTAATCACACAAACAAATCCAATAAATATTAAAAAATTACAAAAACTAAATAAAATTAACAAGCATATTTTAAGAATGCTTGTTATTAATACTGCAAAAGAAAAAAATTATATTCAATCAACAATTTTGGGTGCAACAAAAGTAACTGAAAAAACATTTTTACCAAAAGAACACCCCCAAAAATTTGCAACACAAAAATATAATGTTTCAATTCCAAAAGATGCTATTATCGATCCTAACATTAAAATTTTAACAAATATTAATAAAAATCAAGATTCAAAAACTAAAATAGATAATAAAGATAATAACAATAATAAAGAAACAAAAAATGTTAAATAGTGTTATTTTAATTGGACGATTAGCAAGAAAACCTGAAATTAGACAAGCAAGTAGCGGAAATAGTTTTTGCCCATTTACATTAGTTGTTAGTAATTATGAAAACGGTAATGAAAAAGCAAATTATATCACTTGTTTTGCTTGAGAAAAAACTGCTGAAAACATGGAAAAGTTTTTAGATAAAGGCTCTCTAATTGCTGTTAATGGAAATTTAAGAAGTCGAAAAAATCAAACAAGTGGATATTCAGAAATGTTTGTTAATGCATACCAAGTTAAGTTCTTAGAACCTAAAAAAACAACAAGATATGTTGATGATATTGATTTTGATGTTGCTAATAAGAAATTAACAAAAGAGGAAAAAAAAGATCTTGATGCAACATTTAATAAAGATGTAAGTATTGATGAAAATAAAAAAGAAAATATTGAAAATAAAAAGGATAATCAAGAAAACAACACATCAAAAAAAGATGATCTTAGTTTTGATGTTAGTGAAATTGATTGATAGAATAAAAAATTATGTTTTACTCATTTCGAAAAAAAATTTGTTATTTTTGTGATAACAAAAAAAATTATGTTGATTATAAAGATATTGATTTATTAAAAAAATTTGTTTCTAAAAACGCTAATATTTTACCACGAAGAGTTTTAGGAACATGTGCTAAACATCAAAGAAAAGTTGCCCAAGCAATTAAAAGAGCACGTATTGTTAGTTTATTAAAATTTGTTGAAGTTTAAAAAAAATGAAAGTTATTTTATTAAAACAATTAAAAAATAAAGGAATTAAAGGCGATATTGTAGTTGTTAAAGATGGATTTGCACTAAATTATTTAATTCCTAAAAAAATTGCAATTTATTGTAATAAAGAAAACATTAATTACAATAATAAATATTTAAAAAATTTAGAAAAAATTAAGCGTGAAAAAGAAAATGAATTAAATTCACTATATCAAAAATTAAATAAAAAAGAATTAACTTTCTTTTTGAAAGCTAAAAAGAATAGTGAAGAAGTTTATGGTTCAATTAATATAACTCAGTTTTTAAAACATTTAAATCAAGAATTAAAAACTAATGTTAATAAAAACATGCTTGTTAATTTTAAAAAATTTGATGCCTTTAAGAAATATAAAATTAAAATCAAAATTAAAGAAGATTTAATTGCTTTTGTTTGAATAAATTTAAAAAAACAAACATAGAATGGATTATAGTTTAGATCAAAATATTGTTATAGAAGCTGAAAAAGAAATTATTTCAATTTTGCTAAATTCAAAATTAGGTTTAAATAAAATTTTTGAAAGTGTTAATTGAAATAATTTTTCTTTAATTAAACATCAAGAATTATTTAAAGCAATTAAAGCGCTTTTTCAATTAAATTCTTCAATTAATTTAATTAGTTTAAAACATTATTTAAATCAAAAAAAATTGCTTGAAAATGTTGTTTCTTCCAAATATTTGCTTGAAATTTATAATTTATATATTTCAAGTTCTTATTTAGATAACTATATCAATATTATTGTTGAAGCTTCAACTAAAAGGCAATTGAAATTATTATCAAATAATATTTTAATTAATTTAAAATCGAAAACGCTTTCTGGAAATGAATTAATTGAAAAAATTAATGATAAATTATTAAAAATAAATCAAGCTAATTTTAAAAATACAATCCAAAGAGCTAATAGTGTTGTTGAAAAAGTTGTTGAAATTACAAATAAATTATCGGAAAATGAATTTTCTTACCAAGGAATAATTTCGGAATTTAATTCTTTAGATCAATTAACCCTTGGTTTTCAAAAAGGAGAATTAATAATTGTTGCTGCTCGTCCATCAATGGGAAAAACAGCTTTAGTATTAAATATTGCTAAAAACGTTGCCCAAAACAAATTAAAAAAACACACAATTATCTTTTTTTCTTTTGAAATGCCAAATATTTCATTAGCAACAAGATTGTTATCGCAAGTTAGTGGAATTAATATTCAAAAAATTAAAAGTGGTCAAAATTTTTCACCAGATGATTGAGATAAATTAAAACATGCGAGTTCAAAAATTAATGAATATAACTTATTTTTTGATGATAGTGCTAATTTAAATCTTTTTGAAATTGAATTAAAATTACGAAAATTAATTTATACTCATAAAAGTGTTGATTTAGTTGTCATTGATTATTTACAATTAATTTCAATTAACGGCAAAATTGAATCAAGACAACAAGAAATTGCTAAAATTTCACGAAAACTAAAAGTTTTAGCTCGTAATTTAAATGTTCCAATTATTTGTGTTTCGCAACTATCACGACGAGTTGAAAATCGTGAAAATAAAAAACCAATGATGTCGGATTTAAGAGATTCAGGAGCAATTGAACAAGATGCTGATTTAATTATTTTATTATATCGCGAAAGTTATTATAATAAAAATGAAGATTATGAAAGCGAAGAAGAAATTGATGATGTTGATGTTAATGTTTGTAAAAATAGAAACGGACCAACTGGTAATCTTAAATTAAGATTTTATAAAAAAATTGGTTTATTTTTAGAAAAATAACAACTACAAAAAATGAAAATGAAAAGAATTTTAAAATTATTTATTATTTTTTTAATCCCTTCCCAAGCAAGTTTAAGTGCATCTTGTGGTGCCCCAAACGGGCACAAAATAAATGCTTATTGAAATTCAATTGATGGAAAAAAATATAATCTTTATAATAAAAACTCAAAAAATAAAGAAATATCAAAAATTAATGATTCTACCAATTTAACTTCCGGAATTATTATTCCAAGCGTTGATTTTTTAAATTCAACTATTGAATCACGTCAAACAAATAATAACTTAACAAAGCAACAAATTTCACAATGTTTGCAAGAGCAACAAGCAAATTTAACAAAGCAAAATCCAATTTGAACTAATTTTTATAAAAGTTGAAATTCAAGCCAAGATTTTTCTTATTCTAAAATTGCCCTAAATTCAATAATTGATGGAAAACTAACTCAAATTGATAAAATAAAAGTTATGAATTTACAAGCAACAAGTAAAAAAGATGAATATGAATATATTTATGGTCCAAGTTATATAAATACAATTAAAACCCAATTAGATTCACTTCAAGGAATTGATTCTAAAATTTTTAAAAATAAAGTAAAAACAAGTTTACTTGTTAATTTTTCAAATCCAGATTTAAATAAAGGTGTTAATTTTCAATTTTATTTTGATTTAACTTTTAAAGCAGCTAATTACTCTTACACATTTAAAGTTTTACTTAAAAATTTAGCTTTAAGTTTTTTATTAGTTGATACTAAAGCTAAAAAGAAAAAGAAAAACAGCATTAACTTAAATGATGATAAAAAACCTGAATACCAATGATTTTTTATCGGTTATTATTTTGTTCCTTTTAATAATCCAAAACAAATTAAATATAATCAATATAAACAAGGTGAATATTTTCCAACATATCAAAAATACATTAATGATGCTTGAGGAATTCAAGAAAATTATGGAATTGAATTTGTAAATAAACACTTTGTTAAACAAGCTCCAAAAAAATCACCATTTGAATATTTGCTTTATAATATTGTTCCTAATTCAATTACAAAAACTAAAAATTAAATGAAGTTAAGTAAAACAAAACTTGATTTACTTAACTATTTTAAATTAAATGCCACTTTTAAAAATTGAGCAATATTTTTTAATCAAGAATTAAAAAAAAGTTATTTCTTTTTATTTTTAAAAAAAATAAAAAAAGAGTATCAAAATAATAATTGCAGCCCTAAAAAAGAATTAATTTTTTTAATTTTTTCATTAATTAAACCAACTAAAATAAAATTAATAATAATTGGTCAAGATCCATATTTAAATAATAATGTTGCTAATGGAATTGCTTTTGATGTTTTAAATCAAAACAAATTGCCAGCTTCATTAAAAAATTTAACAAAAGAATATAATAAAAGTTTTAATAGTAATTTTTTAAAAATTCCATTTTTAGATTTAATTAAGCAAAATGTATTTTTTTATAATATTGTTTTAAGCAATAATGGTTCTAAGATTTTATCTCATCAAAATATTGGTTATTTAATTTTTACTAATAACCTTTTAAAATATTTAGCAAAAATCAATAAAAATATTTTAATTGTTAGTTTTGGAAAAAAATTTAAAAATTTAATTTTAAAAAGTGGTTTTAAAAACTATTTTTGTTTTTTTCATCCTTCACCACAAAGCTATCATCTTTTAAAAAAACAAAATCCTTTTTTAAAAATTGAGCAATTTTTACAAAAAGAAAAACAAAATATTTACTGAATTAAAAAAAACTAAACTAATTAATTAATAAAAAATTGTTATAATATTAAAAATATTTAAGTACATTTAACAAAAATTGAATCAATGATTTTGAACAACTACGACATCAAAAATTATGTCGCTAGTTGTTGTTAGTATTTTTATTTTATATTGTATATATAGTGGAATTATTTTTGTATTTTTCCCAAAACGATATAAAGGAATTAGATTTTCAACAAAAAATATAACTTATATTGCAATGCTAACTGCAGCATCGGTAACAATAACAGTTGTTATTTCTAAATTGGTTCCATTTACTGTTTTACCACCAGTTCGAATTTCATTTGAAGGATTAATGGTAAAAATTGCTGGCTTTATTTTTGGTCCGATAGTTGGATTTTTATCAGGAATAATAACTGATTTAATTTGTATTTTATTTATTCCAACCTACTTTCACATTGCCTATTTAATAACAATTGCTTCATATGGTTTTGTTTGCGGATTAGTATCAGTATTTAATGATGCGGTTAAAAAAAGAAAATGAATTATTTTTGTAGTTTCTAATATCTTAATTGCAACATTTTCATTTTTTTTAATTTATAATATGGCAACATTTAGTGGTCATTTAATTCCAATTTATCATAATTTAAAGGTTCCAAAATTATTAGCAATTAGTATTATTTCAAGTGTTTGTGGAGCAATTTTTTTAATTCAATTTCTAGCTTATATTCTTTGTTTTTTACACAAACGAAAAGAAAAAAATACTTTTTTTTCAAAAATTTATTACATTTATGCATCACAAAAATTTTTACCTAAAAATTTTAATGATAATATGTTAGCAATTATTTTTTTAGCAATTGTAACTGAATTATTTGTAACAGCTTTAATTGTTCCTTGAGGAGATTTAAGTTTATTTAAAATTCATTCTGAACAAAAAGCAAGTGGATTTATGGCAATTTTAATATATCGATGCATTGAAGCACCTTTTAAAATTATTTTTAATAGCGCCTTAATATATTCAGCTTACACAGTAATGAAACCATTAATTAATAAGGATAAATAAATTGAAACTTTTTGATTCAAAGAATAACAAAATTAAAAATTTAATTTTAGATCCAAAAAAAACAATTAATATTTATGAGTGTGGTCCAACGGTTTATGATCATATTCATCTTGGTAATTTACGACCAATTTTAATTGTTGATATCATTATTAATTATTTAAAATTTAAAAATATTAAATTTAATTATTTACTAAATATTACTGATATTGATGATAAGATCATTTTAAAAGCACAAAATGAAAATAAAAGTGAAGCTTCAATTAGCTCTTATTATTTAGAGCAATTTTTAACAATTTTAAAAAAATTAAATTTAAATCCACCAACTTCAATTTTACAAGTTACAAATCATTTAAATAATTTAAAAAAAGACTTAAATTCGCTTTTAGATCAAAAAGTTGCTTATTATAAAGCTGATGGAATTTACTTTGAAATTAAAAAATTTCCAAAATACAATCAAATTTCAAAAAATAATCAATTTGCCCTAATTAGTCAAGAAAATAAAGATAGCTTTGATTTTGCGCTTTGAAAAAAAACAAATAAGGGTTTAAATTGAAATTATAATTCAATTTTAGGGCGCCCAGGATGACATTTAGAGTGCGCTAGTTTTATTAGTAATTATTTTAAGGATACAATCAACTTACATTTAGGTGGCGTTGATTTAAAATTTCCCCATCATGAAAATGAAAGAGCAATTTTTTATTTTTTACAACCCCAAAAGGAAATTGCTAATATTTTTTTTCACAACGGTCATGTTTTTATCAAAAAATTAAAAATGTCAAAGTCGTTACAAAATTGTATTTATGTAAAAGATTTTTTAAAAATATATGATTTTAATGTGATTAAATATTTATTTTTATTAAATTCTCCTTTAAAACCATTAAATTTTAATGAAGATGTTTTTAAATTTGCTAATAAAGAAATTATAAAAATAAAAAATTTGGCATTAAAATTAAATGCAATTAAAATTGAGAAATTTAAAATTGAAGAATTTAAAAACAATCAATTTTTAGAACAATTTTTATATTTTTTAGAAAATAATTTAAATTTTCCAAACGCTTTAATGGTCTTAAATAAATTAATTAAAACAATAAATACTAAATTAAAACAAAAAATTGTTGTCAAATCTTTAAATTATCAATTTAAACAAATTTTAAAATTATTAGGCTTTAAATTTAATTAATTTTTTTATCTTTGAAATTAATATTTAGCAATTTTAAAAAATAAAATCAATTATTTTTAAAGTATGGATTTTGAATTTGACTTAGAAAACGATAATTGCGTTTTGTTTTTATATCAAGAAGGAAATAAAATTGCTTTAAATAATTTATTTCAAAAATATTTGTTAATTTCAATAAAAAATATTAAAATAATTCTTGCTAAATTTTACTGTATTCCACTTGAAATAGATGATTTTCATTCTTTGATTTATGAAACATTAAAAAAAACAGCATTAAAATTTTGTGATAAAAAAAAGATTTCATTTAAAAATTATTATTTAAAGAATTTACGATGAAATGTTTTTAATTATATTAAAATTTTTATTTCTAAAAAACACCAGATTTTAAATTATGCTTCTTTTAATCAAGAAAAATTACCACTTTATAGTGCAAATTTTTTAGATTTTAATGATTTAAAACTAAAAGTTATTATTTATGAATCAAATCTTTTATCAAATTATGAAAAAAAAGTTATGCTAAAGTTATTAAAAAATAAATTCTTAACTTCTAAAAATGAAATTAATGCATTTTATCGCGTAAAAAATAAAATTAAATTATTATAATTATTATTATAATTATTTATATTTATGAAAATAAAAGTAATTTTAACCTGCAGTAATTGTTTAAATCGAAATTACCATACTTCGATGAATAAACAAAAAGAATTATTAATTAAAAAATATTGCTTAAATTGTAAAAAACATACCCTTCATAAAGAATCAAAGTAAAATTAAATTAAATGAAATCAAAAAAAAATCAAAAACCTAATCAAGCTTGAATTAAAGATTCCCTAGTTCAATTAGAAAAACTAAAACAAGATCATAAATTAATTCAAAAACAATTAAAGCAAGATCATAAAAAAAAGAAAAAAGCGATTAAAAAAAAGTATGAAGATTTAAGAATTCTTGAAAGTAAAAAATTAAATTTAAATTTTAAAAAAAGAATTGTTGATAAACATAGCAAAAAAATTATTGCTAAAAATTTAAAAAGCGATTATTTAAATAATTACGAAAATTTAAAATTAAAAATTAAAAATTTAAAAAAACAAGCAAAGCATTCTAAAGCTAATAAAAAAGAAATTTTAACAAACATTGATTTAATATTAAATAAAATTAAATGTTTAAAATTAGAATATAAGTTAAATTACGCGAAAAAATTTTCAAAACCAACTAAGACAAACAAAAAAATTGCAATTCAAAATAAAAATTTACAAAAACAAGAAATTAAATTAATTGTTAATGAATTTAAATCAAATTTTGAAGCAACAATAAAAAAACAAAGAAACGCAACTAAAAAATTAAAATCACAAATTAAAAATGAACAAAACGTTTTAGTTGTTAATAAGAAAAAACCAACGCAAGATTATAGCGTTGATCTTTTAAAAGAAAAATTAAAAAATCAAGCTCAAAAAAAACAAAAAGAACAATTGCCAGAATTTCAACAAGGTTTTTTAAAAACATTTCGTCAAATGCCACTTCGTTTATTTAAAGAATTTAAACGTGTTAATTGAATTCAAAGTAACATTAATATTTTTAAAAAATTTTTTTGAGTTTGCTTAATGATTGCGCTAATTGCCCTATTTATTTTTGGAGCTGAAACTTTTATAGTTTGACTTGTTAAAATATTACATATCTCAAAATTTTAAAAAATTATGAACCAAGAAGATAATAAAAATAAAGAAGTAAATCAAGAACCAGAATTAGAAAAAACAAATTCCAAAAATTCTGTTTTTCATAAAGAGCGTAAATGATATATTGTTAATTCTAAAAATGGTCAAGAAGAAAAAACAAAAGAACAAATTATTTCAAGACTTCACTCTTTTAATTTAGATCATTGTTTTTTTGATATTAAAATTATTACTTCAAATCATATTAAAAAAAACAGTAAAAAAATTATTAAAAAAAATGTTTATCCTGGTTATATTTTTATTAATGTAATTATGAATGATAAAGTTTGATATGTAATTAGAAACACCCAAGGTGTAATTGGATTTATTGGTTCATTTGGTAAAGGAATTAAACCATTCCCCCTTTCTAAGATCGAAGTTGATCAATTATTAAATAAAAATCAAAATGATAGTTCTAAATATTTAAAAGCACCTTTTAAAATTAACGATCATGTCAAAATAACATCAGGTTTATTTGAAAATGAACAAGGTAAAATTTTAAGTATTAATTTAAACAAAGCAATAGCAATCGTAGAATTAAATATATTTAATCGATATACTCCAACTGAGTTTTCGTTTAATTTATTAAAAAAAATTAATTAATTATTTAAAAAAATAATATGGCTAAAAAAATTAAGAAAACTGCCAAGTTAGAAATTATGGCAATGCAAGCAAAACCAGGACCAGAATTAGCTTCTCTTGGTATTAATATGATGAGTTTTTGCACAAAATTTAATGCCCTTTCAAAACCACGCGCAAATGAATTGATTCCAGTTTTAATTACTGTATTTGAAGATAAAACTTTTGAATTAGAATTAAAAACATCTCCAACTTCATTTTTATTAAAAAGAGCATTAAAAATTGAAAAAGGTTCACCAAATTCAAAAACAACAAAAGTTGGTGTTTTACCTTTATCAGAAATTAAAAAAATCGCTGCTTATAAATTAGTTGATTTAAATGCTTATGATTTAAAATCAGCAGTTAAAATAATTATTGGTAGTGCTAAAAACATGGGAATTAGTATCGATAATACAAAATAAAAATATGAAATTAGAAAAAAAATCAAAACGATATCAAGAATTAAATAAAAATTTTGATCCTAATAATTTATATACATTATCTGAAAGTATAAATTGATTAAAACAAAATTTAAAAGTAAAATTTAATCCGAGTGTATCAATAATATTAAATTTAAATTTAACTAAAAAAGGAGCAATTCTTTTAAGAGGAAATTTAAATTTACCTTATTTTAACGGTCAAGAAAAAGTTATTTTAGCTTTAAGTAAAACCCAAATTGAACAAGCAAAAAAAGCGAAAGCTAATTATGTTGGTGGTGTTGAATTAATTGAAAAAATTCAAAAAGAAAAATGACTTGATTTTGATTTAATTGTTGCAACAAAAGAAATGATGCCTTTTTTAGCAAAAATTGCTCGTATCATTGGACCAAAAGGATTAATGCCAAGCATTAAAAACGAAACAATTTCAAATGATTTATTTGAAACAATTTCAAAAATAAAAAATTCAAAAGTTTTTTATCGTCAAGATAAATTCGGAATTTTAAATTTAGTAATTGGTAAGCTTGATTTTGAAAATGAAAAATTAATCGAAAATGCTAAATTTGTAATTTCTCAAATTCAAAAATTAAAACCTAGTACCCACAAAGGAAGTTTCATTAAAGATATTTTTATTTATGCAACAATGGGAAAATCATTAAAAATAAATAAAAATAATTTGAAATAAATCTTAAAAAATTATATTATAATAAAGCGTATTTAATTAAAAGGCAAGCAAAATTTAAAATGAGTAGAGTTATTTTAAGAAGCAAAAAAGAAGAAATTGTCAAAGAAATTTATAATAAAATAAATCTTGCCAAAGGATTTATGATTGCTGATTATGACAAAATTTCAGTCAATTTATTTGCTAAACTAAGAAAGGAATTAATAAGTAATAAATGTGAAATAAAAATTTATAAAAATAATTTTTTTAAATTAGCATTA
>Ga0210059_1000004_pt1 | contig 152277 bp, 121 predicted proteins | sample Ectturendosymbi2_FD_188042 | JGI IMG/M metagenome (GOLD analysis project Ga0210059, IMG submission 188042) | Ecteinascidia turbinata endosymbiont from Florida, USA - Sample 2 (SPAdes) (version 2) | ecosystem: Host-associated > Tunicates > Ascidians > Unclassified | place: Key West, Florida...
AGCCAAAGTGTTTGAAATCAATTTCAACTTCAAAACGCTAATATTAATTTAGATTATCACACTTTTAATCCCCAATTAACAAAATTGAGTTGAAAACAAGTAATATTATATAACGTTGCAAAAGGAATTGATTACCATTATAATACTTTAGAAAACACTTTATATAAGCAAGGAAATATATTTTCTGGATTATTTTTTAAAAATCAAGTTTGAGTTACAATATTAGGTCAAAAAAACGCTTCTTTAGCACTAAACAATAATAATTCAGACATTTTAAAACCATTTTGAGAACCTAATAAAGAAATTTCAACATTTTATTTAAGAGTATCTAATAACAATTCAATGAATTGAAATGTTAATCATTCTTATTTAGATGTAACTTTAAATATCTGTAATTTTCAATATGATAATACTTATTGAACACATGGAGCAAACCCAAGATTTGTTGCATCAAGAAATTATACTCCTGCAGTTATAAACTTTGATAAAACAACTGATACAGAATTTGCTAGCTATTATCCAACACATACTCTTTTTACGCGTTCAGCAATATCAACCAAACGAATTTCAACACAATTTAATACTTGAAGTAATGCTAATAAATTTATTGATTTTTATACGTTTTCAGCTAAGATTGGAACATATCTTAAAGGACTTTTTCCAAATTATATTTCAACTTATAAAAACTATTATGATCAAAAAGAAACTCAAAGTGTTGCGATAAATTATAATTCTGCTTTTAAACAAGATGCAAATTATTATGTTGGGGGTTACGATAAAATCGTATCAAAAAGTACAGGTTCTAATGTATATGCTAACGAAAATAATAGTGTATTTTCTGATATAAAAGTTTCAGAATATGATGAACATCATTTTTTTGATTCTGGAAATGTTGTTTTCGATATGTCTTTTCCAACACTTCAAAGACAAAGTGTTGATAATAATTTGTATTTATCTCTTTGATTTATGTATCATGGTTCACCTGGATGTTTATTTTATATTAAAGTTACCGCTGCTGCTTTTATAATGTGTTACAATACTAATGTTTTTGATAATCTTTATAAAATATAATTTAATTAACTAAATTAATATTTAAAAAGTTTATTTCTGAAATTGAAATAAACTTTTTTATTGTTGTAGTTCTATAAGAATAATTAAATATTAATTAAATGCAAAGGAAATTAAAAAATTAATGATTTTTAAATTCATATAATACTAATAAAAAATATTGTTACAAATTTATTTTGTCTTATAAAATAAATTTTTTATAATTATTAAATATTTTTTAGCAACTATAAAAATAAAATAATTGTTAAAAAGGAAAATTAATGATTTCGTTTCTAAGTTCTTTGCTTGTAACGGCAAGTATATCAACTAACGCAATAGGAGCAATATCTACTAGCAGCAATTCTATTAATTTAAGAGCTAATAATAATTCCATCAATGCAAATTCAATTAATTTATCAAAAATTAACGCTAAAGTTAAAAACAAATGGGTTTCACAAAGTGTTTGAAATCAATTTCAACTTCAAAACGCTAATATTAATTTAGATTATCACTCATTTAGGCCTGAATTAATAAAAATGACTTGACAACAAGTAGTATTATACAACATTGCAAAAGGAATTGATTATCATTACAATACTTTAGAAAACACTTTATATAAACAAGGAAGTATATTTACTAATTTATTTTTTCAAAATCAAGTTTGAATTACATTTTTAGGGCAAAAAAACGCTTATTTACCATTAAATAATAACAATCCAGATATTTTAAACCAATTTTGAGAAACTTATAAAGAAACTTCAACATTTTATTTAAGAGTATCTAATAATAATTCAATGAATTGAAATGTTAACCATTCTTATTTAGATGTAACTTTAAATATCTGTTATTTCAATTATGATAATTCTTATTGAACAAAAGGAGAAAATCCAAGATTTGTTGCATTAGCAAATTATACTAATTCGATAGCAGGTCTTGATAAATCAGCCTACAATTATCTTACTAAACCTTTTCAAACACACGCTGTTTTATCAAGTTCAAAAATATCAACTTATGATATTTCAAAACAATTTAACAATTGAAGTAAAGCTAATAAATTTGTTGATTATTATGAATTTTCAGCTAAAGTTGGAACTTATCTTGACGGATATTATAAAAACTATTATGATCAAAAAGAAACTCAAAGCGTTGGGGTAAATTATGATACTGCTCTTAAACAAGGCGCAAATTATGGTATTGGTAGCTACAATCAAATCAGATCAAAATCTACACACTCTATTGTACCTGCTAACGAATATAATAGTGAATTTTCTGATTTAAACGTTTCTTTTCTTGATTTATGTGGTGTTTATAATTATGGAAATGTTGTTTTTGATATATCATTTCCAACACTTCAAAACCAAAGCAACGATAATAATTTGTATTTATCATTTTGATTTGTGAATTACGGAGAAACTTGATATGCTTTTTATCTAAAAGTTACCGCTGCTGCTTTTATGATGTATTACAACACTAGTGTTTTTGATAATGTTTATACAATATAATTTAATTAACTTAAAAATATAAAAACAAAAGTTTATTTCTGGATTTGAAATAAACTTTTTTTATCTTTGTAGTTCTAAAAGGATAATTAAATAATTTATTAAACGCAAAAATTGTTGGTGTAAAATTTATTTAGCATTATAAAATAAATTTTGATATAATAATTTAATATTTTTTAGCAACTATAAAAAATAAAAAAATTATTAAAAGGAAAAATTAATGATTTCGTTTCTTAGTTCTTTACTTGTTATGGCAAGTATATCAACTAACGCAATAGGAGCAATATCTACGAGCAACAATTCTATTAATTTAAAAACTAATAATAATTCAATTAATACAAATTCAATTGATTTATCAAAAATTAATGCTAGTGTTAAAAATACATGAGTTACTCAAAGTGTTTGAAATCAATTCCAACTTCAAAACGCTAATGTTAATTTAGATTATCACATGTTTAACACGCAATTAAAAACAATGTCTTGAAAACAAGTAATATTATCAAATATTACAAAAGGAATTGATTATCATTTTAATAATTTAGAATATATTTTATATAATCAAGGCAATATATTTGCTAATTTATTAAATCAAAATCAAGTTTGAATTACAATATTAGGGCAAAAGAATGCAACTTTAGCACTAAATGATAATAATTCAGATATTTTAAAACCATTTTCAGAACCTAATAAAGCAGTTTCAACATTTTATTTAAGAGTATCTAATAATAATTCAATGAATTGAAATGTTAACCATTCTTATTTAGATGTAACTTTAAATATCTGTAATTTTCAATATGATAATTCTTATTGAACAAAAGGAGCGCTTCCAAGATTTATTGCATCAGCAAATTATAATAACTCAGTAACAGGTCTTGATAAATCAGCTTATAATTATCTTACTAAACCTTATCAATCACATGTTGTTTTATCACGTTCAAAAATATCAGCTAAAGATATTTCAACACAATTTAACACTTGAAGTAACGCTAATAATTTTATTGATTATTATGAATTTTCAGCTAAAGTTGGAACTTATCTTGACGGATATTATAAAAACTATTATGATCAAAAAGAAACTCAAAGAGTTGGTGTAAATTATGATACCGCTCTTAAACAAGGCGCAAATTATGGTATTGGTAGCTACAATCAAATCAGATCAAAATCTACACACTCTATTGTACCTGCTAACGAATATAATAGTGAATTTTCTGATTTAAACATTTCTTTTCTTGATTCATATAATTTTTATGATTATGGAAATGCTATTTTTGATATATCATTTCCAACTCTTCAAAACCAAAGCACTGATAATAATTTGTATTTATCATTTTGATTTGTAAATGCTGGAGAAACTTGATATGCTTTTTATCTTAAAGTTACTAGTGCATCATTAAGTATTAATTACAATACAAATATTTTTGATAATATTTATTCAATATAATTTAATTAACTATAAAAATAAAAGAATTATTAAAAAGGAACAATTAATGATTTCGTTTCTAAGTTCTTTACTTGTAATGGCAAGTATATCAACTAACGCACTTGGAGCAATATCTACGAGCAACAATTCTACAAATTTAAAAACCAATAATAATTTCTTAAACACAAATTCTATTGATTTATCAAAAATTAATGCTAGTGTTAAAAATACATGAGTTTCCCAAAGTGTTTGAAATCAATTTCAACTTCAAAACGCTAATATAAATTTAGATTATCACACATTTAATCCTGAATTAAAAACAATGTCTTGAAAGCAAGTAATATTATCTAATATTACCAAAGGAATTGATTATCATTATAATACTTTAGAAAATAATTTATATAAACAAGGAAGTATATTTACTAGCTTGTTATATCAAAATCAAATTTGAATTACAATATTAGGGCAAAAGAATGCTTCTTTAGCACTAAATAATAATAATTCAAACATTTTAAAACCATTTTGAGAACCAAATAAAGAAATTTCAACATTTTATTTAAGAGTATCAAACAATAATTCAATGAATTGAAATGTAAACCATTCCTATTTAGATGTAACTTTAAATATCTGTAATTTTCAATATGATAATTATTATTGAACAAAAACAATAATTCCAAGATTTGTTGCATCGATAAATTATAATAACGTAGTTTCAAACTTTAATCAAACAAGTTATACTTATGTAAATAATCCAATTCAACAAAATACTATTTTTTCTCGTTCAGGATTATCAACTAATGATATTTCTTTACAACTTAACTCTTGAAGTAACGCTAATAATTTTATTGATTATTATACATTTTCAGCTAAAATTGGAACTTATATTAGTGGAATAACTCCTGATTATAAAAACTATTATAACCAAAGTAAAACTCAAAGTTTTGCATTAAATTATAACTCTACTCCTAAACAAGGTGCTAATTATTTTTTTGATGATAAATACAATAAAATTACCTCAAAAGTTACAAACGCTAGTGTTTATGCTAATGAATATGCTTCTGAAATTTATGATTTAGGAGTTGGTGTTTTTGGTTTTTATAAAGAATGAAGCAACGGCGATGTTGTTTTTGATATGTCATTTCCTTCTTTTCAAAGCCAAAGCGTTGATAAAAATTTATATTTATCACTTTGATTTATAGATTCAGGTAATTATAAAACTTACTTTTATATTAAAGTTACTGCTCCAACTTTAAATATGTATTACAACACTAATGTATTTGATAATATTTATAAAATATAATTTAATTAACTAAATTAATATTTAAAAAGTTTATTTCAATATAAGAAATAAACTTTTTTGTTATAAAATTATAAAAATAGTTTTTTAAACATTTTTATTAAACACATGGTTAAAATAACCTATGAAGAAAACGATAATAAAAACAAAGCTAAAAAGAATTCTTTAAAAAAGAATAAAATTAAAGAAAATGAAGAATTTTATGCCCAAAGAACTAATTTTTTTATTTCAATTTTGTTTTTATTTATTGAAGTTTTACTTTGAACAATTTTGCTTTTTTGTTTAACTTGTTATAAAGTAAGCTTTGCTTTAATTAAAGAATATAATTTAAAATTAATTTTAATTTTTAGTGCTGCTTTTTTTTGCTTTTCGTTTTTATTAACAAATATTGGTTATTTATTAAAGTTTTACCATTCAGATCAATTTAGTTTTAATTTTAGTTTTTTATTTGCTAGTATTTGTATTTATTTATTAGTAAACTTAACAAATTTAAAGTGATATTTTGATTTTGGGATTAGTATTTTTTTTACAATTTTAGGTTTATTTATGGGTACAATTTATGGTGTTTTTATAAAAAAATTTTTCAAATTAAAAAATAAGATATAATTAAAAATGTAGTATATTTTAAATTTTTTTAAATAAATGGCCCTTTTCGGAAATAAAAAAACGCAAAAAGATAAAATTGAAAAATCATTATCAACTCAAGATGAAAATTTTGAAGAATTAGATTCTAATTATAAAAACACTTCTAATTTAGAAGCTATTCTTTCTAAAATTGATGATATCAAAAGTAATTTTGAAAAGCAACTTTCAAAACAAGAAGAAGAAAACAAAAGAAATGAAATATTAAGAAAAAAAGGTTTTTTTGATCAAACAACAAATAACAATTCAGCTAGTATTTTAATCAATAAAGATTTTATTTTTAATAAAAAAGTATTAGCTGATTTAAAAGCAATTGTTCCTAGTTTTAATGATCCTAAAATTACAAACAAAGATATTTTAGATTGGTTAAATAAAGAATTTGATGATGCTAAATATTTTGAATATAGCCAACGAAAAGCAATAAATTTTGATCAAATTGTTAAAAGTTATAAAATTTGAATTTGTGATTGTAATTATTTTTTAATAATAAACGAAAATAATATGAGCAAGCATTTTTTAATTTGAACTAAAAATAACAAAATTATCAAAATTAAAGCAATTAGTAAATGATCAAAAATATTATTTAAAAACTCATTTTTTTCAATTCTTTTTAAAACATTATTTACAACAATAATTGTTTTAATGATGCAATTATTTTTAGTTAATGATTACGTAAATTTTATTATTTTTCACAACTTTGGTATTCCAAGGATTAGAAGCGTTTTATTTTATATTTGTTTATTTTCGTTTTTTTTAACATTTTTTATCTTTTTTTGTATCCCACTTTGAATTTGTAATTCGAAAAACAAAATTAAACTTATTTGTTTTAGCAACATTGTTTATGTGTTAGCAATTGGCGGGACTATTATATATGGAAATATAATAAATTGAGATTATAATATTTTTGAAATTGTTTTCTTAGCAATTTTATTTTGTTATGTTGTTGTTGATATCGCTTTTATTGCAAAGTGTTGAGTTACAAAAAGATAAGGTTTAAAATTAATTATTTTTTAATTTTTTGTAAAAAATAATTAATTTTTTTTTGCGAAATTTTTTGATATGATCCAATTCTTATATGATTTAATTTAAAACAATCAATTTGAGTTCGTTTTAATTCCAAAACAAAATAATTAAAAAACTTAAACATATTTTTTACTTGATGTTTTTTGCCTTCGTGAATTTTAATTTCAACTAAGCAATGATTATTTTTTAAATTGTTTTTTAAAATTTTAACTTGGCATGGTGAAGTTTTGACATTATTTTTTAAAACAATTCCTTTTTGCATTAAATTAATATCGCTTTGGGAAATTGTTTTTGTTATTAAAACTTGATATGTTTTAACAACTTCAAATTTAGGATGCATTAATTTATATGCAAATTCACCATCATTACTAACAATAATTAGGCCAGTTGAATCATAATCTAAGCGACCAATTGGATATAAAAAAGTATTAAACTCTTTAAAATAATCAATAACTTTTTTGCGGTTTTTAAAATCTTTATTAGTGCAAATAACATTTTTTGGTTTGTTAAATAAAAAATAAAGTTTTTTAACTTCAAGGGAATTTATTTTTTGATTATTGAATTCAATTACATCACTAGAATCAACTTTAATGCCAATATTATTTGCTAAAATAGTTGAACCATTTACTTTTATTTTGTGATTTAAAATTAATTTTTCAGCACTTCTTCTTGAGCATATTCCTTTTTGAGCTAAATATTTAGCTAAACGAATTTTTTTACCATTCATAATTATTTGTTGAAATTGAATTGATTTGATTTTCAAGTTTTTGATATTTAAATTCAAATATTGTTTTAAAAATATTTTGTTTTGTTTTAAAAAACATAAAATTAGCTCAATAACAATTTAATAAATTTTGAAAAACAACTAATTTATAAACCATTTTTATTTTGCTTTTTGAAAGCTTAAATTGCTTAATTCAATAAAAAATTAAATCTTGTTTTTGTTTTTTGTTGGTAATTAAAAAAGTTATTGTTTCCGAAATAAAAGAAGCAATATCAAATAAATAATCATTTAAACAAGCAAACTCATAATCAATTAAAAATATTTGCTTTTTTTTAAGCAAAATATTATTAATTACTAAATCATTATGGCATAAAACAAAATTTTTAGGCGCATAATTTTTTAAAAGAATTTTTATTTTTTGTTCCTTGTTTTGCAAGGGTTTTAAAAATTTAAGACTATTTTTTTTAAAATCGGTTAAATTAGTTTTTCAATTATATTTTATAAAGCCTTTAAACGATATTGTGTGCAACTTTTTAACAGCTTTTGCAATTTTTTGAATTGTTTGTTTATTTAAATTGTTTTTGGTTAAAAAATGCGTGTTTTTTAAATATTTAGTAACAATTATTAAATTGCTATTTTGAAAATTAATTTTTTGTTTTAAACAAAATTTAAAATTTGTTGTATTTAAAAAGGATAAAATTTTAATTAAATTAATGCGGTTTAAAAACAAATCGTTATCATGATTTATTTTTTGAATTACAATTTTGTTTTTTAAAATTGTTGTATTACTTAATCCTTGTTGAAATTTCATGATATTTAATTATAATAAAATTAAATTAAAAACATTATTTCAAAATATTAAGTTAAAAAAATGACAGAGTATAAAAAACAAGGTTTTATTCATATTTATTATGGTAACGGAAGAGGAAAAACTTCAATTCTAAATGGAACATGTATTAGAGCATTAGGTGCTAATTTAAAAGTTATTTATTTGCGTTTTTTTAAAAATCGCCCTAGTGCCGAATTAGATTTTTTTAAAAATTACAAAATTAAGCTTGAAATTATTTCTTTTTATAAATCTTCAACTAAATTTATTTGAAACATGAATGAACAAGAGCGTAAAATATTTTATGAAGAGCATTTACAAGGTTTAAATTATTTTGCCAAAATAATTAAAGAAGGAAAATATGATGTTGTAATTGCTGATGAAATAATTGATGTTGTAACTAATAAAATAGTTTCTGATTTGCAATTAGCTAATATTTTAAAACAAAAAGCAAACCATGTTGAAGTTTTATTATCTGGTCATATGCTACCATTAGAGTGTTCAAAAATTGCTAATTTAATTTCAGAAATTAAACTTGTTAAACATTATTACAATCAAGGTGTAAAAGCGCGCCAAGGAATTGAGTTTTAAATAAAATTGAAAAAATTAAATTTAAATATTGTTTTATTTGAGCCTGAAATTGCCGGTAATGTTGGCACAATTATTCGAACTTGTGTTGGAGCTAATGCAACGCTTCATTTAATTATGCCCTTTGGATTTATCTTAACATCCAAATTTATAAAACATGCTAGTTCTCAATACATCAACCAATTAAAATATTTTGTTTATGATAACTATCAAGATTTTGTTTTAAAAAATCCCAATGTTACAATTTTTTATGCAACAAGATATTCGTATTTACCTCACTCAAATATAAATTATTGCCAATATTCAACAATTTTTTTAATGTTTGGTAAGGAATCAACAGGCATAAAAAAAGAAATTCTAGCCCAAAACTTAAAGTTTTGTATTCGAATTCCAATGCAAAAAAATGTGCGCTGTTTAAATTTAGCTTGCTCAGTAGCAATTGTTACTTATGAAGTATTAAGGCAATTTAATTATCAAAATTTAAGTTTACAAGAAGTTCAAAAAGGAAAATACTTTTTAAACCAATTTAAAAAATAAAATTATCCTTTTGGTTTTGGTTTTGGCTTTGGAGGTACAGGATTTGGTGTTCAAACATTATCGTTAGTTTGTTTGTGTAAATTAGCAGCAAAGTAATAATTTGATCATCGAAAAAATAAAGCATATTTAACATTAATTGGTTGCCCGGCACTAACTTTTCCAATTAAAGGAGTTATATCTTCAATTCCTTGGTATACACCATTACGAACAAAAACTAAAATTCCATCTTTGAATCATTTCGATTCAAAAGGAGTTAAATAATCTTTTAATTTTTGAAGTGATGCCCAATAATAATATGAATAGGCACTTTTACCAGCAAAATCAACAACATGTTTTGGATAGGCAATTGATTTAAAATCTTTAGATGTTGTTTCAAAACTTAAAAATGAAACAGGAGAATTTTTAGAATTGCTATCAAATTGTTTTAGTGTTTGGCTTTGGGCGTTATTCATCATCGGAGCAGAATTTCAACATGTTTTAATATCTCCTTTTTGAAAAACATGATCTTTACCGTTATCAGCTTTTAAAATTGAATAGAATTTCTTATAAAATCCTTGTTCACCATATTTTGAATCATCGCTAGCGCTAGCGTATAAATATAATATGAATGATTTTTTTTGACTAATTAATTTATCAAAATCTTGAACTTGGTAATTACAAGAACTAACAAAACTAGTTGATGTTGAAATTGTAAAAACACTTAAAATACCTAAAATAATTTTTTTCAAAATAAAAAAAACCTTTTTTTAAATTATTAATTAATAAAAATTTTAATTAATTATAACCTTGTTTTATTTTAATCCTAATTTTTTTAAAAAAAGATCAATCTTTTTTTGGGCAATTAAATTTGCTTTTTGGGCATTAATTTTTAATAATTCTTTTAAATTTCAAGTTGCTTTAATTTTTTGATAATTAGCTTGAATTTTTGCTAATTCAAAATTAATAGCTGCAATTACTTTTAATTTAAATTCAAAATAATTTTTGTTTTTAAATTCTTGTTCAACTTCTTTAATTGAAATATTTTTAAAACCAGCATAAATAATTATTAAATTACTAATCCCTTTTTTATTTTCTAAATCAAAATAAACTTTGTTTTCACTATCAGTTTTTGCTTTTAAAATTTTTGTTTTAACTTCACTTTTAGAATCTAAAAGCGAAATATAACTATTTTTGTCTTGGCTTGATTTAGACATTTTTTGATTTGGGTTTTGCAAATCATAAATTTTTTTTGTAAAATCTAATTCTAAAATTTTAGGAACAATAAATGTAAAACCATACTTTTTATTAATTCTTTTGGCAATATTTTGACTTAATTCAAGATGTTGTTTTTGATCTTTACCAACAACAACATAATTAGCATCATATAACAAAATATCTGCTGCCATTAAACAAGGATAAAATAATAATCCGCTTGGAATATATTTTGTTTTATTTTCACTTTTAAACAAAAGCGATTTTTGTTTAAATTGAATCATCCTTTTTAATTCACCTAAGTTTGTGTGTGTCATTAATAAATATGCTAAATAAGTGTGTGCATAAATATCACTTTGCACAAATATAATGTTTTTTGTTGATAATCCACAAGCATAATATAAAATAATTAAATCTTGAATTCTTTGTTTAAACTTTAAACTTTCATTTTCATTTTTAATTGTTGAAAGCGCATGTAAATTAGCACCAAAAATAAATAGGGTGTATTTTTCTTGCAATGAAACTAATTTTTTAATCATTGCTAAATAATTACCAATTGTAACATTACCGCTGGTTGTAATCGCTGAAACAATTATATTATTCATTTGCTTGGTATAAATAAAAAAATATGTTAAAATTTTATAATGTTTTTGATTTTATTTTAAAAAACAAATTATTATTTTTGCAAAATTATTAAATGAATTATTCTCTAATTTTTAATTTAAAAAACACAAGTGCTAAAGTTGACTTTATTAAAACCGTTAGTTTGATATTTAAAAAATACAACTGAAAAAACACAAGTTTAAAACAAGCGCAAGTTGTTGTTTTTTTTGGCGGGGATGGTTTGTTGTTAGAAAACTTAAATTCAATTGTTTTAATAAATCCAAAAATTAAGTTTTTATTATTTAAAATGTCAAAGATTGCTTTTTATTATCAATTCAATTTAAATCAATTTGAAGAAGTTATTCAAAATTTTAATCATTTAAAAGTTTTAAAAATTCCTTTAATTGAAATTTTAGCAAATCAAGAAATTTTTTATGCTTTAAATGAAGTAAAAATTATTAATATGGTTAAACCAATTGAATTCAAAATCCAAATTAATGAAACAAATTTTTTAAAAACAAGAGCTTCAGGATTACTAGCAACTAGTTTTTTGGGTGCATCAGGATTTGCTAAAATTTTAAATGGACCCTTATTTTTAACAACTAAAAATAATTTATGAACTTTTAAGGTTTTATTTCCAATTAAAAACTTTTCAAATACCACAATTGAAAATTTTTTTGTGCTTGGCGAAAATCAAAAAATAACATTTAAAAGCAAATATTTAAAATTATTTCATTTAATATTTGATAATAATTGCCGCTTTTTAAACGGAAATGAAATAATGCTAAATTATAATAAAATCTTTATTAATATTTTAGCTCAAAGTAAATTTGAGTTATTAAGTAAATATCAAAATATTTTTTTAAAAAAATAAATTAAATTTAACAAATGGAAAATAATACAAATAGTATCAATTTTATAGCGCTTGGTGGCCAAGATGAAATTGGTTGTAATTTTTATTGCCTTGTTTTTAAACAAGAAATATTAATTTTTGATGTTGGTGCTAAATTACCAATTAAAAACCAAGTTGGCATTAATTATGTTGTTGCTAACTTTAGTTTTTTAAAGCGCAATAAAGAAAAAATAAAAGCAATTTTTATTTCTAAATATTCCCTTGAGCATTGTGGCGCACTTCATTTTTTACTTTTAAGCTTAGAATTAAATGATGTTAAAATATATGCTTCCGAATTAATAACCTATATTCTTAAAAAAACAGCTTGAAAGAAAAACTTTAATTTTTTAATTATTGCACCCAAAGAAATTGTTAAATTTAATTTTCTTCAAGTTGAAGCTTTTGCAACGCTTTCTTCATTTCCTTTTTCATTAGGATATGCAATTTATACACCGCTTGGAACAATAATATATTCAGGTAAATTTATATTTTCAAATTCTAAATCAACAATTTTTAACTCTGATTTAGAGCATTTAGTTCAAATTTCAAAAAAACAAAAGAATTTAATGCTTTTATCTTCTTGCTTAGGAGCGGAAAGAAAAGGATTTACAAGTCCAAATCATGAAGCAAAAAATAAAATTTTAAAACTTATTTCAAGCAATGTAAAACGAATTGTTTTTGTAATTTTAATTAATGATATCTTCCATATTATTGAATTTTTAAAAGTTATTAAAGATATCGCAAGTTATCAAATTGGAATTGAAAATAAAATTTTGCTTTTTATATTTAAATTTTTATTTATTAAATTCAAATTATTTAAAGATATTTTTGAAAATATTAAAAATATTTCGGAAATTGATGATTCTAAAAAAGCAATTATTATTATTTGTGAAAATGAAAACTTGCTTTATAAAAAGTTAATGTTAATTGCTAATTATCAAGATAAACAATTTAAAATTTCAAAGAATGATTTAGTTATCTTAGCAGCGCCTCCTAAAATTGGGAAAGAATTAAATTATGCTGATATTTTAGATGAATTTGCGCGAATTGATGTCAATGTTGTTAACTTTAAACAAGATGAAGTTTGATCAATGTGCCCAGCTAAAGAGGATTTAAAATTATTTTATAGTATTTTTAAACCAAAATTCTTTGTCCCGGTAAATGGGTTTTACAAAAACTTTATTATTGCTAAAAAAGCAATTGCGAATAGTTTTGAAAATTCCAACGCCATTATTTTAGATAACTTTGATCGCTTAAATATTACTAAAATTAAAAACCAATATAAATGCATTGTTAAAACAATTAATACCAAAAAGAATTTAATCTTTTTTAACAACAATAAAAATAATTCTTTAATTACAACTAATATTTTATTAGAGCGTCAAATTTTATCAACCGAAGGAGTTTTAATTGTTTCTTTTTCATTATCTTTAAAAACAAGAAAATTAGCTTCTTCAATTGATGTTCAAATGAGAGGAATTGTTTATATTAATGATTATAAAAAACAACAACAAACAATTGAAGAATTAATTATTGAATTATTAAATAAAAATCAAAAATTATCAACTTTAGATTTGCGCAAAGAAGTTAAAAAAGGATTGTATCAATATTTAAATAAAAACTTTGCAAAGCGCTCAATTATTCTTGTTTTTGTTAGTGAAATATAATATTTAAATCTAAATAAATCAATATAATATATAATAGAAAAGTAATTTATTTGTATTTTTAAACAAAAGTTGTTAAAATTTAAAACAAAAAATTTTTTCTTTACCCAAAAAGTTCATCAAAATTATAATTTTAATTGAATTGTTTTAAGTATCGCATTAATTATCTTTGATTTTGTTGCGATTTTGCAATTTAGTTTAGTTGGGATGTTTTTAGATTCAATTTTTACCCTTCTTTTTGGAATTGGAAAATATATTGCTGCTTTTTTTATTTTTATTAATGCTTTTTTAAAAATCTTAGGAATTACATATAAATGTAAACCAAAATTATATTTGTTTTATGTTTTTTTAGCACTTAGTTTTTTGTTTTTATTTTCTAATATTGCAAATGGAGTTAATTATTTTAACCATATAAAAGGATTTGTTTTTTGAAGGGGTGATTATTTTGTTTTTGGGTTAAAAAACTTTTATCATCTTTGAATTACAAATAGTGTTTTCTTAACAAAGAATAATTATTATTTATCTTTTCTTGCTTGTTTTCAATATGGCGGTGGCATAATTGGAGCGTTTTTTTGTTTTATATTTTTTGAATTAACAATTATTACTTCTTTTATTTTGAGCTCGTTTTTAATTGTTTTTAATTGTTTTTGTTTTTTTAAATTGCATTTTCAAATAGCGCTTAAAAAAACTAAAGCTGAAATTAAAACTCCTAGTTTTCAAAGTGAAATTAGAAAACTTGAACCTAAAAAATTATCCTTTAAGCAAAGTGAATTTAAAAATGATTTAAAAAGATTAGCCCAAATTTCAAGTCAAAATAGCAATAATTTTAATAGTGCACCAAAAAAAGTAAACAAACAACCAAAAACAATATTACCGCGCAAGGATTACCTAAATTTAGTTTTAACAAATTCAAAACGAAACCAAATTTTAAAATCAAGTAAAGTTTCGCCGATGGGTAATATCAATGAAGCAAAAACTAAATTAAATCGAAAGCAATTTAATTTAGTTTGTCAAAAAATTAAAAACTTTGAAAAACTATATGTTAAAGCAAAACTATATGCATTTGAAAACAAAAATATTGATTTTAATTTTATTAGCGTAAAATTAAATATTGATTACAATATTGCAAAAATTATTTTTTATTTTTTAATCCAAGAACAAATTATTAAAACAACAAAGCAAAATGATTTTTAAAGCAAAAAAAATAAAAGAAAATATACAAAGCCAAAATTTAACAAAAACTTGTGAGTTATTTTTGCTTGCTCAAAACAACCATCAAAAATATATTTTTCAAAAACTTAACAAAAGAATTATTAAAAAAATTATTACCAAATCATATTTAAGTTGTCGATATTGTGATAAAATCTTTCAAATTGATAAAAAAATTAAAAAAAACGCCAATTTAAAAGAAAATTGATATATTATAAAATTAAAAAAAATTTTAATTTTTACTTGTAAGTCTTGTTATCAAAGCAAATTTGCAAAAAACGTTTTATCTTATTGCCCGCGTAGCTCAGTGGATAGAGCACATGCCTTCTAAGCCTGGTGTCAAGAGTTCAAATCTCTTCGTGGGTGCCAAAAAAAATTAAATATTTTTTTAGTATCCTAAAAAAATAATATGTTAGTAGTAAAAAAATCTTAAATGAACAAAGATGTTTTGTTTCAATTTGAAATTGATTCAAGTTTTAAGGTTAAATCTATTGTTTCCTTAAAACCTAAAAAAATAATATCCTTGCATGAAAATGCACTTAACAATTTAATTAAAAACTTTGAAATTAAAGGTTTTCGAAAAGGAAAAGTTCCTTTTAATTTAGCAATTCAAAAAATTAGCCCAATTGAAAAAAATAATGCTTATTTAAAAGCAAAAATAAATTTTTGCTTTAAGTTTATGCAATCAAAAATTAAAGAACTTAAAATTATTTCAAAACCTGATTATAAAATAATTCAAGATGATGAAAATTTATTTAAAATAAATTTTTCTTTTTTAACTCAAGAAACTTTATTTGTAAGTGAAATTCCTCAATACAAAAACTTAAACTTTTTTAAACCAAAAGTTCAAGTTGCGCAAAAAGAAATTGAAACTCAAATTGAATTATTGCGAAAAAATCAAGCTTTATATGAAAGCGTTGATAAGTTAATTAGTTTAAATGATTATGTAACAATTGATTATGAAGGCTTTATTGATGATAAAGAATTTTTAAATAACAAAGCCAAAAATACAAGATTATTAATTGGATCTAATACATTTATTAAAGGCTTTGAGACAGGATTATTAAATCATAAAAAAAATGATTTAGTAACGCTTCATTTAAATTACCCCCAAAACTATAAAATTAAACATTTGGCTAACCGAAGGGTTATGTTTAAAATTAGGATTAATGATGTTGAAAAAATAATTTTACCAAAAATTGATCAAGAATTTTTTGAAGAATTACATAATGAAAAAATCAAAGATTTAAAATCTTTACAAGAATTTGTTAAAAAAGAGTTATTTGTTGAAAAAACAAAAAAATTACGTCAAAATTATCTTAATTTAATATTAGGGTTTTTAAGAAGTAAAGCCAAAATTTTAATTCCTAAAAATTTAATTGAACAAAATTTAAAAAATCGCTTTGAGCAATTTAAAAGCGAGTTAAAGAAAAAAGATTTTACTTTAGAAAAATATCTCCAAGTAACAAATTATAGCGAAAAAGAAATTGAAAAAGAATTGAAAAACGAAATAATTGAGCAAATTAAAAACGAAGCCTTAATTTTAAAAATTAAGAATTTAGAAAATATTTCAGTTTTAAATTCTGAAGTTAACAAACAATTAAAAATATTTAAAAAATATGCCCAAAATAAAAACCAAAAAATTGATTTTAATTTTTTAAAAGAAAAATTAACAATTGATATGCTTAAAAATAAAGTGTTTGATTTTTTATTTAACAACAACAAATAAAATATTAAAAGTAATTTAAAAAAAATTTAATGGAAGAAATTTCTTTTTATAAAGAAGGCAAAGCTTTAAAAAACGTTCCGATATTAATTACAAGAGGAAAATATATATTTCCAGGATTTTCTAGAACTTTAGCAATTGGTCGAAAATCTTCGCTTAATGCCTTAAAAATTGCTAAGGAAGAATTTAAAAACCAAATTGTTATTTTATCACAAGTTAATTCAACAGATGATGTCCCTAATATTAAAGATATTTATTTAGTTGGAATTTTAGCTAGTTTTGAAATTGAAAAAGAATGAGATGATAATTCTTTAAGTGTTAAAATAAAATCTTTACGAAGAGTTAAGGTTGATAATTTAAATTATCAAAATAACACTTATTTTGGCGATTTTAAAAGTTTAAATTCTTTTGTTTTAAATAATGAACAATCAAAGAAAACAATTTTAAACATTATTAAAACATTAGAAAATTATGAACTAGATAGTCATGTTATTTTAAAAAACGCCCAAAAAAATGTTTCGTTTGGTGTTGATAGTATTGCCAATTTTTTACCTTTAATGCCTGAAATTATTAAACAAAAAGTTTTAAGTGAATTAAATATTGAAAAACGTTTAACAATTATTTTAAGCTTTATTGTTACAAACAAACAATTTAAAAACAGCGAAATTGAAAACAAACTTAATAAAAAAATTCGCTCTAATATTTCAGGGCAACAAAAAGAATTTTATTTGCGTGAAAAATTAAAAGCAATCAAAGAAGAATTGGGTGAAAATAGCGCCACAAATGAAATGAGTAAGTTTAAAAAACGCTTGCAAAAGGAACCATTTCCAAAATATATTAAAACAAAAGTTTTAAGTGAAATTGATCGCTATGAATCGCTTCCACAATCTTCTTCAGAATCAAATATTGTGCGCAGTTATATTGAAACTGTTATGAGTTTACCTTGATATCAAAAAAACAAGGGCATTAATGATTTAAAATATGCCAAAAAAATATTAGATAAATATCATTTTGGATTAAAAAAAGTAAAAGAAAGAATAATTGAGTTCTTGGCCGTAAAACAAATTAGTAAAAAACAAAAAGGACAAATAATTTGCTTTGTTGGTCCGCCAGGAGTTGGAAAAACTTCTTTAGCAAAAGCAATTGCTGAAGCAACCGGGTTAGAATTTATTCAGCTTTCATTAGGTGGAGTTAAAGATGAATCTGAAATAAGAGGGCATCGTAAAACTTATATTGGCGCAATGCCAGGGCGAATTATTCAATCACTTCGAAAATCAAAAACTATAAATCCGGTCTTTTTACTTGATGAAATTGATAAAATGTCTTCAGATATGAGAGGGGATCCAGCAAGTGCAATGCTTGAAGTATTAGATCCAGATCAAAACAATCATTTTAGTGATCATTATCTTGAAGAACCATATGATTTAAGCAATGTTACATTTATTGCAACTGCAAATTATTATGATAATATTCCTGAACCCTTATTTGATCGAATGGAAATTATTGAATTATCTTCATACACTGAAATTGAAAAAAAACAAATTGCGCTAAATTATTTAGTTCCAAAAGTATTAAATGAACACAATCTTAAAAAAACACAGTTAAAGTTTTTACCAAGCGCTATTTCAGAAATTATTAAATATTACACACGAGAAGCTGGGGTTAGACAATTAAAAAGATGTTTAGATTCAATTGCCCGTAAATTTATTGTTAAATTTTTAAATAAAGAATTCAAAACTTTAAGTGTTAATGTAAGCGTTGTCATTAAATTTTTAGGAAAACATAAAGTTGAACACACCTTAAAAAATAAAGAACCTGAAATTGGCGTTGCAACCGGGTTAGCTTACACTCAATATGGTGGTGATATATTAGCAATTGAAGTTACAAAATTCAAAGGAAAAGGAGCGTTAGTTTTAACTGGAAAATTAGGTGAAGTAATGAAGGAATCAGCTAATATTGCTTTAGGATTTATTAAAGCAAATGCTAAAAAATTTAAAATTGATCCAGAAATTTTTCAAAACTATGATATTCATATCCACATTCCTGAAGGTGCTGTTCCAAAAGATGGACCTTCAGCCGGGATAACTCTAACAAGCGCAATTATTTCTTCTTTAATTAAAGAACCAATTTCCCAAGATCTTGCCATGACTGGTGAAATTACACTTCGAGGTAAAATTTTACCAATTGGTGGCCTTCGTGAAAAATCAATTTCAGCGCATCGAAGCGGTATTACAACAATTCTAATTCCGAAACAAAACAAAAAAAATCTTGAAGATATACCTTTAGAAGTTCGCAACGAATTAAAAATAAAATTAGTTGATTCTTATAGCGAGGTTTATAATTTTGTTTTTAAAAACAAAAAACACTAAATTTATAAAATCAATTTTTAATTATCAGGATTCAAAAAGCAAAATTAAACAATTTTGCTTTTTAGGGCGCTCTAATGTTGGTAAATCAAGTTTAATTAATTTTTTATTTAACCAAAAAAAATTAGCTTACACTTCTAAAAAACCAGGTAAAACAATTTGCTTAAATTTATTTAGTTTTGAAATCGAAAATAAGCTTTATCAATTTTTAGATTCGCCAGGTTATGGATATGGAATAAATTCCAAACAAGAATTAAACAGTTTTCAAAACTTAATGCAAAATTATTTAAAAAAAGCCTCAAATTTAAAGCTTTTAATTCTTTTGTTAGATATAAGAAGAACTAATTCGCAAAACGATAAAATAATGCTTGAATTTTTAAAATTCTTGAAAGTTCCTTTTGTTATTTTTTTTACTAAAATTGATAAATTATCAAATCCAAAAATAAATAAAAACTTAGCAATAATTAAAAAATATTTAAATTTAGATTCTAAAATTGAATATATTTTAACCTCAAGTTTTAAAAAAATAAATTTTGAAGGATGTTGAGAAATTATTTTAAAACATTTAAAAAGTTAAGGATATTAAAAGCTTTTTTATTTTTTTTTAAAATACTTATTCACAATTGAATCAAAAATAAATAATTTTTAAAAACAACTTTAAGCTAAATAATAACTAGTTTAAAAATGGTTTTTCACTTTTAATTCACATGTGAAAAGGTTAAAAAAGGTGGAAACAAAATTTTTTTAATTTTTTTCACAAAGTTATTCACAATTTTTTTAGCTCTATTAAATGGAAATTTCCATGCTCAAAAAAGTTATTCACAATTTCCACAACCCTAATAATAATATTAAATAATAAATATAATATAAATAAAAGGGTCAAATTTTAAAAAAAATAAATTTTGTTAATAACTTTTGCTAATTTAAAGTAAAATTAAAAAAATTGTTAATATAATAATGTTTTTAATTAAAAAAGTAAATAATGAAATTTGAAATAAATAGAAGTTACTTATCAATTCAAATTAATAAAAATTTGAAAATAAGTAGCTATAAAAATGATATTCCTTATTTTAATGGAATATTTTTTGAAGTTTTAGCTAATAAGATAATAATTACAACTTCTGATGGAATAACATCAATTAAAAATACACTAAGTAATAACTTAAAAGTTATTGAACAAGGAAGTTTTTTAGTCGATCGAAAATATTTAGGTTTAATTTTAAGAAAAATTGATGATAACTTAATAACAATTTCAGAAAAAGATAATTTAATTTTAATTAAAGGAAAAAAATTTACTTCCACAATTAATTGCATGGATAAAAAATCTTATCCTAAAAATCTTTTTCAAAACGAAAATTGAACTGGTGTAATTTCAATTAATGCTTTTAGTTTGTATGAAAGTATTAAAAAATGTAAGTTTTTAATTAATCGAAATGAAAAACACTCAGCATTAACTGGAATTAATTTAAAATCAGATTTAAAATTAAATCAATTAGTTTTTAGTGCAACTGATTCATTTCGAATTGCCCAAGTAAAACGAATTGCTAAATTTGAATTTTTTGATATGCAAATGAAAAGTGATATTGATATTATTATTCCTTATAATTTTATTGATGTTTTAGAAAAATTATTATCTGAAAATTATTTAAGTTCAAATAAAAATCAAGATATTAAACTTTTATACAATAAAAACAAGATGCAATTTGTTCAAGATTATGCGCTATCGTCTCAAGAAAGTGATCAAGTTTTATTACAATCTCATTTAATTAATGATTCTTTTCCAAACACAATTAAAATGATTGCAAATCAAGAAGTTAAAAAATGCTCGGAAATTTTAATTAAAAAAAGTGTTTTAGAAAAAGTTGTTGATCGAGTATCTTTATTATCAAATACATTTGATGATAATATTATTCAAATTAAAGTTGATCAAAATTTAATTGATATTTCTTCAACTGTATCTGAAACTGGATCTAGTGATGAAAAAATAGTTAGCAAAAATCTTGAAACAAAAGAAGAAAATTACTCATTTAAAGGCAAAAATCAAAAAATTAGTGTTAATAGTAATTATTTTGCAAGTGCTCTTAAAGCGTTTAGTGAAAACAATGAAGTTCGAATTAAAATTTTTGATTTAGATCAACCTTTAATTATCGAAAACAAAGATAACATTGATCACATTCAATTAATTTTACCAATTCAAGTATATTAAAAAGAAATAATAAATGGAATATAAAGCAAGTTCAATTGAGATCTTAGAAGGATTAGACCCAGTTCGAAAAAGACCTGGTATGTATATTGGTGGTACAAATAAAGAAGGATTTCATCATTTGCTATGAGAAATAGTTGATAATTGTGTTGATGAAGTATTAGCATCGTTTTGCAATTATATTTCAATTAGCATAAACAATGATAAATCAGTAAGTGTTTTTGATAATGGCCGTGGAATTCCAGTTGGAATTCATCCTAAAACTAAAAAAAGTGCTTTAGAAACAGTATTTACAACTTTGCATGCTGGTGGAAAATTTAATAATAATGTTTATAAAGTATCAGGTGGATTACATGGAGTTGGTGCAAGTGTTGTTAATGCGCTTTCTAAAAAAGTAATCGCTAATGTTTATTTAAATGGATTTAAATATCAAATAAGTTTTAAAAATGAAGGTCAAGAAAGTTCAAAACTAACTAAAAGCGCGCAAAATGAAATTGAACATGGCACTAAAATTCAATTTTTTCCTAACTATGATAAATTTGATGAAGGTGTTGATTTTGATTTAACTTTAATTGAATCTAGAATCAAACAAATTGCATTTTTAAATCCAAAATTAAAAATTGATTTTTTTGATTATTCAAATAATAATAAATATCATAAAAAATTTTATTATCAAAACGGAATTATTGATTATTTAAATGAATTAATTAAAGAAGAAAACTCTTTATCCTCAAAAGAAGATGATGATTTAGAAAACCAAAAAAATATTGTTATTATGAAAAAACCATTTTTTGTTTCTAAAAAATGAGAAGATATTATTTTAGATGTTGGTTTTAAATATGGCAACGATTATAATTATCATATTTTTAGTTTTTGTAACAATATTATTACACCAGGGCATGGTTCCCATTTTGATGGGGTTAAACATTGTTTACTAAAAGCTGTTAATGATTATAATTTAAAGTTTTTAAAACAAAACTTTACTTTTAGTTGAGAAGATATTGTTCCTGGTTTAAATTTAATAATTTCTCTAAAACATCCAAATCCGCAATTTGAAGGCCAAACTAAAAACAAATTTTTTTCACGAAATGTTAGAAGTTTAATTATTAAAAATTTAACTGTTTTAATTTATGATTTCTTTTGTGAAAATCCAAAAGAAACAAAAAATATTTTTGAAAAAATTTCAACTTCATATAAAGCTCGTCTTGCAGCTTCAAAGGCTCGTGAAATTGTTATCAATAAAGAAAAACAAAAAATAATGACACTGCCTGGTAAATTAGCTGATTGTCAAAGCAAAGATCCGAGTGTTTCGGAAATTTATATTGTTGAGGGTGATTCAGCTGGTGGAAGTGCCAAATTAGGACGGGATCGAAAATTTCAAGCTATTTTACCGCTGCGTGGTAAGGTTATTAATTCGGAAAAAACAAATCAACATAAAGTTTTTGCAAATAATGAAATTAAATCAATCATAACAGCACTAGGAACTAATATTTTAGCCGCGTTTAATCTTGAAAAATTAAGATATCATAAAATAATTATTATGACTGATGCTGATGTTGATGGATCTCACATTCGAATTTTATTGTTAACATTTTTTTATCGTTATTTAAAAAACTTAATTTTAAACAATAATGTTTATATTGCTTGTCCACCATTATTTAAAATTAAAATGAAACAAAAAGAAAAATATTTTTATGATAATAAAAAACTAAAAGAATTTTTAGATAAGTTAGATAAAAACGCTAAGTATAATTTGCAAAGATATAAAGGATTAGGGGAAATGAATCCTTCACAACTTTGAAATACGACAATGAATCCGCAAAATCGATTTTTAAAAGAAGTTAAGATTAATGATGCTTTTATGGCTTCGGAAATTTTTAAAAACTTAATGGGAATTGATATTAAAGAACGAAAAAAATTTATAAATAATAACGCTCATTTTGTAAAAAATTTAGATATATAAAAAAAAGAAATAATTTATGGAAAAAATTAAAATCGTTGATGTTGTTGATGAAGTAAAAACAAGTTTTTTAGACTATGCAATGAGCGTTATTGTTGCAAGAGCGCTGCCTGATGTTAGAGATGGATTAAAACCAGTGCACCGAAGAATTATTTATGCGATGTATGATTTAAAAATAATGCCTAAAAGTGCTTTTAAAAAATCAGCTCGTATTGTTGGTGAAGTAATTGGGAAATATCATCCCCATGGCGATACATCAGTATATGATGCCATGGTTCGAATGGCACAATTTTTTGCTTATCGAATTCCTTTAATTGATGGCCAAGGAAATTTTGGGTCAATGGATGGAGATTCGCCAGCTGCAATGCGTTATACTGAAGCTAGATTAGCTAAGATTTCAACTTTATTTGTTAAAGATATTGACAAAGAAACTGTTAATTTTGTTAAAAATTATGATGAATCTGAATTAGAACCTCAAGTTCTTCCTTGCTATTTTCCTAACTTAATTGTTAATGGATCATATGGAATTGCTGTTGGGATGGCAACTAATATTTTACCTCATAACTTAGGTGAAGTAATTGAGTGCTTAATAAAATTAGCTGATAATAATGAATTAAGTTTAGAAGAAATTTTAACAATTATTAAGGGCCCGGATTTACCAACTGGTGGATTAATATCAAGTGAAAATCTTTATGAAGTTTATAAAAACGGTCATGGTCCCATTAAAATTAGAGCTAAAGTTGAAATCAAACATTTAGATCCTAAAAAAAGACAAAGCGTTATTATTGTTAAAGAAATTCCTTATCAAGTCAATAAAGCAAAATTAATTACTAAAATTGTTGAATTAATTAATCAAAAATCAATTACTGAAATTAAAGAAATAAGGGATGAATCAAATCAAAAAGGGGTTCGAATTGTTATTGTTTTAAAAAAGGATGTTGATTATCGATTTGTTTTAAATAATTTATATAAATTCACTAATTTACAAATAAATAACACCTTAAATTTTGTTGTTTTAAAAGAAAATATTCCTTATCGAATGTCATTAAAAGAAATATTGCTTTCTTTTATTGAACATTATTTAAAATTAATCCTAAAACGCTCTATTTTTGAATTAAAACAAAAAGAAAGAAAACTTCACATTAACAAAGGATTGTTAATTGCAATTGATAACATTAATTTAATTATTAAAATTATTAAATCTTCAAAAGATAATAAAGTTGCTCTTTTTCGATTTAATCAAGAATTGAATTTAAGTGCAATTCAAGGTAAAGCAATTTTAGAAATGCAATTGCAACGATTAAATCGTTTGCAACAAGACAAATTAAAGTTAGAAATTTTAAATTGTGAGCAACGAATTATTTATTTAAAAGAATTAATTGCTTCAAAACCAAAACAAATTAATGTTTTTAAAGAAGAACAAAACCAAATTAAAGAAAACTTTAAAATCAAAAGATTAAGTAAAATTGTTGATCGTAATTTTGAAATAAATGAAGAGCAATTAATTAAAAAAGAACACTTAATAATTATTTTTTCTGAAAATTCTTACATTAAAGCATTAAAAACAAATGTAATTAATGTTCAAAATCGAGCTGGAAGAGGAAGAAATGTTATTGATAAGAATTTTTTAATTAAACTTTCAACAACAGCATTTAGTTTACAAGATTGTTTATTATTTTCTTCGCTTGGAAAAGTATATAAATTAAAAGCTTATCAAATTCCAAGTTACCTTTCAAATTATTCAAAAGGAATTCCAATTAATAATTTGATTAAAGAACTTAAAGAAAATGAAAAAATTCAAAAAATTATTACGCTTGATTATAAAGCAAACTTTGCTTTTAAATATATATATTTAGTTAGCGCAAAAGGAAAAATTAAAAAAACAAGATTAAGTGCATTTAAAAAAATAAATCGGAGCGGAAAAAAAGCAATTGTTTTAGATAAAAACGATTATTTAGTTGATTCTTTTATTACAAAAGAAAAAAAGAGTGAAGAAATAACAAACCAAGAATATAAAAACAGTGTTGGTGTTGTTACTAAAAAAGGTCAAATTATTAAATTTTTTGAAAATGAGGTTCGCAAAACAGGACGTGTTGGTAAAGGTGTGCGCGCTATAAAATTAAACAAAAATGATTTTGTAATTAATGCCTTTAGTAATTTTGAAGCCCAACAAGAAAAAAAAAGCGCATTTATAGCTTTAGTTTCGGAAAACGGAATTGGTAAAAAAATTAATTTTGGTACCATTTTAAATAAACACCGTTATATTAAAGGCGTTAGAAGTATGAAATTAAATGGCAAAACTGAAAATTTAAAATTTTGCACCTTAATTGATGAATCTAATGATTTATTAGTTTTTACTAAGCAAGGAAAAATTATTCGCATTAATTATCATCAAATTCCAATTCATAAAGGAAGAAATACAAGCGGAGTTAAATTAATTAAGCTTCAAAAAAACGATAAAGTTCAATATGTTAGTGTTATTAAAAAAAACATTGACGCTTCAAACAAAAACAAACCAAAACCTGGCAACTTAAATCATAACCAATTAAAACTTGATGTTGATTAAAAAAATAAAAATAATTAAAATTTATGATTGATAAAAAAAAGCTTTTAAATGATTTTGAAAATGTTTATAACAATTTAAAATCAAAAGATTTTAACCAATTAGATTTACTTTTGGAATTAAAAACAAAAATTAAAGCCTTAAATTGTTTGATTTTTGAAAACGAAACTAACTTAAAAAACAAAAATATTATAAGCAAGCAAATTGCTAAAAATATAAAAGAAAAAGTTAATGCTCAGGAATTAAAAATTAAGATTTTTGATTTAAAAGAATTAAAGACAAAAATTAATTCAAACAACAAAGCAATTTTAGAATTAAAAAATGAAATTAATAACAAAATGTTATTAATTCCTAATTTAGTTGATATAAATGCGCCTTATTTTGAAAAAAAAGAACAATTTTTAGAAATTTTTCGATCAAAACACCTTTTAAAAAAAATAAATTTAAGTCATAAAGATCTTGGAATTAAAGCAAATTTAATTGAATTTAAAAAAGCTAGTAATATTTCTGGTTCTAAATTTTGTATTTATTTAAATAAAGGTTCTTATTTAAAAAGAGCATTAATTGATTTTATGTTAGATACGCATAAAAAAAAATATCAAGAATTATCACTTCCGTATTTAGTTAAAAACAAATCGATGTTTAATAGTGGTCAATATCCAAAATTTAAATTTGATAGTTATCAAATTTTAAATGAAGAATTAAGTTTAATTCCAACTTCAGAAGTATCACTATTAAGTTTTTACGCTAATAAAATTTTTAAAAGCGAAAAATCATTACCAAAATCATTTTGCTCATTTAGTGCTTGTTTTCGTAAAGAAGCTGGAGCGCTAGGAAAAACAACTTCAGGTTTATTTCGGATGCATCAATTTTTTAAAGTTGAATTATTTAAGTTTTGTACACCAAAAAATTCAAATCAAGAATTTGATAATATTGTAAACGATGCTAGCAAAATACTACAATTATTAAATTTGCCATATCGAATAATTTCACTAAATCGCAAGGATTTAGGATTTAGTGCAAGTAAAACTTTTGATTTAGAAGTTTATTCACCATTTTTAAAACAATATGTTGAAGTTTCTTCAATTTCTAATTGTAGTGATTTTCAAGCGCGAAGAGCTAAGATTAGATATAAAGATGAAAATGGAAATATAAATTTTGTTCATACTTTAAATGGTTCTGGTTTAGCAATCGATCGAATTTTTGCTTTAATTTTAGAAAATTATTATGATGAAAACAAAAAAGAAATAATAATTCCGCAAGTTTTAATAAAATATTTAAATTTTGAAAAAATAAAACTTGAAAAATAAAAATATTATTTTAAAGGAATTATTAAATTTAACAAAAAAAGCAATTAAAAATAATGAAGTTCCAAATAGTGCTGTTTTAGTTGATTTAAACTTTAAAATTCTTTTTAAAGCTCATAATTTAAATAAAAGTAACAATTCAATTTGTGAACACGCTGAAATTGTTGTAATTAATAAAGCGATTAAAAACAATTTTGAATTTAATTTAAAAGATTTAATTTTAATTTCAACCCATGAGCCTTGTATGATGTGTTTAGGGGCAATAATTCATGCTAAAATAAAAAATATTATTTATTTATATGATCAACCAAAATTTGGATTTTTAAATTCTAATTTCAATTTTGATCACACAAAAATAAATGCTAAAAAATTAAATTTATCTTTAAAAGAATCATTACAATTTAAAGATAAATTTAATTTCTTTTTTTTAAAATTAAGAAATAAAAATAAATAAATATTTATTATTGATAGCACTATTGTTAATTTTAGTAATCTTCATCTTCATCTTCGCTTTTGTAAGAATCATGAATATATTCTTCATCATCTTGGTTTAAGTTGTTGTTTTCTTCATCTAAAGAACTAATTTTTGAATTTACAAAACACAAAATTAAAATATAAATAAAAAACCCAAAAAACAAAGCTAAAAGCCCAAAAGGGATCATTGCGCTTTTAGTGCAACGAACAATTTCTTTAGCTTTAGTGTTTTTGCTATCACATTCATATATCGCGTTTGATTTAATAATTATTGAAATTGAGAAGAAAAGATTCATGATAAGGTTCAAAACACTAAAAATTGAAAGCAAAGCAACTCCGGCTGTAAATAATGATGAATTGAAATCTTTTCGGCCCACAATAATAAAGACGACACCAAAAATAAATATCCCTAAACTTAGGGTTAGACTTCAAATAATTGCTATTTTTGCTAAATTTTTGATTTTTATTATTTCATTAAAAATTTTTTCCATTTTTACTGTTTTTTTAATTAATTTTTATTGTTTTTTTCTTCTATCAATTCTTCTAAAACAGAAATTTTGTTGTTTGAACTTGATATTATCGATAATATAAAAACCATTGAAAACAAAGAAAACAAAATTATAAAAATTAAAATTGCTAAATTTCAAATTACAACCAATCCTAAAATCGATAGAATCAAATCTACAATTGCCAAAAGCAAAGCTACGCTCGCAAAAATTATAACTGTTGATTTATATTGTTGAATTAATGAAGCGTTTTCTTCTTCGTTTTCTTTAATTTTTCTTTTGATATAAATAGCACTAGAATTAAGAATTAAAACAGCTCCAAATATAATGTTTACCAAGGATAAAACAAAAGCAAATATTATAAACGAAATTGAACTAGCATGTGTTTTTGCCGCAAAAATTGCAATTAGTGACACCATTAAACCAAGCAATAAAAAAAGATCAATAATTGTTGTTAGCTTAGCTGAATGTTTTGTGTTTTTAATATTTTCTAAAATTTTTTCCATATTTATTGTTTCCTTTAATTAGTTTTTATTGTTTTTTAAATTTTTTTTCATATTATTTAATTTTAGGAGTACTTTTGATTTTATTTTCTATTTTTAATTCTTCAATCTTTTTTTCTAAAAAATTAATTTGTGTTTTTGAAAGAATTCAAATTATTACAAGAAAAATAATTGAAAAAAATAAAGCTAAAAAGGAAAGAACTAAAATTGTTGATTTATATGATTTGATAATTAATTTAGATTCTTCATCTTCTTTAATTTTTTGTGTAACAAAAATTCAATAAGAATTAATAATTAATAAAATTGCAAAGATAACATTTGTTGCACTAAAACAACATATAAGAACAACAAATAAAATATAAGAAATCTTAGCAAATATAAAAGCAAGGTCAGGGATGTTGTATACTGGATTTGGTATATATGAAACAGGACAAAAACTATAAATAACTAACATAATAATTAAAAAAACAACTGCTCCAATAAGAAAGATTAGATCTAAAATTGCTCCTGATTTAGCTAATTTTTTAATATTGAAAGTTTTTTCTAAAATTTTTTCCATATTTATACTTTTTAATTATTTTTTTATTAATTGTTGTTGATCAATTTTTTGATACTTTGTATTTTCTAAATAATCTAATTTTGAACTTGTATAAATTCAAAGCACAATATACATAACAAGTGCAAAAAATAAAGCTAAAATAACAAAAATTAAGGCTGTTTTTTTATATGTTTCTACAACTTGTTTTATATTTTTATCATCAATATAAAAAACATAAATTGATTCAATGTTTTTTATTATCAAGATAAAATAAACAAAATTTGAAATAGAAACATAAAGGGTAAAAAAAGAAATAACAAAAACCATAAACAAAAACTGATTTTTGTGTTTAAATAAAAAAATAAAAAATAAAAAAACAAAACAACAACAGTGGAAATATTTACCATTGCTATATTTTTGGTTAATTTTTTAATTTTTGCAATTTTGTTAAACATTTGATTCATAAGTTTATTTTTTAAACGGTTTGGTTATTTTCGATTTCAAGTTTTGCTATTTCTTGCATTAAAAATGTTATTTTTGAATTTGACATAGCCCAAATTACAATAAGCAGAATAAAGGAAAAAATAAAAAAAGCAATTATCGAAAGAATTAACACAATTCTTCTATATGAAAAAATAATTTCTTTGTGTTTTTCACTTTTAAGATCATACAAATAAATTGATGTTGAATTAACAAGGATTAAAATTAAAAATATAGTATTTAAAACACCGCCTACTAACGCAACAATAATTATGAAAATGAAAGGCCCGGATGGAAGCGATAAATGTTTGGGGTTAAAATTTTTTACTGCTTCGCCAATAAGAACACCGATACCAATTATTGACAAAATATTTACGCCAATACTTATTAAAGTTGCTGTTTTAGCAAAATTTCGAACCTTTGTAATTTTTAGTAAAGTTTGTTTCATATTTTTTATTTATTTTTTAATTAATATATAGTTTCGTTAATAATTTTATATTTAAAAAGATTAATTATTTAAATTATTTGTTTCGCTGTTGCTTTTTTAGTTTTCCTATTTTGTTTTTTAAAAATTTTTGTTTTGAGTTTGAAATGATTCAAATTACAATAAAGATAATAAAAGAAAAAACAAAAATACCAATTATTGCAAGTTTTTTTATTGTTTTTTTATATGAAGTAATGTTTGCTTTAAATTCTTTATTTTCAATTTCAAAGGTTGAAATTGAATTTAAATAAAGAATAAGTAAAAATAAAAGCACAACATTTCCAAGGAATCCAACTGCTAAATAAATAGAAATTAAAGAAAAAATTCAATTATCAAGAAAAGAAAAAGTGTTATTTGAAGGAAGATGGTTGTTTTTTGTTAAGAAGTGTAAATAAATAATTATAATAAAAGCAACGTAGGAAACAATATTTAAAATAATTGCTGCTTTACAAGTAGCTTTAATTGCTTTAACTTTTTTAATAACTTGAATAATTTTTTCTTTTTGAACAGCAATATTGTTTTCACTTTGCTCAAAACAATTTTTATTAAATTGTTTTAATCTTGTTTTTAAAAAAACTATTTTTTGCTCTGATATTTCTAAAATTTTTTTTAAACTATGTTTTTGTAACAAGATTTTTGTTTGCGATTTATATTCTTGAATAACCTTGTTAATTTCAAAATCAATGCCATCAATTTTTAAAATAGAATCAAGTTTTGAATTTAGCAAATTATAATTTTTTCTTTTTAATGTAATAAATAATGTAACTAAAAAAAATATAACAATAGCGAATGTAATAAACATAGGTATAACAAACAAAGGTATTGAAAAAATATCAACTTTAACTGGAAATAAAAGCATTGAAGCTCCTATAAAAAGTCCACAAAAAACTCAAACAACTATTACCATCGGAAAAAAATACATTGTTTTCTTTGTTAAATGTTTAATTTCAATTACTATCGAAATTGTTTTTTTAAGATGAGTAAAAGCTTGTTTTGCTTTTATTTCTTCATTTCGAGAATTATTAATTGGTGGTTGATTTAAATTTTGCATTAATTTTAATTTTATTTAATACTTGTTTTTGGTTCAAGAATTTTTTTATTAGGATTTTTTTGGTTTTTAATTTCAAGTTCTTCAATTTCTTGCTCTAAAAATTTTATTTTTGAATTTGATATAACTCACATTATAATAAACATAATAAAAGAAAAAAGAAAAAAAGCAATTATTGAAAGAATTAATATTGTTGTTTTATATGAATCAACAACTTCTTTTACATTGTTATTTTTAATATCATTTGTATAAATAGATGTTGAATTAACAAGAAGTAAAATTAAAAAAACAATTTTTAAAATACCTCCTGCTATCGAAATAATAATAAATAAAATAAGAGCAAAAAGAAATAAACCAGGAGAATTAATGGCTGCTGAGACAATGATAATTACAAGAAAAATTATTGCTAAAATATTAACAACAAGTTTTAAAATAGTTGCGATTTTAGCAAAATCTTTAACTTTTTTAATGCCTTCTAAAACTTTTTTCATATTTATTTTTTAAAATTATTGTTATCGAGATTGTTGGTGTTTTGAATAGTTGTTTTTTCAATTCGTTTTAATTTTTGTATTTTATGTTGTAAAAAAGAAATCGTTGCTATTGATAATTTGGGAATATAAGATATTTGGTTCCGGTATTGGTTTGCTGTAAAAATTTGTATTTGAAATTTGTATTGATCAATATTTTCTTGAACTTCATGATCAATAACATCATATGTATAAAGCGAATTTACAGCTATATTTAAACGTACATAAATTTTGCGTATAAGAATATATGTATATACGAAAAAAAATATTCAAATAATTGTTCCGATCACACCTATTGAACAAATTCCAATAAATAAAAATAAATGTTTTTTTATTTTTATTAAAGACTTATCGTTATCATTATTTAAAAAACCTAAAGAACCTAAAAGAGCAAAAACAATAACAAAAATTAAAACTCATGCCAGAAGAGAAAAATTCATTGTTCATCTTTTTTTTATATAAGATTTAGCCGAATCATTAATTTCTTTTATTTTAGAAATTAATTTTCGAATTTGTTTTAATTCTTTGTTTCTTTGAAAACTTTCGTCTTCCATAATTTTTAAAGTTTAAAATAATTATTTTTTTTTATTTTTTAATATCGTTAATTTTAGATTTTAAAAATGCTAATTTTTTATTTGTTAAATTGAAAATTAAATTATATTTCCCTTTTGATGCGTGAATTTTGCATCTTTTTATAAACGTATCAATAATTTTTTTAATTCTATAATCTAAAATATCATCAGTTGAAAAAAGATTTAATTTTGAATCAATTAAAGCATAATTTTTGTTAACCGAAGCAAAATAAACTATAGTTGAAAAAATAATAATAGCTCCGCCAAAAACACAATATAAAATAATAAATGTTTTATTTCAAGTTGCTAAAGCAATTATCACTCCTAAAGCAAAAACCAAAATTAAAACAAAAGCTCACAAACCATAATAAACATCCATTTCTTTAATCAAGTTTTTAATTTCAACAATTTTAGCAATTAAACTTTCAAGATTTTTAATTTCCGTTTGTTTCTTTAAACTTAAACTTTTTTTTGTTTGTGTTTCTTTTAGTTCCTCAAAATCTTGTTTGCTTTCCATTTTTTTAAATTAATTTTGTTTGTTTGCTTGTTTTTCTAGTTGTTTAATTTTAGATTTCAAAAATGATATTTTGTTGTTTGAAGAAATTCATACCGCAATTATAAAAATTAACGAAAGAAAAAATCCAATAATTGCCAGAATTACAACTAATGATTTATATGATTTAATTATTGAAACAACTTCTGCATCATCTTTAACTTCGTTTGGAATATAAATAGAGCTTGAAGACATAATTAACATGATGTTAACGATAATGTTTGTTATCGCAAACAAAATAACAAATATGATAAATAAAATAAAAAACAAATCTATCAACATTGCGATTCTTTCTTCGTGTGGTGTAATTTTTGTTCCTGGTTTGTATATAGTTAAAAGGTAAGCCGCAAGAAAAATTCAAGTAATTAGCGTTCCTAAAAAGCCAAATAAAAAAATAGCAACAAAAATTGATCCTATTTTAGCTGTTGATTTTGTTTTTTTAACATTTTCTAAAATTCTTTCCATATTTATTTTTTAAAATTATTATTATTATTATTTTTTAGTTGTTTTTTTTAAATATTTTTTTGCAATTTCTTTTTTTAATTTATTTAACTTATCTATTTCCTTGCGCAATATAAATAACCTGTTTTCTAAAAGATCAATCTTTTCGCTTGATAACCTAGGAATACAAAACATATTGAAATTAAAAGAATTGTTGGCACAAAAAAGTTGTATTTGCGATTTATAATGCTTAATTTCTTCTTTAACTTGCTGATCTACGATGTTGAAAGTATAAGCGAACCGATTGTTGAATTTAAATTGGTGTAAATTTTAAATAAATTAACACAAGTTACTATTATAAAAATTATTGTAATAACGTTTAAAATAAGAAGAAAAACATTAACAAAAGAAAAAAGACGCTTTTGATAAGCAGCAATACCAACAATAGCAAAACCCACAACAACAAAAACAACGACTAAAAAACTCACGCATATATATTTTTTTCGATACGATTGTGCCAAATCTTTAATTTCGGTTATTTTAGCAACCAAAAATTTTGTTTCTGCTAATTCCTGAATTTTTTCTTGTTCTTTTGTTTTTAAAGTTTTTATGTTTTCTGTGAATTTATTAATTTCCATTATTTGTTTTGCTTTCTTGTTCTTGGTTTTTAATTAATAACTCATTTAAAAACTTTATTTTTCGTCTTGAATTAAAAACGATTATAAAAAACAATCCTCTAAGAGCTAAAAGAAATGTTATTGTTTTATATCGTTTAATCATTTGGTATAATTGCAAATCTTTAATATCTTCAACAATTATTTTTTTTGTTTCTTTTAGAATTAAAACAAAAAAAACAATTCAGAGCACTATAGTAACAATTATAAAAAAGCCAAAAAAAGCAAGTGGTATTATAATTGCTGCTAAATTATTTTTCTTTGTTATAAATAAAAAAATTAAAAAAGAAGCAAACGAAAGCAAAAAAGTTACAAAATGAACATAAAATGCTATTTTTGCAATATGCTTGATTTGTTTGATGGTTTTTAATAATGAATTAATCATATTTTTAATCAGGAAGAATATTGTTTTTTATTACTTTGCTTTCAACATTTAATTTTATTATTTTATTTTCAAAAAAATCAACTCTTGATTTTGTAACAAAATAAATTACATAAAACATAACAAAAGGAAAAGGAATTGCTAAAAGTAGTAATATTGTTAATTTTGTTTTATATGAAGATAAAATTCCTTGAATTGAATTAACAATATTGTTATTAATTTTATTTAAGAATTTAAAATTAAAAAATAATAGCAAAGAGTTTGTTAATAAAAAGCAAAAAATAAAAAAAGCAAACATAAATCAGCCAAGTATTATTTCAAGGTGATTTTGTTTGCTTTTAATAACTAATATAAAAATAATTGTTGCTAATAAAAATGTTGTTAAAATAGTATTTAAAATTGCTCCAAGCAAGGAAATGCTTTTAATTCTTTTTAAATTTTCAACTTCTTGTTTAACAAAATTATTTTCGATACTGTTTAAAAATAAATCTTTTGCATTTAATAAAAAACGATAAGTTTTTTTAAATGAAGCCATTATTAGTTTGTTTTTTATGGATTAATTTTACTAATTTCTTTCTTTGTTTTTTTAGTTTCAATTGTTGCAAGAATTGCAATTGGTAAAAACATAAATACCCCAAAAGCAATTCCAAATATTCCTAAAATAATAATTTTTCTTTTGTAACAAAATAATTGTTTTTTAAATTCTTTATTATTTATAAATTGTTTAGTTTCAATCATTTGACAAGCAAAAAAAGCAATTGTAGTTGCAATTAAAACTTGTAATGATGTTGTTATATAACTTATTGTTGTAAGTCAAGCTATATCAGTTCTAATTTGAGCAGCGATAAAAAAAGCAAGATTTACATTTGCAACAACGCCACCAATATCAGCGATGCATTTGATAATTTTGTTATTTTGATAAAGATGTTTTAAATTACTCATTTATTTTTAAATATTTATTTTTTATTTTGTTATTTTTGGTTGCTAAATAATTTTTTAATTATAAAAAAATATTAAAATAAGACACATTATTTTAATTTTAATTTAGTTTCTTTTAAAAATTATTTTTAATAATAATAATAATAATGTAAAATAAGAAAAAATTAAAAAAAAATTAAAATGGCTTTTGTTTTTGAAAAACCCTTGCATTATTTGTTCTTTTTTTGTCAAAATTGTTGAAATTACCAAAAATTTTATTTTGAAAAAGAAATTGATTTTGAAAAAGACTTTGATCGGTTTGGAAAATGTCAAAAATGTTTTCAAACTGCAATAATTAATATTAATGTTATTAAAAAATATTATCAAGAATTAAATAAAAACAATCACTAAAATGGGCAATATACCTTGATATTACGTTTTCATTATCATTGTTGCAATTGTTTTTTTTGCAATTGTTGGTTTAGGAATGTATGATAAATACATTAAAAAAAGAGTTGATAAAGATAAAAAGGATAAAAAATTAAATAAAGATAATCCTTTTGTTAAAAAATTATATAATCCAAATCAAAAATCAAAAGAAATTAAAACTAAAATTAAACAAGTAAAACAATTATCTGAATTTGAACAAGTAAAGCAATATAATCTTAATTTACAAAAATCAAACAAACAATATTTAGGAGTTTATAATTATTTTGGTTCTAAAACAAGTATGCGTTTAAAACCGCTAGTGTTTGTGCAAGAAAAAAAAAATAGTTGCTATTTATGTCAACCTTGAGAAAACAAAGTTTTAAGTTTAAATCATCACGATGATAAATATAACACAATGAAGCAAGCAATTGAAAAAGGATATCATCATGTTGGTTGCACTCATGAAGATATTGATTATTTAATTATGCAAAGCAAAATTGAAAAAAATTATTTTTCAAGCGCAACTAAAAATAAAAATTTTAATCTTAAATTAGAGCAATTTAAATATGAAAAACAAATTCGTTTACTTAAAGCTTCAATTCGAAAAAACCCTAATAATTCAAACGAAATTAACAAAAAACTAGAATTGTATTTAAACCAATACCAAGAATTTTTAACAAAAAATAATTTGAAAAGAAACTTAGCAAGAGAGGATATAAATGCTAACGATACCATCATTTTTAGCTAGTAATGGCCCAGATAAAACAAACGAAATTATTATTTGTTTAATAATTGGGGTTGCTTGTATTGTTGGATTTATTACTTCAATATTTTGAGTTATTGCTTTAGCTAAAAGAAGAAAAAGACTTAAAAATAGTTTTGATTCGTTTGGAACTCATAAATCATATTATAATTTATTAATGCTTTGATTATCTTGTGTTATTACCTTTGGGTTTTTAATTGGAGGATTAATAACACTAGGAATTGGAATTGGTGATTTAATAAAATAAAAATTTATTTTTTTATTTGAAAATTTATTTTTAATTTGTAAAATAATAAAAATAAATTTAATTAAAACAAAGTTATCAAAAAAATTTTTATTTTTTTAATTTTAAGTTCATTTTTATTAATGAGTTTAAATTTAAAACAAAATCGTTTTCAAAATAGTATAAACAACAATTTTGTTCACCAAAAAGAGCAAGATAATTTTAGTTTTTATTGAAATAAACAGGTTTTAAAAACAAAAAAAATTAATCAATTTGCTTGTTTTGATAATGGAATATTTTTAAGTAACGATAATTTTTTATTTAAAAAATCATTATTAAATAGCCAATTAAAATCAATAAAGTTACCAAGTAATATCAAAGTTAAGAAGTTAAAAACAACAAAACAAGGGCAATATTGTTTTTTGTTAACAACTAATTCACAACTTTATTTTTTCGATGCTAATTTAAAATATTATTTAATTGCAAATTCAGTTTTAAATTTTAAATTTAGCGCAAGTTATTTATATTTTTTAACCACTAATTATAAGTTGTTTTCTAAAAACTTAAAAACCAACAAAACAAAACAGCTTTTAAAAACTTTAATTTTTAAAAATATTTATTTTAAAAATAATTTCTTATTCGCATCAAGTTTTTCAAACCAATTATTTTTAATTAAAAACCAAAAATATTTAATTTTTAAAAATAAAAAAGAAACGCTTGCAGTCATAAGTTTTAAAATTCTTTTTGTTAATAATAATTTAAACGTTTATATTCAAGATCAATTTAATAATTTATATTGTTTTACAATTAATAATTTAAAAATAAGTTCAATTGCTTTATTATCGGCAAATGTTACTTTATATGATTTAAGTCAAAATTATTTAGTTTTTGACAACTTAGGAAAAACAATTAATATTTTAAATTTTATAACAAAAGCTAAATTCAGTTTTCAAATTAAAAATATTCCTGCAAAAATAATTGCTAATAACAATTCGTTATTTTTTTTAAGTGTTAATAATTATTTATTTGGAATTAATTTAAAAACAAATAAAGAAAACTTAATTTTTCAAGGTGATATTAAAACAATTAATAGCAATAAAAAATTAAATTTTCTTTATTTTAATACTAACAACTCAATTGGGTTTTATAAAAATAACATTTTATCAACCCATAAATATCTTTTTGAAATTAATAAGCTTGTGTTTTTGAAAAAAAATGCAAGCTTATTTTTTTTAAACCAGGCCAATCAAATCTTTGTTTTAAATTTTAAAATTTTAGATTTTTTAAATTTAAACAATAATGAAGTTTTTAATAATTCAATTCATTACTATTTAAAAAATCAAGTTTTTGATTTTGGTTTAGATAGCCAATTTTTAAATAAAATTTATTTAAATAATAAAATTGTTAATTTAAAATCTTTTCAAATTAACAACACTAATGTAATCAATTCTTTAAAAATTGTTGTTAATAAAGATTTTTTATCAGTTTTAAGTTGTTTTTTTGATCTTGATAAAAACCAAATTGATTACAACCAAGGTTGTATTACTTTAAAAGTTGAAATAATTGCATCGCAAAATTTTAATATTTTTCAAAATCAAAGCAATTGTTTTTTTCAAGATCTAGGTGAAAACATTAATAATTATAATTTAGGCCAGGTTCATATTTTAAATTCGTTAGCTTCGTTTTGTGAAGTTATAAATTTAAGTAATGTTCCAATTTTAGATCAACAAAATTCCAAATTATATCTTGGAACTTTAAAAAATAGCGTTTTTATTATTTCAAAAATATTTTCGCTTAACAAAACAAGTAATCAATTTTTAATTACCAAAAAAGGGTTATATAAACTAGTTATCATCAATAAATTTAAACAAAGCAAAATTTATTATATTAGCGTTGATGCACCATTAAATTTTAATTATGCAATTAATAATAATTTTAAAAATAAATCCACTTTATTAAAACTTAAATATAACTTTTTATTATCAAGTCTAAATAGTGCTCAAAAAAATTCTTTATGTTTAAGTGTTAATAAATATCAATTTAAAATTATAAAATACGGCTTAAATTGAATTAGTCAAAATCAAAAAAACGTAAAATTTCAAAATTTAAATTGTTGGAATTTTTTAACAAATTTGTTTTTAGCAAATATTTCTCAATTTGTTTTACCTAAAACAATTAATAAAGATTTAAAGTTTGATTTTTCTTTTTTAAATCAAAAAATAACATTTCAATTAAACAACTATATAAATTTAATTTTACATAAGATCGATAAAAACACTTTTCAAAAAGATTTAAAACTTTTAAATTTAGAAAAATTAAATTTAAATAATTTTACTTATTCAATTAAAAATGCAAATCAAATTTTAGCTGATTCAACAAATTATCAAAAATATATTAAGCAAAACGCAACAATTTTAATTAATAAAGTGTTTTTGAAATACAAACTTTCAAAACAAGTAATTCAAAAGGGAACAAGCCTTTTTGAAAATAATTTATTTAATTATTGCCAAAAAACAACTTGAAGTACAAATTTTAAAAACACTTTTGCTAAAAGTTATAATTTTGCTTTATTAAATAGCGATGTTACAAAATTTGCTTTAAAAAACGAGCCTAAAAAAAATAATTCAAACACAACTAATGTTTATTTAATTTTAATTATTGTTGGCGTTTTAATTATTTTATTATTAATTATTTTTGCTTATCGATATCGTCATAAAATAAAATACATTTTAAAAGGAAAAAAATATGATTAATCATATTTTAGTAACCATGGTTTTAAATCATCACAACCATGATTTAAACATCACAATTTTAATAAATAAAATTTTAAATATTATTATGCCAATTTTAATGGCCCTTTCAATTGCGCTAGCAACAATATATACTGCAATTACATTTATTTCTGGATTTAGTGATATTAACGCTGAAGAGCGAAAACAAAAAATAAAACGATTAGTTTGAATTTGAATTTGTGCTGGTGGCGTTTTTTTAACTTCAAGCATTGTTTTGCTTTTAAAGCAATATTTTGAAAAATTAATTATTCATTAATTTTTAAATGAACAAAATTAAGATTTTTTGTTTTGGGTTTTTATTTTTTTATTTAAGTATTGCAATATTAATTTTTATTATTGATGATAATTTAAATGAAAGCAAAAACTTATTGTTAGCAAGTCAAAATTCAATATTTTCTTGAATTGAAGATTTCTTTAATTTTATTGGCTATCATTATTTTATTTTGCCTTTAACTTGACTTGTTCATTCTTTAAGTGAAATTATTATTTTTATTTCAAAATCTAATTTTTTGAACATGATTATTTTTCAAAATAAAAATAATTTATTTAAAAACAACAGTTTTTATTTATGAGCATTTGTGGCAAGTTTTTGTTTGCTAATTTTTATTATTGTTTACAAATTTTTTAAAATGATGACTTGTAATTATTTTAAACAAAAAGAAATGTTTAAAAATATTTTAAAACAAATTGCTTTTATTTTAATTTTAACACCCTTAATTCCGTTTTTATTTTACAGCGTTAATTTTATAATAACACTTGTTTTAACTTTTTTAAAAATTAATGATTCTAAAAATAATGTTGCTTTAATTATTTTTAATTGCTCTTTTTTAAATCAGATTCATGATCTTAAAAAAATACCCCAACATTTGCAAGATTTTGATTATGAACACCTTTCTTTTATTTTGTGTTTTTTTTCTTTGCTTGTTGTAACTTATTGTTTGTTTAAAATAGTTATTAAACTAATTGTTGTGTGTTTAGAAATATTTTGATTATTAGCGTTTAGTTTTTTTGTTGTATTTGCATCTTTAGCTAGCGAATATAACAATTCTAACTTAGTTAAAAATCATCTTAATTTAACAATTCAGCGCTGAGCAATATTTGTGTTTTTTATTTCTTCGTTTGCTGTTTTTAAAAGTAATTTTCATTTTCTTACCTTTTTAGCGCTACATTCTTCTTTAAAGGGTAGCTCGCAAGTACTATTTTTAATTGTTTTAATTTTAGCTAGTTCGTTTTTAATTTTAGAAGTTCCAATTTTAATTTCTTATTTAATGTCTGGTTCAACCCTATTAAATCCTTATTTACATAATTCAAGATTTTTTTCAAAATTTTTAATTTTAAAAAACTTAAAAAATAAAACATTCAATAAATTAAGTAAATGAAGAGCGAAAAAAAACAGTACTAAAAATTCAAACAATTCTTTTTTAAAACCAAAAAAATTTGTTTTAGATAAAAATAATTCCAATTTCAATTTAAAAAACTCAAACTTAAATAACTTTAAATTAAATAACAAAACCTTAAATAACGATTTAAAAGGATATTGATAAAAATAAACATGGATGTAAAACAAGAAAGCTTTATTAGCAAACGCACTTGCAATTCAAAATTAATTTTATTTTCAATATTTAACGGTATTAATTTAAAAGACTTGCTTTTTATTTGTGTTTATTTATTAGTTGGTTTTGGGTTATTTTTTTTAATTTTAACCTTAAGTTTTATTTGAAGTATTGTTTTTGGATGCACCAATTTAGTTTTATTAATATTTTTGTTAACTTTTGTTAAAAAAGAAGAATTAAAATGTTATCAAATTCTATTTTTAATTCTTAAATATTTAATTAGTGCTAAAAAAATAAATCCTAAATTAATTAAAATTAAGGTTGCTAAAAAAACGGAAATTGAAAATATTTATAAAATTCAAAATTATTTTTTAACAATTTTAAAAATTGATAATGTATCTTTGAGTGAATTAAACAACAAAGAGTCTTGTTTTCATTTACAAAAATACGAAATGTTTTTAAAAAAATTAAAACTATTTAATTTTGATTTTGTAAAATTAGCGCTTCCGTTTCATTTTTTTATATCTTTAGCTAATAAAAATTTAAAACAAAAAGTAAAAAATAATTTTGGCTTTAGCAATAACTTTTTTTTAATTATTTATTCATTTAAAAAAAGCGAATTAATAAATTTAAGAAAAAAATTATTACTTTTAAATGAAGAAGATTTTAAAATTTTAGCAATTGAAACAAAAATTGAGCTTTATATTCTAAATTATTTTGGTTTTAATTTTGAAAGCAAAAAAATTATTTTTAAACACAATTACATTAAGTTTTCAAACAATAATTATGTTTGCGTTAAAAAAATTAGTAATTATCCATTTTGTATATATTCTCAACTAGGTCAAATACTAACAAGTGAAACAAATGTTGATGTTTTAATTAAAAAAGCAAACATTAACGAACACGATGCAATCAAGCGTGTTGATATTTCACTTCAAAATATTAAAGCAAATCATTTTTTTAAATTTTCAAAACAATTATCTAAAATTAATCAGGAAAACTTGTTATTGAATTTACAAGATGATTTAATTAATAATAATGAATTTTTATCTTTATTTGAAACATATTTAATTTTTAAAGCACCAAATAAACAAGAATTAAATAAATTAGCAAAAAAATATTGCGCAAAAATTAAAAACTTTAATTTTGAAATTAATAATTTAAGTTTTAAACAAGAAATAATTTTACAAAAACCTTTAATTTCATTTCAACTTTTAAATAAAGGGCAAGAAATTTCAAATCTTTCTTTTGTTTTGTTATGATTTTTTAATAACAATAATTGTATTGATTTTAATGGGTTTTTGTTAGGTGAAAATTTATTAAATAATAGCCCAGTTATTTTTGATCAATTAAAGCGAAATAAAAATCACTTGAATTCAAATTTAATAATTCTAGGAACTTCAGGATCGGGAAAAACTTTCAATTGTTTTAATCATGTTAAAAATAATTTAAAACGCAATATCAAAACAATTATTATTGATTTTGAAAACGAATATTTGTTTTTAAAAAAACATTGTGATGACTTTTTAAACTTAAATTTTAAAGATTTAAACTTTAATCCGTTTTATATTTTTAAAAATTCAATCAAAGAGCAATGTAAACTAATTGTTACTTTTTTTAAAATTTATTTTAAAAACTTTAATTTAAAACTGCAATATCAATTAAGCAAATTAATTTTAGAGTTGTATTTAGAATTTAAAATTTCTGAAACAAATTTTAAGGATTTTGATTCAAATTGACCAACTTTTAAAAATTTATACCAATTAATTTTGCAAAAAAACAAAATTGTTTATCAAGAATTAAAAAATTACTTATGAATTTTTATTAATGAATTTGAATTTAAAAACAATACTTCAAAAACAATTTTAAAATTAAATAAAAAATTAACAATTATTAATTTAGCTAATTTAGCAATTGTTTCAAAACAAAATGAAGTTTATTTATATTTGTTGTTAGAGTTTTTAAACCAAGTTGTTAATTTAAATTTTAATAATCAAAAAAGTTTTATTAACATAATAATTGATGAAGCCCATTTGTTATTAAATGAAACTTACAAGCAATGTTTATTATTTTTTGCAAATTTAATGAAAAGAATTCGAAAATATAATGGTTATTTAACATTAATTACCCAAAACATTGCTGATTTAATATCAAATAATGATGCTAAATTAGCACTATTAAATAATTGTCAGTATCTTTTAATTCATAAATTAAATGAGCAAGATTTAAATGCGTTAAATAATTTATTTTTGTTAAAACATAATTTAAGTGAATTTACTTTAAAAAAATTAGCTAATCTTAAAAGCCAAGAGTGTTTACTAATTGATAATTTAAAAATTTACTTCATAAGAATTAAATTATTTGTAAAATAAAATTATTAATACTATTTTAAAAAAAGGACTTTATTAAAATGAAAGTATATATTTGTAAAGATAAATATGAGTTAGGTCAAAAAGTAGCTGCTTTAATCTTAAAAAAAATTAAAAACGCTAATTTAAAAAATGAAAGCTTTAATTTAGGATTACCAACTGGAGAATCTCCGCTAACAACATATGCCCAAATTCGCAAGGATTTTAAAGAAAACTCAACAAATTGAAAAAATATTAATGTTATTAATTTGGATGAATATATTGGTTTAAAACCAGATCATAAACAATCTTATTATTATTATATGAACACTAATTTATATGAACCTTTAAAATTAGATAAAAAACAAATCTTTATTCCTAAAGGAGTTGGGGAATATTTAAAATACGCTCAAGAATATGATGCAATTATTAAAAAATTAGGGGGCATTGATTTACAATTGTTAAGTGTTGGTAGAAATGGACACATTGGATATAACGAACCGCCAGCTGATTTTAATTCACTAACCCATCAAGAAAATTTAAAACACTCAACAATTGTTGCTAATTCTCGTTTTTTTGAAAATCAGAATCAAGTTCCAAAAAGTGCAATCACAATGGGTGTTAAATCAATAATGAATGCTAAAGAAATTATTTTTATTGCTTATGGATATCCAAAAACTAATGTTGTTAAAAAAATGTTACAAGATGATAAAATTTCTAATTTATTGCCATGCTCAATTTTAAAAAAACACCCAAATGTAAAAATGTTTATTGATTATGCAGCTGCTAGCGAATTAAAAAATAAAAACAATTTTTTACTTGATTTTTAAAAAAAATAATTACAATAAAATTAAGTTAATCTTTTTAATTTTTGTATTAACCATATAAAAAGTTAAAAAAAATATCAAAAACTAATTAAGTAAAAATTAAAAATTTAAAAAAAATTAATTAAAAAGATTGACCCAATATATAAAAACTTCATTTATTTATATTAAAAGGTTATTGTGGGAAATTTATTACAAATTAAAAAAGGCCGACAAAAAACCAAAACAAAACCAAAAATTGTAAAACAAAAAAGCCAATTTCGAACAAATTTGCTTAATAACTTACAAGCGCTGGGAAAAGCACTGCAATTTCCGATCGCTGTTTTACCGTTTGCTGCGATTTTAAATCGTTTTGGTTCGCTAGGGTTAGCTTATACAACAAACCCTGGAGTTGTGGTTAATGGTCACGCCGAAATAACAAATGTTGTTGGTTATTGAATTTCTTTTATAATTCAACAACCAGGTGCCGTAATATTTGCTAATTTAGCGCTGTTCTTTGCGATTGGTTGTGGTTTTGGTTTAGCTAAGGATAACCGAGGGGAAGCTGCGTTAGCAGCTGTTGCCTTCTTTGTTGTTAACGTTGCCTTTACTGGATCACAACACACTCTTCCTGAAATGATATATGGTCATATTCCGTTTTCAGGAGCACTGTATTTAAGGGATGCTCAAGGTAATTTAACGCAGCATTTAAAATTATATTACGCCTATAAAAACGGTAGTTTAACTTATGTGTTAGATATCGGAGTTGTTGGTGGAATTGTTGCTGGTTGTTTTACTGCTTATTTATATAATCGTACCAAAGGAATTCAACTTCCTCAAGTTCTATCATTTTTTGGTGGAAGAAGATTTGTTCCAATGCTAGCGATTGCAATTGCAATTCCAACTTCATTTATTTACGCAATTATTTGACCTTGAGTTCAATTTGGATTAACCCAATTTGGTAATTCAATGTCAGGTTCTGGATTTGCTGCTGTTGCAGGTGCTTTTGCATATGGGGTAATTAATCGATTATTACAACCTTTTGGGATGCATCAAATCCTAAATACATTTTTATGATTCCAACTACCAATTTCAGGACCAAAAGTAGCTCCAATTACAGGTCAAGTATATGCTGGTGGAATCTTTACTCAAAATGGTGATATTAACGCATATATTAATCAAATTTTTGGATCAGGAAACTTCCAATCTGGATACTTCCCAATGTTCCTAGGTGGATTACCAGCCATTGTTGTTGCAATTATTGTTTGCGCGCGTAAAGAGCATCGAAAAGCGGTGTTAGGATTCTTTGCTGGTGCTGGATTAGTATCGTTTCTAACCGGAATTGATGAACCAATTTTATTCTCATTTTGTTTTGTTGGCCCCCAAGTTTGATTAATGCATTGTTTATTTACTGGTATTTTTGCTGGTATTGTTATTGCAATGCACATTCATGTCGGATTTGGATTTAGTGCCGGATTTGTTGACTATTTAATTTCATTGCCGCAGGCGTGAGGATTCTCGGTTCACGAAGGAGCGGTAAATGGTAAATTATTTGGAATTTTATCAAACCCATTATGAATTCTTCCTTTATCAGTTGTTTGCTTTATTGTTTACTACTTTACTTTCCATTTCTTTATCAAGAAATTTAACATTATGACTCCAGGTCGCGAAAAAGACTATGTTGGTGTTGTTAAAAAAGCTAAAGTAAAAGGACAATCAAAACGAAGTCGATATATTAACATGGCAAAAGAAATTATTGCTGCTGTTGGTGAAGATAACATTGATGTTGTATCAAATTGTGCAACAAGATTAAGAATGGAATTAAAAGATAATTCAAAAATTGACAAAACACGAATTTTAAAAACAGGTGTGTTTGGTATTAATACAATTGGTAAGAAAACAGTTCATATTATTGTTGGTACCGATGTTGAACACGTTGTTGATGAAATTAAAGAAATTGTTCATAAATAAAAAAAAGTAAAAATTAAAAGAATTAAAATGATTAAGTTAATTGTTGCATCTTCAAAGCAAAAAGCAAGTAAAAAAGCAGCTCAAATAATAATTGAGCTTTTAAATAAAAAACCAAATTGTGTTTTAGGACTAGCAACAGGGCAAAGCCCAATATTAACTTATCAAGAATTAATTCAAGATCATTTAAAAAATAAGCGCTCTTATTCAAATGTAACAACATTTAATCTTGATGAATATGTTGGTGTAAATGTAAATAATAAAATTTCATATCATTATTATATGAAAACTAATTTGTTTGATTATTTAGATATTAAAAAAGAAAACACATTTATTCCACAAGGAGATAGCAATTATTTAGAATACGCAAATAAATATGATGATTTAATTGCTTTAAAAAACGGAATTGATTTACAAATATTAGGACTTGGTGAAAACGGTCATATTGGATTTAATGAACCAGGTAGCAACCCAAATTCAAAAACTCGCGTTGTTAATTTAACAAAATCAACAATTAAAGCAAATTCTCGGTTTTTCAATTCAATTGAAGATGTTCCAAAACAAGCAATTTCAATGGGAATAAAATCTATTTTAAGTGCCAAAAAGATTTTACTCTTAGCTTTTGGATCTAAAAAAGCAAATGCAATTAAAGAATTATTTAAAGCTCAAAAATTAAAAAAACCAAATATCAATGTTCCTTGTACATATTTAATCAATCATGAAAATGTTGTTGTTATCCTTGATTTAAAAGCAGCTGCTTTATTAAAAGAAATATAAAAATAAAAATAAAAATAAAAAAATAATTATGTTTAAAAATTTAAGACTTGTTAAACAACCAACCTTTGAAAAGCCAAACACATTTTTTGAAGGTTCAAAAAAATTGTTTAACAAAGATGCTGGGATGCGCATGCTTAATGCAATGCAAAGACTAGGAAAAACACTGCAATTTCCGATTGCTGTTTTACCCTTTGCTGCGATTTTAAATCGTTTTGGTGCTTTAGGTTTAGCATATGCCCATCAAGATACAAACCCAGTTGGTTTTTGAATTTCAACAATTGTTCAAATTCCTGGGGGAATTATCTTTACAAAGTTAGCGTTATTTTTTGCAATTGGTTGTGGATTTGGACTCGCAAAAGATAATCGAGGTGAGGCTTCGTTAGCTGCGGTTGCTTTTTTTGTTGTAACCTTAGCTTTAACTGGTCAACACTCACTTCCAGAAATGATTTATGGACACATGAAAGCAAATGCTAACATGTATCTTCGTGATGCACAAGGAAACTTGACAACGAATTTAAAACTATACTACGCTTATCAAGGTGGCGCCTTAAAATACGTCCTAGATATTGGTGTTGTTGGTGGTATCGTTGCTGGTTGCTTTACGGCATTTTTATATAATCGAACAAAAAATATAAATTTACCTCAAGTTCTATCATTTTTTGGGGGAAGAAGATTTGTACCAATGCTAGCTATTACAGTTGCTGTTCCAACTTCATTTGTATACGCTATTATTTGACCTTGAGTTCAATATGGATTAACAATATTTGGTCATTCAATTCAAGGATCAGGAGCTGCAGGTGTTGGTGGTGCTTTCGCTTATGGGTTATTAAATCGAATTTTATTACCCTTTGGAATGCATCAAATTTTAAATATCTTCCTATGATTCCAATTACCAATTTCAGGACAACACATTGCTCCAGGTACTGGTGCTGTTTTAAATAATGGTCAAATTTTAACAGTTAATGGTGATATTAACGCCTTTACTGCTGGAATTTTTGGATCAGGAAACTTCCAATCTGGATATTTCCCAATTATGATGGGGGGCTTACCAGCAGCGGTTGTTGCCATGATTTATACTGCTAAAAAGGAAAATCGAGAAGCGGTAGCTGGATTCTTAGCTGGTGCCGCCGGAATTTCATTCTTAACAGGTATTACGGAACCAATTGAGTTTACATTCGTATTCTTAAGCCCGGTATTATGATTAATGCATGCTTTCTTTACAGGAATATCTAATGCTATAATTATTGGAATGCACATTCATGTTGGATTTGGATTCTCTTCAGGATTTATTGACTATGTAATTTCATTCGCACAATCATGAGGATTTGCTCATCATGAAGGAGTATTAAATGGTGGCGGAATTGGAGTATTAGCAAACCCATTATGAATCTTCCCAATTTCAGCTGCATTCTTTGCTCTATATTTTGTATCATTTTATTGAGTAATCAAAAAAATGAATATTCAAACTCCAGGACGTGAAGATAACTTTGTTGCTCCAGTAAAAGTTAAAAAAACTAAAAAAGGAAGCAAAACTTCAAAATATGACACAATGGCTAAAGGTATAATTGAAGCTATTGGTGCTGATAATATTGTTTCTGTATCAAATTGTGCAACAAGATTAAGAATTCAATTAGCTTCAAAAGATGTTAAAATTGATGAAGCAAAAATTAAAGCAACTGGTGTTTATGGTCTAACAAGAGTTGGAGATACATCACTTCAAATTGTAATTGGACCTGATGTTGAACATGTTACAGACATCACAAAACAGATATTAAAACTTTAAAATTAAATAACTTTTAACATTTTAAAAAAACAGCAAATTTTGCTGTTTTTTTTATTTTCCTAGTATAATAAAAAAATACAATTTAAAAATAAAAAAATTGTTAAAATGGAAAAAAATAAATCATTTTTTGAAAAAAAATCTTTTTTAATTGCATTTTTATTCACAATTGTTGTTGTTGGAACAACACTATTTTTAATTTTTTTTCAAGTTAATGCCAAAAGTTCTTATTATCAAGAAAAAAATAAAGAATATCTTCAAAAAGATTTAACCAACATCAATTTTAATTTAACAAACAAAAACAATGCTTATGAATTATATTATGCAATCTATTTTCAATTAGCGCGCTTAGCTAATATTGATCCCGATTCAATTTTACAAGCTGAAGCATATCAACAACGAAATGAATTTTATGCTGATAGCGTTGTAATTTTTGATATTGTTAAAAACAATAAAAAAAATTTAATTGCTAATTATTTTATCAAATTAGGCAAAAACAATTCTAAAAATTATTATTTAAATCTTACTTTTAAAAAAAATACTAATTTTTTAATTCAAATTAATATTTCGCAAAATTCTAAATATTTTAAAGCAATAAATAAATCTTATTATGCAAAAAATTAAAAAAGCAATCGTTTTTTGTTTTGATGGTATTGAAATTGGAGAAGCTGTTATTGTAATTGATTTGTTAAAAAGAGCAAATATTAAAGTTTTATTAGTTACAAATAAAGAAGAAAAAATTGCAATTGCAAGTAATAAAATGTTTTTAACTTGTGAAGAGTGTATAAAATATATTAATTTAAAACACATTGAATATTTTGCTAACGAATATGATTGTTTTATATTACCAGGTGGGAAAAACCAACAAGTTAATGCGCAAAACGATATTGTAAGTGAAAAAATTTTTAAACTAGCTAATCAAAACAAAAAAATAATTGGCGCAATATGTGCTAGCCCATTAACTTTATATAATTGAGGAATTATTAATGATTTTAATTTTTGTGTTTTTCCAAGTTTAAAAATAAGTGAATTAAATAATAAAAAAACAACTCTTGTTAATAAAAATATTATTACTTCAATATCATTAGGAACAAGTTTTGAATTTGCTTTAGCAATTATTGAAAAATTACTTTCTAAACAAGAAGCAAATAAAGTTAAAAATCAAATTATTTATAAAAACAAATAAAATTCAATTATGAGTGGTCATTCAAAGTTTGCTAATATTAAACACAAAAAAAATCTTAACGATTCAAAAAGAGCAAAAACTTTTGTTAAAGTAGCTAAAGAAATAAACACAGCTTTAGCAAAAGGAGGCTCTAATATTAAAAACAACAAAGCACTTTTAAATGCAATTGCAAAAGCTAAAGCATTAAATATGCCTAAAAACCATTATTTAAATTTAATTAAAAATTTTGATAGTAAAAAAAACACAGCTCAAAATTTAGTTCTTTATTGTGGTTTTGGTCCTTTTAAAACAGCGTTTTTACTTTGATGTTTAGATGAAAATAAAAATCGGGTTATTGCTAATTTAAAAAGTTATTTTGATAAACATAATGGATCTTTAGTTAACAAAAACGCTGTTTTAAATTATTTTAACTTTCAAGGCCAATTAAAATTTACATCAAGTTTAAAAAATGAAGAACTGGTTTTAGAAACAATTCTTGAATATGAAATTATTGATTTTGAAAATAAAAATAGTTATTATTTAATCAGCTATGAACCAAAAAATAAAGCACGAATTGAAGATTATATTTTAGAAAACAAAAAAACAATTAGTGTTGTTTCTAATAAAATTGAATATTTTCCCAAACAAAAACTAAATTTAAGCAAAGAAAATTTTTTAAAAATACAAAAATTGCTGCTTCGATTAGATAATGATGAAGATATTGTTAAATATATTCATAATTTTTAAAAAAAAATTGCTCTTTTTTATTTAATTTAAATATAAAAGGAGCAAAAAAATGATTGAAGCAATAAATGTTAAAGTTTTAAATGTTGAAAATAATTTTTTAAATTGCGCATTGTTAGATATTTTTTTACGAATTAATATTTTGCAAAATGATAAAAAATTTTTTCAAAACCAAATTAATTTAGCAAATAAAAACCAGAAATTAAAAATATATGTTGTTTTTAATTTTTTTTCATATTTAAATCAATTTTTAATATATGGATTTAAAAACAAAATTGAAAAAAATTTGTTTTTACAAATTAGCCAAATAAAAAACATCAATTATAAAAGCGCTTATAAAATCTTAAATAATTTTTCCCTTTTTAATTTAAAGTTTTTGGCCCAAAATAATGATTGCAATTCATTTAAACAAAAATTAAATTTTAATGAAACAAAAATAAAAGCTGTTTTTAAAATATTTAACAACAACTTTATAAATTCACTAGTTCCCTTTCAAGAATTTGAATTAGAAATAATTGAAAATTTAAGCAAAATAGGCTTTGCAAAACAAAATGTAATTGCGTGTTTAAATAAGTTAAGAAATCAAAAAAATTATGCCCAAACAACTTTTCAAACCAAAATTAATTTATTAATTTCAAACTTAAGTAAATAAAAATGAAAATTAATAAAGCGTTTCAATTTTTTAAAGGCCAAAGTAAAATATTAAAGCATTTAGCAATTTCAATTAAAGCAAGCGAAATTAAACAAGAGTGTTTAAATAACATTTTTTTATTTGGACCGAGCGGATGTGGAAAATCAACGCTCGCGTTTTTAATTGCCAAAGCAACAAAGCAAAAAATTCATTTTTTTTATGGCTATTATTTTAAATCAGTTTCGGATTTATTTACTTGCTTTAGCAAAGTTAAAGCAAACGAAATTGTTTTTATTGATGAAATTCACAAGTTAAAAAATAATTTATTTGAATATTTTTTTGAAATTATTGATTTTCACACATGCTCGCTTTTATTTGGAAAAAATATTGGTGCTAAACGAGTGAAAATTAAATTAGAACCATTTTGTTTAATTGTTGCAACAACAAATTTAGCAAAAATTAAGGAAGCGTTTTTGAATCGATTTGTTATTTTTTATCAATTTGCAGATTATCAAAATCAAGATTTATATTTAATTTTAGAGCAATTAGCGCGCAAAAAAAAATTAAAAATTAACGAAAACGCCCTAAAAGAATTAGTGTTATATGCAAAGAAAAATCCGCGTATCGCTAATAATTTATTCATTCAAATTTATGATTATGCAATTGTAAAAAAAATTGGAATAATAACTAAAAATAAATTACAATTAATTTTAAATAAATTGCTCATTTATGAAAATGGAATTAATAACATTGATTTAAAATATTTATCAATTTTAAATAACGGACCAAAATCAATTGCAACAATTAAGCAAATAACAAAATTTTCAAATCAAATGATTGTTGATAAAATCGAACCCTTTTTAATTAAAGAAGGATTAATTTTAAAATCTACAAAAGGAAGGGGACTAACTAATAAAGGGCAAAAAATGTTAGCAAAAATTTTAAATAATAAAAATTAACATAAAAATAATGAATCAAGATTCAACTAAGCACAATTTAAAACAAAAAAGAAAATCGCACATTGGGAAAATTTTTACTTTTTGATGCATAATCTTAATGGTTTTTGTTGGTATTTTTGCAATTTTTTGAAATTTTGAATTAGCTACTTTTGACTTTGTTTATAATGGTGGTTATGGCATCAATGTTTCAGTAAAAAAGGTTGATCAAACAAAAACATCCTCAAAAACAAAATATTATGAAGGCTCAAAAGCAACAGCGGCGCTAAAAGCTAAATTAAATCCTTTGGATAATAAAGTAATATTTTTAAGATATACAAATAAATACACTGATAATTATTCGCTAACTTCATATAGCGTTGTTACCGCGCAAGCAGCTAAAAATACTTATAAATCGTTAAAAAATTTTATTAGCGCTGCCGAACAACCAGGATTTTTATATTTTTTAGATAATAACGGAAATGATTTATTAGTTGATAAGAGCGGTAATAAACCAAGTCGAACTCCAATTTCTGATGTTGTTTCTTCTTCAAGCGCATCTTCTAATAAGAAAAATAATAATGCTCCAATTATTACTTTAAATTTAAATTCAAAAGGATCATCAACTTGAAAACAAGTTACTAAAAACAATTTTAATATTTGAGTTGATATTCCATATTATCTTGACAAAATAAGAGATGTTAGTTCATTTTCGCAAATTCAAGCTTTAAGAACAATTGCAATTAGTAATCATTGAAGCTCAAGTGCAAAACAAATTTTTTCTTTTTCATTTGATAAAGGTAAGCAAACAATAATTCAAAATTTATTGCAAATTCCTTCACCAAAAGAATTCAAAGCTGATTATAAACACTTTAATAATTGGAAATGAAAAATTCCGGTTGCTGATTTAAATAATCCCAACGATTCTCAAACTTTATCATTTGGAATGGATCCAAACTTAAAAAAAGATGTTGGAAACAAATATATTGATAATTCAATTAGAACCTCATTAACTTCATTTTATAATAACAAAACAATTAATAAAAAACATCGTCTTGATAAGTATGTTTTAGCGCTAAATCAACCAAAATCAACCAAAACAAATAACTCTAATGTTATTTCAATGGATAATTTAAGTGATGCTAAAACAACTTCAAATTTAATCAATGGATCTTTGCAAGGAATTAAATTTCAAGTAATTTCAAGTTTTTTAATTAATCCTTTATTAACAAATGTTGATTTAATTTTAGCTTTAGTTTTATTGTTAGCATTTTTAATAATTGTGTTTGGATTTTTGATATACCAATATCGAATTTTTGGTTTTTTAGCAGCTTTAAGTATTATTGTTTCAACAGCGATAACTTACATGTTGTGTTCAATTTTATTTGTTCAAGTTGGACCAGCGGTTATTTTAGCAATGCTTATTATTTGGGTTCTTTTATTAGGATCATGTATTAATTTGTTTGAAAATTATAAAAAAGAGCATTTTAAAAACAATTTGTCGCAAAAAGTATCGTTTAAACTAGCAAACAAAAAAACAATATTGAGCACAATTGATTATCATGTTATTTTATTTATTTTTAGTTTAATTTTGTTTTGAGTTGGTGGTGATACCTTAAAATTATTTTCAATTTCAATTGTTGTTGCTGTTATATCTTCATTTGTTTTCTCAATTTTAATTAATCGAATTTGCTCTTATTTGCTAATTAAATTCAATTTGATAAACAAAAAAAAGAAAAGCTTTTTTTCAATTCGAGAAAAAATGCTAAACTTTAATGTTGTTAAATTTTTGAAACAAAAAACAAAAAAACAAAAAAATCAAATTCAAAAAAAAGTTAGTGTTTTAAATCGTAAACAAGTTCTTTATAAAATTAAATTTGATCATTTCAAATTATTTTTAAAAGAAAAGAAACAAAAATTATTTTTAGTTGTTGTATCTTTGTTTACAATTGGTGCTGTTGTTGTTAGTGTTGTATTTGGATTTAATTTTTCAATTGCAACATCAAATAGTTATGATTATTTTATTAATTCACGCTCAATTAATTTAAATATTGCCCAAGATAATTTAAAAAACATTTTAAATGATTATGAAAAAACAAATCATGTTAATTTAGATTTTAATGTTTATAAATTAATTTCAAATTCAGCGAATAAATCAAACGATTATAACTTAGTTGTTTTTACAAATATTACTTCATCGAATTCTTCATATAAATTAAATCAATTTTTAACATTACAAAAAAATTTAAAACTAATTAATTGTGATTCATTTGATATTAAATATTATAAAAATCACGCTTTTACATTTTCAAATATTTTTATTAAAATGTTAATTGTTATTGCTTCGACAATTGGCTTTATTTTTATTTACATTAGCATTCGTTTTAATTGAGCTCAATTTATTGGAGTTTTAGGATCCTGCCTTTTTGCTTTATTTTTAAGTGTTATTATCTTTTTAGCATTTCATTTAACAATAACATTCAATGTTATTTTAGCTCTTGGAGGGGTTTTTCTATATTGTTTAGCGCTTTCGGCAATTGTTTGTGAAAAAATTAATTATGAAAAAAAACGCTTTAATTTAAAACAGTTTTATCCAATTTTTGAAAAGTTTAATTATTATCGAAAAAACTTTAAAACAATTCAAAAACAAAAGAAAATAATGTATAAAAAAGAATTGTTAGCAATTATTAACAACAAAGAAAACTATACTAATAAATCATTTAAGATTCAAAAAAAATTAATTAAACAAAAAATAGCACAATTAAAAATTGTGAATTCAAATAAATTAATTAAATTAAAAAATGATTATCAAAGTAATTATCAAAATTCCCAACTAAACTATTTAAAAGGAATTCATAAAAACATTATTAATGAAACAATCAATAAAATTTATCTTTTAAGCTTTATTTTTGGAATTATTATTCTAATTTTATCAATTTGTGGATTAACTAGTTATTCTTTTGGAATTTTAACATTTGTTGGTATTGTTGCATCATTATTTTCAACAACATTTATTTTAACTTCCCTATGAGAAAAATTAGACAAGTATAATTTATTATTAAGATGTCGATTAAGATATTTCTTTAAATATAAAAAATTTATTTTAGATGAGGAAGATGTTGAAGGAACAAATATTTAATAAAAACAATTGAAAAATATGTATTAAAGATGTTTGAGATTTTCCTAAAAAAGGAATTTGTTTTAAAGATATTACACCTATTTTTTTAAATCCAAAAGCATTTAAACAAATTATTGATGAAATCATATTAATTTTTAAAAAATATAAAATAGATGTTATTGTTGCTCCTGAATCAAGAGGATTTTTATTTGCAAGCGCTTTAAGTTATTTAACAAATACAAAATTTGCTCTAATTAGAAAAAAAGGAAAATTACCGCGAAAAACATTTAAAACTTCTTATATTAGCGAGTATCAAAAATGTGAAGTTGAAATTCATCAAGACGCCATTTTAAAAAATGAAAAAGTGTTTTTTATCGATGATATTTTAGCAACAGGTAACACAACAAATGCAATTTTAAATCTTTTGAAAGAAAAATTCAATGCGCAAATTTGCGCTCTTGTTTACCTTTTAGATATTAAAGGATTAAAAGGTAAAGAAATTTTAAAAAATTACCAAGTTCATATTTTATCTGATCAATTAGATAAAAACAATGTTAAAAATATTAAAAATTAGTGATTTAAACAACGAACTTAAAAAATATATTTTTGAAGAAAAAAGTATTGCTTTAATTAATAAAGCTTACGTTTTTGCAAAAAAACAACACGCAAATCAATTTCGAAAAAGTAAACGCCCTTTTATTCAACATCCCTTATATACAAGTTATTATTTGGCGAAATGAAAAATGGAACCTAAAATGATTTGTGCTGGATTATTACATGATATTTTAGAAGATACACCAATATCTTTTAAAACATTATCTAATTTGTTTGGTTTAGAAATAGCAACATTAGTAAAATCAGTTACAAAAGTTAGTTATTTTGCCAAAAAACAACGAACAATTGTTAAGAAAAATTATTTATCACAACTTTATCTTGATTTAGCTAAAGATATTCGCGTTATTATAATTAAAATTGCGGATCGATTACACAATATTCAAACAATTCAATATCACAATAAAGCAAAACAAATTGAAATTTGTAGTGAAACTTTAAATATTTATGCTTCAATAGCGCATCGAATTGGAATGAGTAAAGTTCAATTTGAACTTGAAGATTTATCTTTTGAAGTTTTAGATCCAAAAAATTACAAGCTAATTAAAAACAAAATTAAACTTGATGTTTCAAAATCAAAAAAATATTTAACAAATATTATTGAAATAATTAAAAATAATTATCATTCCTTCTTAAATTGTGATGCCATTTTTAAAACAAGGGTAAAATCGGTATATTCAATTTATCGAAAAATGCAACGAAAAAACAAAACATTAAATGAAGTTCATGATGTTTTAGCAATTCGAATTATTGTTAGTTCAATTTTAGAGTGTTATCAAATGTTAGGTGTTGTTCATAGTTTATTTACACCACTAAAACAAACTTTTAAAGATTATATTGCTTCCCCAAAACGAAATTTATATAAATCATTACACACAATTGTTTTAGATAAAAACGGTAATGTTTTTGAAGTTCAAATTCGAACTAACCAAATGGATGAACAAGCTTCATATGGAGCTGCAGGGCATTGACAATATAAATATCAAAAAAAGTATGTAATTAAAAAACAACAAGAAAAAATTGATAACCAAATTAATGTTTTCAAACAAATTTTAAAAATATATCATAGTTTTAAAAACGATAAACAATTAAATTTTCCAAAACAAATTAAAGAAGATGTTTTTTCATCAGTAATTTATGTATTAACTCCAAAAGGAAAAGTTATTACTTTAAAAAATAATGCAACAGCATTAGATTTTGCATATAAAGTTCACACCGATATTGGTAACAAAATAAGTGGTGCTTATATTAATAATAAATTTAAAAAATTTAACACAAAATTAAATTCTGGAGATGTTGTTAAAATAGTAGTTAATAAAAAACAACATCCTAAATACGATTGATTAAAAGATGCAAAAACTCATCTTGCTAAAAGCCAAATTAAAAAATATCTAAAAAAACATTGTGATGAATAATTTAACAAAACCACGCGGTACAATTGATTATGATGATAAAAAATTAAAACTTTTAAAATTAATTGAAAAAACACTATTAAATTTAGCAAATAAAAATAATTATTCTCAAGTTCAAACACCTTGTTTTGAAGCAAAAGAATTGTTTGTTGATGCAATTGGAAAAGAAAACGAAATTGTATATAAGCAAATGTTTTTTGTTAACAATTCAAAACAAAAAGAACAAAAATATGTTTTAAAACCTGAAAACACTGCGTCAATTGTTAGATATATTGTTGAAAAAAAATTTCTATTTAATTGTGAAGAATTAAAAATTGCTTATTTTGATAAATTTTTTCGCTATGAAAGACCTCAAAATAATCGGCTTCGAGAATTTTATCAATTTGGAGTTGAAATATTTCAAAATAAACACTATTTAGTTGATATTGAAGCGATTTTATTTGCATTTAAATGTTTAAAAGCTTTAAAAATAAAAGAAGATTTAATTTTAGTTATCAATTATTTAGGAACAAATAATTCTCGTCAAGCTTATTTAAAGGATTTAAAAAAATCTTTATTAACAATTAAATCAAAATTATGTTTGTTTTGTCAGAAAAGACTTAACACTAATTTGTTAAGAGTTTTAGATTGTAAACTTGAAAGTAATAATTTTGATAACATTCCTTTAATTAATAATTATTGAACTTTAAAAGAAAAACAATATTTTTTAAAAGTAATTGAAATTTTAAAAACACTTAAAATTAATTTAAAAATAGAATATAAATTAGTGCGCGGAATTGATTATTATAATGGTGTTGTTTTTGAAATTTGTTTAGCTAATAATTTAAAATCAGCATTAGTTGGTGGAGGCAGATACGACAATTTAGTGCAAAAAATTTCGCAAAGTATTCAAAAAGATGCAATTGGATTTGCAATTGGAATTAATCGAATTTTAAGTTTAACAAATTTAAAAATTAAAAAGCAAAATTCAATAAATATTGTTTTTATAGCACTAGATTTACAAAGCTATTTATTTTGTTTAAAAACAAAAGAAGATTTAATTAATAATGATTTGAAAGCCTGCTTATATTTTTGCGAAAATTTAAAATTAAAAAAATATTTTAAAATTGCAAATAATTTAAAAGCTCGTTTTATATGTGTTGTTTCTAAAAACGATTTAGCTCAAAAAAAAGTTACAATAAAAAATTATCAAAGTAAAAAAATAATTAATTTAGATAATATTCTTAATTTTCTTTTAGAAAATAATGATTAAAAAAAGCAAAGAAATTTCAATTAAACAATTAAATAAAAAAGTAATTGTTTATGGATGAGTTCAAAAAATTCGTAATTTAGGTGAAATAATTTTTTTTGATTTAAGAAGCGAATTTGATATTCTTCAAATTGTTATTAAAAAACAAAAGCAAAAAGATTTATATGATTTAGCTGCTAGTTTAACAATTGAAAGCGTTGTTAAAGTTGTTGGAACTTTAGAAAAAAGAGTTAGTGTTAATTTAAAAATCAAAAATGGTGATTTAGAAATTAATGCCCAAGAATTAGAAATTATAAATTATGCTAAAAAATTACCTTTTTTAATCAACGATTTAACAAAAACAAGCTTAGAAGAAACCAGATTAAAATTTCGTTATTTAGATTTACGAAATAAAAAATTACAAGATAATTTAAAGTTTAAAAGTAAAGTTGTTTTTTTAATTTATCAATTTATGGCTAAAAATAACTTTATTAATATTACAACCCCGATTTTAAATAGATTTACACCGGAGGGAGCAAAAGATTTTTTAGTTATTAATGATTTAAAAGAAAATAATTATTTTGCTTTGCCTCAATCGCCACAATTATTTAAACAATTGTTAATGATTTCAGGATTTCCTCGTTATTTTCAAATTGCAAATTGTTTTCGTGATGAAAATTTAAGAGCAAATCGCCAACCTGAATTTTTACAACTAGATTTAGAAACAAGTTTTGTTGATAGCCAAGATATTATTAAATTAATAATTCGCTTAATTAAATTTTTATGTAAAAATTTAAAATTAGCTTCATATAAAATCAAAGCAATTACTTATGCAAACGCGATTAAAAATTATGGTATTGATCATCCAGATACTAGATTTGAATATTTGCTTAAAAATCTTAATCGTGTTTTTGTTAAAAGCAATAAAAACTTTGTTTATAAAGGAATTTTAGTTCCTTTTCTTTTAAAAAACAAAGAAATAGAAAAGCTTAAATTAATTGCTAGTCAAAATAAATTAAATGAAATTTATTTTTTAAAAATTATTAATCAAAAAATAATTAATTTAGATCAAAAATTAAAAGTTAAAAAAAATTTCTTTTTGAAATTACAAGAAATTTTTAAAATTGAAAATCAAATTCAATACACTTTAATTATTGGATGCAATAATTTTGAAATTGTATCTCAAGGTTTAGGTTATGTTCGTCATAAACTAATTAAAATAAAAAATTTAAAACCAAATTTAGATTTTGAATTTTTATGAATTAAAAACTGACCCTTATTTAAAAAAGATGATGATAATAAAATAACATATCATCACCACCCTTTTACAAGCCCAGATAAAAACGCAACTTTATTTTTGTTAAATAATGAAATAAAAAATTTAACTTGAACAAAATTAAAAAAATTAAATTCAAACGCTTATGATTTAGTTTTAAATGGTCAAGAAATAGGTAGTGGTTCAATTAGAATAAATAATAAAAAATTACAATTAAAAATTTTAAAAATTTTAGGATTAAGTCAAAAAGAAATTGAAAATAATTTTTCTTGATTTTTAGATGCTTTTGAATATGGTGTTCCAATTCATGGTGGAATTGCACTAGGATTAGAGCGCTTAATTATGAGTTTAAAAAACATTGAATCAATTAAGGATGTTGTTGCGTTTCCGAAAAATAATAAAAAACATGATCTATTAGCCAAAAGTCCAATTACAATTAAAGTTAAGTAATAAAAAATTAAAAAAGAAGGTTGTAATTAAAACAAACATTAAACAAAAAGCAATTTCTAACATTAAAATGTTAGGATGTGAAATGATAAATAAAGCAAATTCAGGGCACCCCGGAATTGTTTTAGATTTTGCGCCCGCGCTTTTTATCCTTTTTAGTGAATTTATAAATGCAAATCCTAATAAAGCAAATTGAATTAATAAAGATCGTTTTATTTTATCGGCTGGTCATGGGAGTGCACTTTTATATGCAATTCTTTATTTATGTGGTTATCAATATTCAATTGAAGATTTAAAACAATTTCGCCAATTTAATTCTAAAACCCCAGGTCATCCTGAAATAAATTCAAATTTAGGGGTTGAAGTATCAACTGGCCCATTAGGTCAAGGGATTGGAAATGGTGTTGGTATGGCGTTAGCTGAAAGTATTTTAGGAGCCCAATACAATCAAAAAGATTTTAATATCTTTAATCATTATACATATGTAGCAACAAGTGATGGTGATTTAGAAGAAGGGGCAAGCTATGAAGCAATTTCTTTAGCTGGCCATTTAAAATTAAATAAATTAATTCTTTTATATGATTCAAACGATATTCAACTTGATGGTAAGGTTAATAAATGTTTTTCTGAAAACATTAAATTAAGATTTTTAAGCGCCAATTGAAATTATTTATTAGTTAAGGATGGTAATAATTTAAGGGAATTGCAAAATGCAATTTCACAAGCTCAAAAAAGCACTAAACCAACTTTAATTGAAATTAAAACAATTATTGGATATGGTACAACTTTTCAAAACACTAATAAAGTTCATGGTGCTCCATTAAATAAAGATATTGAAACACTTAAAAAGAATTTAAATTGAAATAAAGAACCATTTTATGTTTTAAAAGAAGTAAAGCAATATTTTAAAGATACTTTTATTAAAAGAGGGCAACAAAAATATCAAGCTTGAAAGCAAAAATTTGCTTTATATCAAAAAACATTTCCACTATTAGCTAAAAAATTAGCTAATGTTTTAAATAGTAAAAATATAAAATTAGATTTAGCAAAAATAAATGCTTTAAATAAATTACAAAGTCAGGCAACACGAGTATCAAATGGTAATATATTTTCACAAATTTTAAAATCTGTTGATTTTATTATTGGAGGTAGTGCTGATTTAAAATCAAGTACCAAAGTTATTGGAAAAAACAATTTATATCAAAGCGATAATTTAATTGGTCAAGATATTGCATTTGGAGTTCGAGAATTTGCGATGGGAACAATAACTAATGGATTAGCAGCGTATAATTGTAACAATATTATTGCTTTTGCTTCAACTTTTTTTAATTTTGTTGATTATTTAAAGCCTGCATTAAGATTAGCAGCTTTAATGAAACTAAAAATATTTTATTTTTTAACTCATGATTCAATATTATTGGGTGAAGATGGACCAACTCATCAACCAATTGAGCAATTAGCTTCACTTAGAGCAACTCCTAATGTAATTGTGATTCGACCAGCTGATTTTAAAGAGTGTTTAGGAGCTTATTTATTAGCTTTTAAAAAAGAAATTAACGGGCCAGTTGTTTTTGTGTTATCTAGACAAGATGTTAATCAATTAAAAAATTCAAATTCTTTAAAAGTTACTAAGGGTGGATATTTAATTAAAGAAGTTGAAAATAATTTAATTAATATTATTGCTAGCGGATCTGAAGTTGAAGTTGCCTTAAAAGTTGCGCAAAACTTATTTGAAAACAACATTAAAGCCAATGTTATTTCAATGCCGTGTTTAGATGTTTTTTTAAAACAAGATCAAAATTATCAAAATAAAGTAATTAAATTAAATAAAATTAATGTTGCAATTGAATTAGGATCAAAACAATCTTGATACTATTTTGTTAAAAACAAAGATTTAATTTTTGGCTTAGATGAATTTGGATATTCAGGTAAAATTAAAGATATAATTGAAAATTTAGGATTAGATTCTAATTCAATTTCAAAAAAAATAATTAATTATTTAAAAAATAACAAAAAAATAAAATAAATAAAAAGGGAGTAAAAAATGCCTTGATGAGCAGTTTTATTAGTTGCAATTGGTTCAGCACTTGCAGGAGCCATTGTAACATTTTTTATTACAAAAAAATTAATTCAAAAAGAAATTGAAAATAACCCTCCCATTACTGCAGCTCAAATTCGAGCAATGTATCGTCAAATGGGACGAACACCTTCAGAGCGAGATGTTCGAAAAGTATTGAATGCTTCAAAACATGCTAAAAAATAAATAAAACAATGAAATATAATTTAGTATCGCAATTTAAACCAAAAGGTGATCAACCAAAAGCAATTGCTCAAATTATTGAAAACTTTGAAAACAATAAACAAAAACAAGTTTTATTAGGTGCAACAGCAACCGGAAAAACTTTTACAATTGCTAATATTATTAAAAAATTAAATAAACAAGCTTTAGTTTTAGTTCATAATAAAACATTAGCAATGCAATTATTTGTTGAGTTAAAAAATTTTTTTCCTGAAAATAAAGTCGAATATTTTATTTCTTATTTTGATTTTTATAATCCAGAAGCATATGTTGTTAGTTCTGATTTATATGTTAGTAAAGTTTCAGCGGTAAATAAAGAAATAAAATTAATGCGTCGTAGCACTCAAAACTCATTATTAACAAGAAAAGATACAATTGTTGTTGCATCGGTATCAGCAATTTATGGTTTAGATGATCCTCATAGTTATAAAGATGTATTTTTTAAAATAAATATTGGTTTAAAAACAAGTCGGGTAAATTTTTTCAAAAATTTAGTTAATGTTGGATATCAACGAAACCAAAATTCAACTGAGTGTGGTAATTTTTGTTTGAAAGGGCAAAAGATAATTGTTTATCTTGGCTGAACTCAAGAATATTATCTTGAGGTTTTTTTAATTTTAAATAAAATAACTAAGATTAGAACAATTGATTCCTTTAATCATACATTAATTCAAGAATTTCAAGAATTTATAATATTTCCAGGAAGTAATTATGTTTTAGATAAATCTTATTTTGATGATGGTTTAAAACAAATTGCGCACGAATTAAAACAGCGCGCTGCTTTTTTTAAGAAAGAAAATAAATTAGTTGAAATGCAAAGAATAATTGCTCGAACTAATCAAGATATTGAAAAAATAAAAGAATTTGGTTCATGTAGTGGAATTGAAAACTATTCTGCTATTTTTGAAAAAAGAGGACCAGGAGTTGCTCCTTTTACTTTGTTTGATTATTTTGATGATGATTTTTTAACAATAATTGATGAATCTCACATTACAATTCCGCAATTAATGGCGATGTATAAAGGAGATTACCAACGAAAAAAAAATTTAGTTGATTATGGATTTAGATTACCTTCCGCTTTAGATAATCGCCCCTTAAAATATCAAGAAGTTTTAAAAAAATTTAAAAAAACAATTTTTTTATCAGCTACACCTTCAGAATACGAAATGCAATTAGCAAATAATTGCGTTGTTGAGCAATTAATTAGACCAACTGGATTATTAGATCCAATTGTTAAAGTATTAAAAAGAGAAAAACAAGTTGAAGATTTATTAAAAAAACTTCAAGATCAAAAAAAACGAAATGAAAGAAGTTTTGTAATCACATTAACAATTCAATTATCTGAGGATTTAACCTTCTTTTTACAACAAAACAAAATTAAAGCAGCTTATTTACACTCAAAATTAAAAACACTAGAGCGCTCTAAAATTTTAAATGATTTACGAAGAGGAATTTATGATGTTATTGTGGGAATTAACTTATTAAGAGAAGGATTAGATATTCCTGAAATTTCTTTAATTGCTATTTTTGATGCCGATAAAGAAGGTTTCTTAAGAAATACAAGAAGTTTAATTCAAATTATTGGTCGAGCTGCTCGAAACACTAATGGCCGCGTTTATATGTATGCTGATATTATCACTAAATCAATGAAAGAAGCAATTTTAGAAACAAATCGAAGAAGACAAATTCAAGTTGCTTTTAATTTAAAACATCATATTTCACCCCAAACAATTCAAAAAGCAATTGTATTAAGTGGAGTTGAGAGTAAAGTTTTAAAATTATTAAAATCTAAAAAAACTCAAAAAGATGCTAACAAAATTAATAATGAGCAAAAACAAGTAATTAAAATGTTAAAAACAAATTTAAAAAAAGCAATAAAAAATCTTGAGTTTGAAAAAGCTGCCCAATATCGAGATATGATTTTAGAAATTGATAGTAGTTTTAAATTAAAATAATGCAAAAAAATAAAATAGTTATCAAAAACGCCCACGAAAATAATTTAAAAAATGTTTCTTTAACAATTCCAAAAAACAAAATTGTTGTTTTTAGTGGAGTTTCAGGATCTGGAAAATCTTCGCTTGCTTTTAAAACAATATATAATGAAGGGCACCGAAGATATGTTGAATCATTATCAACATATACAAGACAATTTTTAGGAAATATTGAAAAAGCAAAAGTTGATTCAATTGAAGGTCTTTCACCTGCAATTTCAATTGATCAAAAAACAAGTGTTCACAATCCTAGATCTAGCGTTGGAACAACAACTGAAATTTATGATTATTTACGATTATTGTTTGCAAAAGTTGGAATTCCAAATTGTATTAATAATCACGGACCGATTCAAGGAGTTTCAGTAACTGAAATTGTTAATTTTGTTTTTGAAAAATTTAATTCAAATTCTAAAATCGATATTTTTGCACCATTAGTTATTGCTAAAAAAGGTAGTTTTAAATCGTTATTAGCAAATTTACGAAAAAATGGCTATAGTGAGTGTTTTATTGATGAAAAATTTTATGATTTATTAGAAAATAAAAATATCAATTTAGAAAAATCACTTAAACATAGCATCAAAATTAAAATTAATAGCATGTTTATTAAAAAAAATGATTCCGAATTTTATGATGAATTATTTGAAGATATTGAACAAAGCGTTAAATTAAGTGGTGGTGTTGTTGAAATTGTGCAAAAAAATAAAAAATTATTATTTTCGCGCAATCAAGCTTGTGTTGTTTGTGGTTATTCATTATCAAAAATTGAGCCCAGATTATTTTCATTTAATTCACCAATTGGTGCATGTAAAAGATGCTCTGGGATTGGATATAGTTTAGAACCAAATTTAGATGAAATTTTTAATTATGATTTGAGTATTTTAAATGGTGGTATTAAAGAAAACGTTGATGGCATGAAAGCTGATAATCGCGGCTTTGAATGACAAAAGTTAATTGCACTTTGCAATTTTTATAAAATCCCAACAAATCAAAAAATTAAAAATTTATCAAAAGAGCAAATTGACATAATTTTAAATGGATCTAGCGAACCAATTAAGTTTATTCTTAATTTAAAAGGAAATACATTTCGATTTTATAATTATATTTCCGGAATTGGTGCTTCAATTAAACGAAGATATGAAAAGGCTAAAAATCCAGCACGCAAAAAAAAATATAAAGAGTTTTTAATTGATCAAAAATGTAGTTTATGTAATGGAAATCGATTAGATAAAAAAGCTTTATATGTTTTAATTGAAAATCAAAATATTATTGATATTACAAATAAAGATTTAAAAAATTGTTTATATTTTTTTGAACATTTAAAACTTAATTCAACAAAAGCTAAAATTGCTAATTTAGTAATTAAGGAAATTATTACGCGGTTAAAATTTTTAATTAATGTTGGTTTAAAATATTTAACACTTTCAAGACGAACTTCGAGTTTATCTGGTGGTGAATTACAAAGAATTCGCTTAGCAACACAAATGGGTTCAAAATTAAGTGGTGTTATTTATATTTTAGATGAACCTTCAATTGGATTACATCAAAAAGATAATGCGAAGTTAATTAAAATTTTAAAACAATTACGTGACTTGCAAAATAGCGTTATTGTTGTTGAACACGATGAAGAAACAATGTTAAGTGCTGATTGAATTGTTGATATTGGATTAAATGCTGGTGAATATGGTGGTGAAATAATATTTAATGGTCCGTTAAAAGATATTTTAAAAAATAAAAAATCTTTAACTGCGCAATATTTAACAAAAGCTAAAAAAATAGCAATTCCAAAGCAAAGACGAAAAAAAAGTTCCAAAAATTTAACTTTAATTAATGCTCATGAAAATAATTTAGCAAATTTAAATGTTAAAATTCCTTTAAATATGTTTGTTTGTGTTTGTGGAGTTTCAGGATCCGGAAAATCAACTTTAATTAATCAAACCCTATATCGATATTTACGAAAATATTTACATTTAGAATCAATTGGAAGTGTTGGTAAAATTGATACTATAAAAGGAATTGAAAATATTGATAAAGTAATTAATGTTTCTCAAGATCCAATTGGCCGAACTCCAAGATCAAATCCTGCTACTTATACATCTGTTTTTGATAATATTAGAGATTTATTTGAAAGTGCCCCATTATCAAAAATTAGAGGTTATAAAAAAGGAAGATTTTCATTTAACGTTTCAATTCAAAACGGTGGTGGGCGATGTGAAAAATGTCAAGGCGCTGGTGTTTTAAAAATTGAAATGCATTTTTTACCAAATGTTTATGTTACTTGTGATCAATGTAAAGGAAAAAGATTTAATGAAGAAACACTGCAAGTTAAATTTAAAAATTATAGTATTTTTGATGTTTTAAATTCAAGTGTTAAACAAGCCTTAGAAATTTTTAAAAATCAAAAAAAAATATTTGAAAAATTAAAAATAATTGATGAAGTTGGATTAGGGTATATAAAATTAGGACAATCAGCAATTGAACTTTCTGGTGGTGAAGCCCAAAGAATTAAGTTAGCAACTTTTTTACAAAAAAAACCAACCGGAAAAACACTATTCTTATTAGATGAACCAACAACTGGATTACACGCCAATGATATTAAAAAATTATTAAAAATATTGCATCGAATTGTTGATAATGGTGATTCGGTTTTAGTAATTGAACATAATTTAGATGTTATCAAAACAGCTGATTATTTAATTGATTTAGGACCTGAAGGTGGAAATGAAGGTGGAAAAATTGTTGCTCAAGGAACACCTGAAGAAATAATTAAAGTTAAAAATTCTTATACTGGTTTATATTTAAAAAAATTTTTAGATGAAGATATCTAAATGTTTACAAGAAAAATTAAATAATTTACCTAATAATCCTGGTTGTTATCAATATTTTAATGATAATAATAAAATTATTTATGTTGGTAAAGCTAAAAATTTAAAAAAAAGAGTATCAAGTTATTTTAAAAAAAATAATAACTTAAGAATTAAATCTTTAGTTAATTCAATTAAAGATTTAAGAATTCAAATTACTCAAAATGAAAAAGAAGCTTTATTATTAGAGTATACATGAATTAAATTATTTAAACCGCGCTATAATGTTTTATTAAGCGATGGTAAAAAATATCCTTATTTAGTTATTAGCAATTTTCCAAATCCAAAATTATTAAGTGTTCGTGTTTTGAAAAAAAAATATTTATTTGTTTATGGACCTTTGCCGCAAGGATCTAGTGCTTTTCAAATCAAAAATATTTTAAATAATTTATATCCTTTAAAAAGATGTAATAAAAAAATTAATTCTAAAACTCCTTGTAGTTATTATCAAATTAATCAGTGCCTTGGCGGATGTTTTAAAAAAGTTGAAAAAAATTTATATTTAAAAAATATTCGCAAAATAAAAAAGTTTTTACAAGGAAATGATAGCGATATTAAAAAAATTTTAGTTAACAAAATGAACTTGTTAGCTAAAAGCCATCAATTTGAGCAAGCACAAAAAATTTTATTAATTTTGCAAAAACTAGATTTTATAATTTCAAGTCAATGTAAATTTATTACATCCAATAAAAACACTGATTACATTAATTATTTACTAATTAATAAACTTTTAGTAATTACAATATTTTGTTATCGATTTCATAAATTAACATTTAAAAAATTTAAAATTCATGAAATCCTAGATCAAAAAAAATATCAAGATATTATTGCAACTTTTTTATTGCAATTTTATAAACAAAATATAATTCCCCAACGAATTATTGTTAACAAAGATTTAAAATTAAATATTTTAGCGCAAGTATTAAAAAAAAGATTCTTATTACCAAAACTAAAAGAAGAAAAAAATGTTTTAGCTTTAATTAACAAGGAAGCTAAAGAAGAAATATTTAAGTTTAAATACAATTTAAATAAAGTTGAATTTAAAGAATTGTATTTAATTAAAAAACTTCAAAAATTAACAAATTTAAAAAAATTACCTTGTTATTTTGAAGTTTATGATATCGCGAATTTAAGAACAAGTTCTCAAGTTGGTGGTGTTAATGTTTATCAAAACGGAATTGTGCAGCCTAGTTTATTTCGTCATTATAATATTGATTCTAATTTAAAAAGCGATTATGAGCGCTTTAAATTTGTAATTAAAAAAAGATATGCTAATTTAAAAAAAATAACAATTCCGGATTTAATTTTAGTTGATGGTAATATTATTCAAATCAATGCTGTTAAAAAAGCGCTAGGAAAAAAACTAAGTTCTCAAATTGAAATTTTAGGATTAGTTAAAAATAACAAGCATATTACTAATCATATTGTAAATCAAGAAAATAAAACAATTTTAATAAATGAGCAAGATTTATTAGTTTATTTGCGTTTAATTCAAGAAAAAATTCATAATTTTACAATTTCTTTTCATCATTTAAAACAAAAAAAGAATATGTATCAATAAAAAAGTTATTGGATAATAAGGGAATCTCAATTAGCAGGATCTAAAAATTCTTGGTTAATATTGCCGTTTTTATTACTAAAAATTGTGCTATATGCAAACACACAATTTTTAGCTACAAAAATACTAATTATTATTGATCTAGGAACTAAAAACGAAGAATTATTATCATAAATTATTTGATGAGTTATATTGTTGATAATTAATAAAAAGAAAAATTTTGAATTTCTAACATCATCAATTGTTAAATAATTATATTTGGGATTATTTTGAAGATTAAAATAATTAGTAATTGAATAATAAACTTGATTATAAAATTCTTTGTTAGTTGCAGTTATTTTAAGATTAAGAGGCTGTTTTAAAAATAATTCAACACTTAATTTTTCAATTGGAATTTCTTTTCCAAAAGGAATTGCATATAAATTAAAACCAACAACCATAATTGAAAAGAAAACTAAAATTTTTTTAAGCATTTAACCCTCTTTTTAATTGGCATTGATAATTTTTTGAAAATGGTTTTGCTTTAGTTTGCATAAAAATTGGATTTTTAAGTAAAGAATAAATTTTTAAATTTAGTAATTGATGATTTGAAAAAGTAATTGCTAACATATTTAAATCATGGTTTTGATAAGTAATATTATTTATTTTTAATTCAATTTCTAAAATGTTATTTAGATTTAAAAAACCTTTTTTGTATTGCAATTTTAATTTGGAATTAATAAATGTAGTAATTGAATTAAAAAAAACATTTTCTTGCTCTAAAGTTGGTAAATTAGAGAAAGTAAAAATATTTTCAAAATTAATTGTATTTAAATCAAAACCGCTTTGCTCATTACAACTAGCAATATTTAAACTAAAAACATTAATTGTTAGGAAAGAAAATAAAAATTTAAAAAATTTTTTCATTTTTAAAAAAATATAAAATTAAAATAAAAAATATTTAATTGTATTTATTATAGTATTTTATTAATTTTATGATTTTAAACTTTTTTTTAATTTTAATTATAATTATTGTTTCTTATTTAATCGGATCATTAAATAGTGCCATAATTGTTTCAAAATTTGTTTTTAAAAAAGATGTGCGAAAGTTTTTTTCTAAAAATGCTGGTGCAACTAATATTAAACGAATCTTTGGGTTAAAATGAGCTTTAATTGTTTTTTTTCTTGATGCATTTAAACCATTATTAGCAATGTTTTTTGCTTTTTTTGTTTCTTTAATTTTTAAAAATTTAAAAATTAATTATTATGTTTTTGTATTTTTTGTTTGTGTTGGTCATTCATTTCCAATTTTTTTTCGCTTTAAAGGTGGCAAAAATGTTTCTTGTGTAATTGGGGTTAGTTTTATATTTAATATTTTTTTCTTTTTGATATTAGCATTAGTTTTTTGAATTATTTATTTTTGAAAGCGTTATATTTCATTAGCTAGTATTTTAGCAATGCTATTTTTAGGAATATTGTGTTGAATTCCTTTTATTAGTAATTTAACAAATTTTGATTTTAATAATTCAAATTACCAACGCAATTATTTTTTATATTTTAATTTGCTTCATAATTTTAGTAATAAAAATTATTTTGATTATTTAATTTTTATTAATATAACTTTGAATTTATGTGTTTTACTTTCAATTAGTTTACATTATAAAAACATTAAAAATTTAATTAATAAACAAGAAAAAAAATTTTATTTTAAAAAGAAAATTGTTTAATGTTTAAAAAAAAGCAAAAAATTTCAAATTTGACAAAAAATAAATTTGTGTTATAATTAAATTAAAATAAAAAAATAGGAGGTTTCAAATAATGTGTAATTGTAAAGTTTGTACATGCGCTTCAACATGTAATTGCTAATTAAATTAGTTTATCAATAGAATAAAAGTTGTGTTTGTTTTTTAAAAAGACAAATTTGCAAATCATTAAATTACAATTTGGTGCTTTTCAAAAAAAAGTACTTTTTTTATGCAAAAAATTATTTTTAAATAAAAAACAAAAAATTGGAAAAATTATTTTTTGCTTTATAATAAAATTGTATTAATAAAAAAAATAAAAAAAGGAATCACAATGTGCTGTTCAGATAAAAAATGCGACAAAACAAAAAATTGTGGATGCGAATGCTGCAAAAACGATAAATGCTGTGAATGTTGTTAATAATTAACTTCTATTTAAATAGTATTTTTATTTTTAAGAAACATTAAATTATTGACAGTACTTTTTTCCAAAAGTACTTTTTTTTATTCAAAATTTCCAAAATTGGAAAAAAATAAATTTGTGTTATAATTAATTTGAAACAAAAAAATAATAGGAGGTTTCAAATAATGTGTAATTGTAAAGTTTGTACATGCGCTTCAACATGTAATTGCTAATTAAATTGGCTTATCAATAAAACAAAAGTAATGTTTATTTTAAAAAAATAAACTTGCAAAACATTTAAATTACCATATGGTGCTTTTAAAAAAAGTACTTTTTTTTATGCAAATTTTTAATGAAAAAAAAGATTTTTTTATATAAAATAAAAATGTAATAATAAATTTAATTTTAAATTAATGTAAAAAAATAATAATAAAATAATTTAAAATTAAAAATTTTATTTATAAAAAATTAAAAAATTAAAAAAATATGAAAAAATTATTATTTGGATTATCAACTCTTGTATTTATTGGAACTGGTGTAAGTAATGTTACATCTTGTGGAATCCAAATTGGAAAAACAAGTGGGCGTGTTGCAGCAAAAAAATTAAATACTTTTTTTGGTGATACTAAAAATTTTACTGATGGAATTGTAAATCAAGATTGATCTACATATACTGCGAAAAGCGTTTTAACAAACTCTAAATTAAACAATCTTTTTGCATATGTTCCATCTAAAAAAGTAGATTTTAAACCAACAGCAGCAGATTACATGATTTTTAGAAACAAAATTGCAGACGAAGTTAATTGAGAAGATGGTTATTCTCAAACTCAAAAATTTAATTTTATTGATAATGATCAAAATTTATCATTTTCAATACTTGATTCAAGTGGAAAAGCTGTTGCTAACACAGTAAATAGTTTTGCTCAAGGTCAATATAGTGTTAAATTAGTTGTAGCAGCTAAATCAGAATTTTACAAGGAAACATATTTAGCTCCAGGAACATATACTTCAAGTTCTTTTGGTATTTATGATTTAGCACCAAAAACTTCTACTAATAAACTTCAATTCACTGCACCTAGCGATATTTCAAAAAATATTTCTTACCCTGCAAAAAAAATTGATACAACTGATCCTACAACTATTGAAGCAAACGTTAAAACAACAGCTAATAAATTACTTTATACAGCAACTCAAGACACTACTACAAAAGGAAATATTTATAATAACATTGCATTAGCAATTGGTAAAGAAACTGCTCCTAAAGCTTATCCTTTTGATATTAATGATTTAAATAAAGAAAATGCAAATGACGAAAAACAAAAACTAAATAAAGAAACTATTTATTATAGCCCAAACAAAATTACAAATGTTTCTGATCCTGATTTGACACCAGTTGATTGATCTTCTGATACAAAAGGTTTTTATTTATTTAAATTTCATACTCCACACTCTTCACCTGAAAGAAGCAAATATTTTACTGGTCATACTTTATGATTTGAAATAAGCACCACACCTAAAAAATCAACTAGCAATTAATAACCTATCAAACATTAATTTTAATTAAAATTAAAATACAGAATTTTCTGTATTTTTTTTTTACAATTTAAAAAAATAAATTTGTTTATTTTAAAAATATTTTATTAAAATAAAAAATAAAAAAACAAACAAATATGAAAAAGATTTTACAAACATTATCAATTGTGTTAATTAGTTTTTCTTCAACTTTTAGTGTTGTTTCTTGTAATAAAAATATTCATGGGAAAGTTGCATCAACTCTTACAACAAAACAAATACAAAATTATTTTGCTGACATTGATAATTTTTCATTTTCATCACCAGCTTTTAATCACGTTCCAATCAATGATTATTCTTTTTATAATGAAAAAAATATTTTAAATTCAAAAGATGTTGCAAAAACAAATAAATTGTTTGCATATATGCCTGCATCTAAACCAAAATTTACCCCAATACAAGCTAATTATATGATCATTAAAAGAAAAATTGCGACCTTGATTAATTGAGATAAATCAGCTCAATATACATTAAGTCAAGAATATAATTTTGTAAATAATGATCCTAATTTACAAGTTTTATTATTAGATGCTAAAAACAATGTTGTTTCTACTAATAATTATGCTTTAGCGCAAGGAAAATATAGTGTTAAATTAATTGTAAGTAAAGATAAAAATTCTTTTAATGAAACATATTTAACTCCTGGTACATATCAATCACCGCTTTTTTCAATTTTTGATTTAGCACCAAAAACAGATACAAATAAACTAGAATTTTATGCTAACGATTTTATTCAAATTGGTGATAAAGCTGTTAAAAATATTGCTTTTGCTCCTTCTTCGCCACGAGGTGAATTTACTTGAGAAATAGGAGTTAAAAAACTTGCCAATCAATTTTTATATACTCAAACTCAACTTTTAGAACACGACAACATTTATTCTAACAACGATCCAGTAAAATTTTATCCTTTTAATATGAATGATTTACATCAATGCATCGATACATATAATGATCCTTTTTTCACTCAAAGATATTTAAATCCTGATAATTCGGAATTAGATCAAAAAGTTAATTGAGATACTGATACTTATGGATACTACACTTTTAAATACGGATTTTTTAAAAGAGATAATTATGTTTGATATCATTGAGCAAAAACATTTAATTTTGCTATTGAAATTCATGTTGTTGATATAGCATAAAATTGAATAAAATAAAAATAACTTTTAAAAAATAAATATAATAAAAATACAGAACAAATCTGTATTTTTTTTTAAATTGAAATGAGAAAATTACTTTTATTTTTATGCTTTAAATTAAATGTTGCTTTTAATATTCCTTTATTAAATGGTTGTGATTTAATTAACAACAATAAAATTGATTTAAGCAAGTATTTTGATTCTTCAACAAATATAAAAATAAAACTTCATCATTTACCTTCTTTTGAAGAATTATACCAAGATATAAAAAAATATTTTTGTGATTTTTATAACACTAATAATAAATATTTAAAATTAAAAACAAAAGATTTAAATAAAAACAAATATTTTATTTTTAAAATTAAAGATCAAGAAAATAATTTTTATTCTCCTTCTAACAAAGCAATTGATTTATTTAAGCGATATAGTTTAGAATTAAGAATTAATTATTCTAATAAATTTTTTAAATATAATGATTCATTTAAAAAGGAATCGCAATATTTTGTTTTTGAAAAAAAATTAAACTTAATTGTTTCGCAATTAATTGATTTAGAAAAAAAAGAATTCAAAAGCAAAGAAATTTTTATAATTGATGCAGTTAGCGTTAACTTATTAAAAAAATATTATTATGAAAATATTTTATTTGAGAATTATTTTAAAAGATATTTAGCATTAAACAAACACTTAAATACAATGGATAAAAAAAATAAAAAAATATTCAAAAAAAAGTTATTAAGAAAATTTATTTCTCAATTTGAAAATATTGAAATTTTTGTTTATTTAAACCAAAATAATTTAAGTTTTAAAAAATTAAAAAATAACATTCATTTTCTAGCTCTTCAAACCCCAACAATATTAAATGCTTCTTATTTATTAAAAATTATAATTACTAATGAGCACAAATATTTATTACCGAAGCAATATTTTCAAGAAATAGTAATTAAACCTTAAAAAAGAATTGGTTTTTTTTAATTCAAAAATTAAAATTCTTAGCATCAAGTTTTAAAATTATTGAATTAAATTTTGCTGTCAAATATAAATAATTTTTAACTTCTTCAATTGAATTTTTATTTAATTTTGTTTTAAAAAAAGCTAAAAGTAGTAATAAAAGTGAAAAATAAATAAAGTTATTGTTTTTAAACTTAAATAGATTAACAAAGTAATTAATTAAAGTTTTATTTTCTTTAAAATTAAAATATTTTTTAAATATTTTAATTTCTGTTTCATTTAAATAATTTTCAAAACAAATTAATGAATTATTATCACTTAAATTATCAATTAACATGTTTTTTTTATTTAAAAACATTTTTTGATATATTTTATTAACAAACAAAAAGTTTTTAATAAAACAAGGCGATTTTAAAAAATTTTGATCAAGCAAAAAAATTAAATAAAAATAATTAAATGATAAAAAATTAAATTTAACATTTTTATATTTATAATTTTTTTTAGCAAAAAAATAATTATTAATATTGTTTTCAAATAAATTATATTGATTCATTTTTATTTAGTGCAATTATGTATAATTGCGTTCACATATTTATATTCTTGGTTTCAAAAAAATTTTTTAATTAAATTTAAGGATTGATCAATAACAATTTTTTTATTTGCTTGGCAAAAATTAATTAAAATAATAGCATTAAATATTATTGCTTTAATTAAAGAATTGATTCGGGAAATTTTTCAATTTAAACCTAAGTTTTTAGTAATTAAAGAATTAATTTCAATTTCATATTCAAAAACTAAATGTATTTGTTTTAAATCAACGTTATAAATTTTGTTTTCAACTAAATTTAAAATATCACTTCGATTTGACATTAATAAATATCGATAAAGTAAAAACACAAACTCTTGATCTTTAAAATTAAATAGTGCCAAAGTAAATTTGAAAATGATATTTATTTATCATTATTTTTATAACGGGAAATATATTTTAAAGTTTTTGAATTTATGATAATAACATCATCTTTTTTAACAAATAAAGGAACTAATATCTTTAAATTTGTTTCTAATGTTACATATTTAGTTGCTTTATTAACTGAATCACCTTTAATAGCTGAGGTTGAGGATTTAACTTTTAAATTTATTTTTTCCGGTAATATAATTTTTAAAACTTCGTTTTTAAAAGATAAAATTTCAACTTCTTGATTTTCGCTAAGTAATAATTCTAAGTTTGAAAAGTTTGGTTTTAATACTAAGATTTGTTTAAAATCTTCTTGATTAAAGAAATAATAATAATTATGATCAGCATATAAAAAAGATGCTTTTAAGCTTTGAATAAATGCAATTTCAAATTTTTTGTTTGGTGGAAAAGTTAATAAAGATGTTTTATGAGTTTTTCAATTTTTTAATTTAATTTTAACAAATGCTTTAGCGCGCGCTAATTTAAAATGATCAACATTGACAATTTCAAAAACTTCACCTTCATGAATTACACTCATTTTTTCTCTTAACTTATTTATTCCAACCATTTTGTTCTATTTTATTATTATTAAATCTCTTGTTGCGTTTGTTAAAATTTGATAACCAGTTTTTGTTACCAAAATATCATCTTCAATTCGAATTCCACCTAAATTTGGGATATAAATTCCAGGCTCAACAGTAACAATCATATTTTCTTGTAATTTAACATCACAATATTGTGATAATCTTGGAAATTCATGGATTTGAATTCCTAAACCATGACCAGTTGAATGAATAAAATATTTTCCATAACCTTTTTGTTCAATATATTTTCGGCATATTGAATCAATTTGCTTTGTTGTAACTCCTGGCTTTATTGCTTGAATACCTTTTAATTGGGCTTGTTTTACAATTTCATAAATTTCAATAAGTTTAGGATCAGGGTTGTTAAAAGCAATACTTCTTGTCATATCAGTGCAATAACCTTTATATGTGCACCCAAAATCAATTGTTAAAAAATCATTTTCGGCAATTAATTTTTCACTTGAATCTCCATGAGGTAATGCGCCTCTAATTCCAGAAACAACAACAGGAAAAAATGAATAAGAATTTGCTCCGTTTTTTAAAAGTGTTTTATAAATTAATCAATCAACTTCTTTTTCACTCATACCAACTTTAATTAAAGAAAGCAAATCATTAAAACTCTTCGCTGTAATTTCACATCCTTTTTTCATGATTTCAATTTCAGCTTGTGTTTTAATTGTTTTTATTTTACTTAAATCAATTGCTTTTAAATTTGTTGTTAAATTTTGTTTAAATCATAAAAACTGACGATATACAATAAATTCAGATTCAAATCCTAAATTATTAATATTTAAATCTTTAATTTTTTGATTTATTAATTTAAAAACATCACCAAAGCGAATAATTTCACTAATATTTTGCGCATTTTTTAATGCAGCACTGATATATCTTCCATCAACAAATAAAAAGCTTTTTGTTTTAGTTATTAATAAATATCCTTCACTTGAAGCAAAATTACTAAATCAAAAACGATTTTCGCTGCTATATAACAATATTGCATCAAGATTGTTTTCCTTTAAAATATCATTAATGATATTTTGTTTAAAATTTTTCATTATTTTAATTTCTTTTCCTTGTGAATATTGTGTTTTTGACATTTAAAACAATATTTAGATAAAGCAATTTTATCCTTTTGTTTTTTCTTGTTTTTGTTTTTAATATAATTTTGCTCTTTACAAACTGAGCAATTTAAAATTATTTGTTCGCGCATAAATTGTTTAAAATATAAATATAAAATTCAATACTAAATTATAATGTATATTACCTTTTATTGGTTAAAAAATCTAATTATTTTTGTTTTAATTGCTTTCTAATTTTATAAATATGATTTTTTTTACCAATAAAAGGAATAATAATAGAAGTTTTTTTAATGTATTCTTGATAGTTTGTTTCATTTTTAAAGCGTTTATATAAACTAGATTCTAATTTTGGTAATCCGCTTCAAAAAAGTAATGAAATATTTAAAAATAATGGTGAAATAATTAAAAGAATATAACAAAAGTTAATGTTTTTAAAATTAGTTGTTAATAACATTAATAATGCAATTGCAAATAGCATATATCATTGCAATAATTCACCAAAATAATTAGGGTGACGTGAAATTTTTCATAATTTAATATTTAAAAGTTTGTTTTTGTTTTTATTTATAAAATTAAATTTTTGTTGATCAGCAAAGCTTTCAATTAAAAAACCAATTGCTCACAAAAAAACAAAACCAATTATTAATCCTAAATTTAAATAAGAAATATTGTTAAATTTAAAATTTAAGTTTAATAAAAAGTTAACTGGAAGCGTTAATAAAAAACACAAAAAACCTTGCGCAATTCAAAATCCTAAAAATTTTAAAGCGCTATGTCTAAAATTATCAAAACGATGATCAATCTTAATTTTTAGAATTCTTGTTAATAAATAAGTTAATAATCTTAGCGCTCATAAATTAACAAGAATTAAAACAATTAATTTTAAAATATTAAATTGTTTAAATCCATATCAAAAATTAAAACAAACACTAAAAATAAAGGATAGCGAATAGGTTAAATCGGTAAAATAATCTTTTTGTAAAAAAAATGCAATTGCAAAAAAAAGTAAATTTAAACCAATTATAGCAACTAAGGTTATTCAAATAAAATTAAAATCAATCATTATATCCTTAAAAATTAGCAATTATTTAAAAAAATGTTATAATATTAATTAATAGTAATATAAAAAAAATAAATGAACTTTTTTTTATTTTTTTTAATAACCATTGTATTTCTTAAAATTATAATTCGTCTTGTTTTTTCAAATTTTGTTAACAAGCATTATTTAAATTTAAAGATAATTCAAAACCAATATCTTTATTTAGATGTTGAATCAATATTTTTAGATTTTAAATATTTTTATGATATCAAAAATATTAAATTAGTTTTTAAAAATAAAAGTAAATTGTTTTTAAATCGATTCAATTATAAAACAAATACTTTTAGCTTAAATAAAAACGTTTTATTAAACTTTGATTTATTTAAACTCAATTATTGTTTAGCAAATTTTTTTCTAATTAAATTTGCTTTACAAAACAAAGGCTTATTTATAAAATTTAAAATTTTTTTATTTTTCTTTTTGTGTTTAAATTATTTTTTAAATGTTTTTTTACTTGCAAATATAATTGTAATTATTTTAATTAATAATTTAACAATTGTTAAAATTTTAAATTTTACGAGTTGTTTTTTAATATTTTCTTGATTAATTTGCTTTGTTGGGTTATGTAAAATAAAACAAATTTTAAATCATAGTTATGCTCTTTTTATCAATAAGTTTATCCTTAAATATTTTAGTAAGTATTTATTTAACTTAAATGAAATTTTTAATTGACAAAATAAAAATATATTTTTAGTTCTTTTGACAATTAAAAAAAATAGAAATTTATTTTTTGAACCCTTTTGTGTTTATCGCTAAAAAAGTAATTTTGCACATTGATATGGATGCTTTTTTTACAAGTTGTGAGGAAAGAAGAAATAAAAATTTGAAAAACAAGATTTTTGTTGTTGCTAATAGGAGCAAATCTTCAGTTGTTGCAAGTTCAAATTATAAAGCACGAAAATTAGGTATTAAATCAGCAATGCCGCTTTTTAAAGCAAAGCAAATTTTAAATAATCTTTTAATAATTGAAAGTGATTTAAAATATTATCAAACAATTTCAAATCAAATATTTGTTTTTATTAAAAAAAAATACACCAACAAAATTGAAGTTACTTCAATTGATGAGTGTTATTTAGATGTTAGTTTAATTTACGCTAAATTTAAAAATGTTCGTGGTTTAATTTTAAACATTCAAAAAAACATTTTTGCTCAATTTAATTTAACTTGTAGTATCGGGGCATCGTTTTCAATGTTTTTTGCTAAAATTAGTGCAAATATCAACAAACCAAATGGTTATTTTATCATAACTGAAAAAAATTATAAGCAAATAATTGATCATTTTAAAATTGATATTGTTAGCGGAATTGGAAAAAGTGCACAATTGAAATTGTTGAATTTAAATGTTAAAACAATAAAAGATTTAAAATTATATTTGCAAGAAAATTATAATAATAAAAATAACGTTTTTAATTCCAAAATAATAGCGCAAAAGTTATTAAATGAATTTAACGGAAATTTCAATGCAAACTTAAATTTAAAACACATTAAAAAATCAATTTCAGTTGAAAAAACTTTTGAAACCAATTTAAGCAACATTGATTTAATTAATTTGCAATTTGAAAAATTATTAAAAAAACTTTTTTTAGAATTAAATTCAGAAAGTTTTTTATTTAAAACGCTTAAAATAAAATTGAAAGATGTAAATTTTAATGTTTACTCATTTCAAAGTAATCTTAAAAATTATAGCAATGATTTTAATTATGTTTTTAAAAAACTTAAAAGTTTATTTAAAACAAATTGAAACAAAAACTCTTTAAGGTTAATTGGAGTTGGATTTGCAAATTTAAAGTTTTCTTTTAATACATTTGTGCAAGAAAAATTTCTTTTTGAAGAACATTCAAAAAATGATTTAAAAACTAAAATTAACAAAAAGTATCAAGCAAAAATTATATATTAACAAATAGGAAAAATATTAAAAAATTGAATTTACATATAAAATTGTTATCAAGGATCCAAAAATGAAAAGATTGTTAAGAATTATTATTAATTTGTTTTCAGTAAAATCTTTTGTGATTCATGGTTCTGTTTCTTGTGCCCAAGCAACAATTGAAAAAAAGAATTCAAAATTAACATTTAATAATATTGAACACTATACTTCAATTGATAATTTAATTATTAAAATTAAATTAAATATTTTAGCTCAAATCGAGCAAGAAAATAGCGCTAAAAATCTTTTATTAAAAGATATAAAGGTTTCTGATTTAATTTATAAAAACAAAAGTTTTAAGTTTAAATTTAAAGTTAATTCATCTCGACCCATTTTATTTTCCAATAAAACTTATGAATCAAAACCACTATTATTAAAAACAAGACAAAATTTATTTTTTTTAAAAAATAAAGATTTTTTAATTGAAGCTTCAAATTTACACAATAATATAAAATTAAATGATTATTTGAAAATTTTGAAATTACAAGTTTTCGATAGCCTCGTTAAAAAAATAAATTTTGATTTAATTAGTGAAAAAAACTCACATACTGAATTTGAAAAAGATTTTTTAAATAGTTTTAATTATGATGTTTATAAACTTGATAGTAACAAAAAATTAACTAAAAATGAACTCGAAAATGAATTTGTTAATGATAATAAATATTATTTAAAACTTAATTTTTCAAAAATTAATATTTTTGATACTTTTGAATACGATTTAAACAAAAAAGGGCAAGTAAAATTTGCTTATGATTCAAATCTAAAAGCTAATTTAAAAGAATTTGAATTTGATGTTAACAATATTTCAGATTTAAATTATGAAAATTTAAATAATTCAATTAAAGAACAATTAATAATTCACTCATTAGCAAATAATAAAATAAATAAAAATGAATTAGATGATTTAATTGCTAATCAAAAAATTACAATTGAAATTTTAAATCAAGAAAATTCAGTTTTAAATCAAAATCAATTTGATAAATATTATGGTAAATTTAAAATAAAAATTACAACAAAAAGTAATAAATTTTTTAAATTTAATAAAACAATATCAAATTTAAATCGAAAGTATAAGTTAGATTTAAATAGCGTTGATTTTGATTTTTCTAAATTTAATACTCTTAGTGTTGATCAAGAAATAACATTAGATTTACAAAATCAATTGCAATCATATTTTGTTAAAAATAAAATTGAAAACGATTTTGATTATAAATTCAAAATAGATAAAAAATTAACAAAGGTTAATCAAGATTCAAAAATATTAAAAGTTGATTTTAAATCTGAAGATTCAAGAGTTGAACACAATGATTTATCGATTTTGACTTCAATTGTTGATAAGTTTGATTTAGCTTTGTTAAACTTGAAAGATTTAAATTTAAGTTTAAACTCAATAAAATCAAAACAAGATTTAAATAAAAAAATTAAAAAGCATTTATTTTCAAAATTAAAACTTAATTATCCAAATATCAAGCCAAATTATTTAAACAATTTAGAAATTAGTAACACTGATGATTTAAGTGCAGGATCAAAAAGAATTGAAATTAGTGCGTTAAAAGATGATTTGTATTTTAAAAATGCTACAAATTTAAATCTAGAATTAAATAAAGCAAATTTAAATACTGATAATTTAAATTTAGATGAAATTGAAAGCTTTGAATCAAATCAAGATTTAAGAGATCAAATCAAAACAATTATTTTAAATTGATATTTAAGTAATTCTGATATTTATCAAGCTAATTTAATTTCAAAAGATGATATTAGATTAAATTTTGATGTTGAAGAAAATAATTTAAAAGTTAATTTTGAAATTGATTCAAATAATTATTTTAATCAAATTAATGAAACTTTGATATTAAATAATGCTAAATTAAGAGTTGATAATTTGGAATTTAATGATTCAATTCATTTGTTTTTAAATGATAATTTTACAATTAAATCAATTATTAATGATGCTAAAAACAAAATTGCCCAAAAAGTTGTAAAAAACCTTAATTTTAAAGATTCAATTAAAGAGTTTTTAAAAACAAAAATTATTGAAAATTTAAATCAATATTTTCTTTTTTACAAGGACACAACAAGTTTAGATCAACAATTTAAACGCGCCAAAAATTTAGATTTGAAATTAAGTGAAAATAATTCATATAAAGTTTCTTTTGATGGTAATTATTTAGGATTAAATCAAATATTACTAACTTATCACGTTGAATGGGATGAAAATCAAAAAGCTAATTTAAATGATTTTGATTTTAGTGTTGATAACATCCAAGATTTAAATTATGCAAATTTAAAAAATTCAATTAAAGAGCAATTATTAAATCATTCGTTAGCAACTAATAAAATAACTAATCTAGATGAATTAAATGAATTAATTGCTAATCAAAAAATTGCAATTGAAGTTTTAAATTCAAGTGATGAAATATTAAATCAAAATCAATTTAACAATTATTATGGCGAATTTAAAATAAGACTTAGCGCAAATGATAATCAATATTTTAAAGCAAATAAATTAATTTCAAATTTAGAAAAAAAATACACTTTGAATTTAAACGAAATTAATTTCAATTTAGAAAATTTAAATACTTTAAATTCAAACCAAGAAATAATCGCAGAATTAAAAACACAATTAAATCAATATTTACAAAACCAAAACATAAATTATGATTTTGATTATGATGTTAATATTGATGATAACCAAATTAATAACAAGTTAAGTAAAACAATATCAATTAATTTTGTTTCAAATGAAGCAAGATTTGTAATAAATAACGCTTCAAAAACTATTGATATTAATAAATTTGATTTAAGTTCCCTAAGTTTAAATCATTTACAATTAAGTTTAAATTCAATTAAAAATTCAAATGATTTAATTGGGAAAATTAAAAATCATTTATTAACTAAATTGCAAACAATTAATCCTAATACTCAATTATCATTTTTAGATAATTTAGAATTTAATAATATAAACAATTTAGATTCAGGATTAAAAAACATTGTTATTAATTCACTAAATAATGATTTATATTTTAAAAATAATACAACATTAAATTTAGAATTAAATAAAGCTAATTTAAATCTTAATAATTTAAATTTAGATGAAATTGAAAGCTTTGAATCAAGTCAAGATTTAAGGGATCAAATCAAAACAATTATTTTAAATTGATATTTAGGCAATTCTGATGTTTATCAAGCTAACTTAATTTCAAAAAGTGATATTTCTTTAAATTTTACTTTTGAAGAAGATAAATTAAAAGTTAATTTTGCAATTAATGCTAACGAGCACTTTAATGAAATAAACGGTGTTTTAAATCTTAATAACGCCAAAATAAGTTTAGATAATTTAAATTTAAATCAAAATGTAGCACTGCATTTAAATCAATATCCAAACACAAATGCATTAATTGAAAAAGCAAAAAATGATTTAGCAGATTTGATTTTAAATAATTTTGATTTTAATTCTCAAATAAAAAAAAGTTTAAAAGCAAAAATAATTAATAATTTAAATAATGTTAAATTATTTCGAAATATTAAAACAAATAAATTATCGTTAAAACTTGGAAAAGCTAACAACTTAAGTCAAGACTTAAAATTAAATCCATCACTATATAAAGTTGCTTTTTATTTAAATAAAAGTAATTATTTAAAAGTTAACTTAACAAGAATAATACTAACTTATGATTTAAACTGAAATTCTCAATTAAAAGCAAATTTAAATGATTTCAATTTTAGTGTTGATAACATTCAAAATTTAAATTATGCAAATTTAATTTCAAATCTAAAACAAAAACTTGTAGTTGCTTCTTTAGATGATAATAAAATAACACTAGAGCAATTAAATAATTTAATTGCTAATCAAAAAATTACAATTGAAGTTTTAAATTCAAATGATGAGATATTAAATGAAAATCAATTTAACAATTATTATGGTGAATTTAAATTAAGACTTACAACAAGCAATAATAAATATTTTAAATCTAATAAAACAATAGCAAATTTAAATAAAAAATTCACTTTAGATTTAAATGAAGTAAATTTCAATTTAGAAAATTTAAACACACTTAATACAAACCAAGAAATAATTGCTGAATTAAAAGCGCAACTAAATTTATATTTACAAAATCAAAACGTAAATTATAATTTTGATTATGATGTTAATATCAATGACAATGAAGTTAATAATGATTTAAGCAAAACAATATTAACTAATTTTGTAACAAACGATTCAAGATTTGTTATAAATAATGCATCAAAAACTATTGAAATTAATAAATTTGATTTAAGTTCGTTAAGTTTAAACAAATTAAAATTAAGTTTAAATTCAATTAAAAGTTCAAATGATTTAATTAACAAAATTAAAAATCATTTATTAACTAAATTACAAACTATTCATTCTAATACTCAATTATCATTTTTAGATAACTTAGAATTTAATAATGTAAATGATTTAACATCAGGATTAAAAGATATTGATATTAATTCAATAAATACTGATTTATATTTTAAAAACAATTTTAGTTTTAAACTAAGATTAAATAAGGCTGATTTAAATCTTAATAATTCAAACATTTTAGAACCAATTCAAAGTTTTAATTCAACAAACAATCTTCGAGATCAAATCAAAGCAATTATTTTAAATTGATATTTAAATAATTCTAATATTTATCAAGCTAACTTAATTTCAGAAAGTGATATTACCTTAAATTTTATTTTCGCAGAAAATAAATTAAAAGTTAATTTTGTAATTAATGCGAACCAACATTTTAATGAAGTTAGTGGTGTTTTAGATCTTAATAACGCTAAAATAAGTTTGCAAAATTTAAATTTAGTTCAAAACACAACTTTACATTTAAATCAATATTTAAACATAAATTCACTAATTGAAAAAGCAAAAAATGATATTGCAACCTCAATTTTAAATAATTTTGATTTTAATTCGCAAATAAAACAAGGTTTAAGAGTAAAAATTATTAATAATTTAAATCGTTTTATAATTTTTGAAGAAAATCTAAAAAGAAATAAAAGAACTTTTGCAATTGTTAAAAATCTTGGTCAAAATCCAAATTTAAAACCTTTATTATATAAAATAAAATTCTTTTTAAACAAAAATAGTTATTTAAATATTAATAATAGTAGCGATTTAGAATTAACTTATGATTTTAATTGAAATTCGCAATTAAAAGCTAATTTAAATGATTTTGATTTTGATGTTGATAACATTCAAAATTTAAATTATGCAAGTTTAATTTCAAATTTAAAACAAAAACTTGTAGCTGCTTCTTTAGATAATAATAAAATAACTTCAAATCAATTAGATGAATTAATTGCTAATCAAAAAATCGCAATTGAAATTTTAAATTCAAATGATGGAATATTAAATCAAAATCAATTTAACAATTATTATGGTGAATTTAAAATAAGCATTACAACAAATGATAATCGATATTTTAAATCTAATAAAACAATAGCAAATTTAAATAAAAAATTCACTTTAGATTTAAATGAAGTTAATTTCAATTTAGAAAATTTAAATACTTTAAATTCAAATCAAGAAATAATTGCTGAATTAAAAACGCAATTAAATCAATATTTACAAAACCAAAACATAAATTATGATTTTGATTACAACATTAATATCGATGATAATGTTGTTGATAATGACGAAAATAAAATGTTATCAATTAATTTTGAATCAATTGAATCAAGATTTGTTATAAAAAACGCTTCAAAAAATATTGATATTAATAAATTTGATTTGAATTCTTTAAATTTAGATCAATTACAATTGAGTTTAAATTCAATTAAAAATTCAAATGATTTAATTAACAAAATTAAAAACAATTTATTAACTAAATTGCAAACAATCAATCCTAATGCTCAATTATCATTTTTAGATAACCTAGAATTTAATAATGTAAACAATTTAAGTTCAGGATTAAAAAATATTGCTATTAATTCAATAAATAATGATTTATATTTTAAAAATAATACAACATTAAATCTAGAATTAAATAAAGCCAATTTAAATATTGATGATTTAAATTTAGATGAAATTGAAAGCTTTGAATCAAGTCAAGATTTAAGAGCGCAAATCAAAACAATTATTTTAAATTGATATTTAAGTAATTCTGATATTTATCAAACCAATCTAATTTCAAAAAATGATATTTCCTTAAATTTTGTTTTTGAAGAAGATAAATTAAAAGTTAATTTTGAAATTAATGCTAACCAATACTTTAGCGAAGTTAGAGATATTTTAAATCTTAATAACGCCAAAATAAGTTTAGATAATTTAAATTTAAATCAAAACGAAGCACTGCATTTAAATGAATTTCCAACCTCAAATGTTTTAATTGAAAAAGCAAAAAACGATTTAGCAAATTTGATTTTAAATAATTTTGATTTTAATTCTCAAATAAAACAAAGTTTAAAAGCAAAAATAATTAATAATTTAAACAATTTAAAATTATTTAAAAACACAGCTTTAACAAATCAAAAAATACATCTTGAAAAAGTTTCCAATTTAAATCAAAACCCAAATTTAGAGCCTTTATTATATAAAGTTGCTTTTTATTTAAATGAAAGCAATTATTTAAAATTTAACTTAACAAGAATAATACTAACTTATGATTTAAATTGAAATTCGCAATTACAAGCTAATTTAAAAAATTTTGATTTTAACGTTGATAAAATCCAAGATTTAAATTATGTAAATTTAAAAAATTCAATTAAAGAGCAATTATTAAATTATTCTTTAAAAACTAATAAAATAAATTATGTTCAATTAGATAATTTAATTTTTGATAACAAAATTACAATTGAAATTTTAAATTCAAATGATGAAATATTAAATGAAGTTGCATTTAACAATTATTATGGTGAATTTAAATTACAAATTTCAACAGTTGATAATCAATTTTTTAAAGCAAATAAATTAATTTCAAATTTAAATAAAAACTATATTTTAGATTTAAATGAAGTTAATTTCAATGTCGAAAATTTAAATACTTTAAATTCAAATCAAGAAATAATTGCTGAATTAAAAACGCAATTAAATCAATATTTACAAAACCAAAACATAAATTATGATTTTGATTACGATGTTAATATTGATGATAATGTAGTTAATAATGATTTAAGTAAAACAATAACAATTAATTTTGAATCAATTGATTCAAGATTCATAATAAACAATGCTTCAAAAATTATTGATATTAATAAATTTGATTTAAATTCGTTAAGCTTGAACAAATTAAAACTAAGTTTAAATTCAATTAAAAATTCAAATGATTTAATTGAAAAAATTAAAAATCATTTGTTAACTAAATTACAAACAATTAATTCTAATGTTCAATTATCATTTTTAAATAACTTAGAATTTAATAATGTAAATAATTTAAGTTCAGGATTAAAAAATATTGCTATTAATTCAATAAATACTGATTTATATTTTAAAAATAACCTTAGTTTTAAACTAAGATTAAATAAAGCTAATTTAAACATTAATAATTTAAATTTAGATGATATTGAAAGCTTTGAATCAAGTCAAGATTTAAGAGAGCAAATCAAAACAATTATTTTAAATTGATATTTAAGAAATTCTGATATTTATCAAGCTAATTTAATTTCAAAAAATGATATTAGATTAAATTTTGTTATTGAAGAAAATAATTTAAAAGTTAATTTTGAAGTTAGTGTGAACCAATATTTTAATGAAGTTAATGGTGCTTTAAATCTTAATAACGCTAAAATAAATTTGCCAAATTTAAATTTAGTTCAAAACACATCAACGCATTTAAATCAATATCCAAATGTAAATTCTTTAATTGAAAAAGCAAAAAATGATATTGCAAATACAATTTTAAATAATTTTGATTTTAATTCGCAAATAAAACAAAGTTTAAAAACAAAAATTATTAATAATTTAAATAGTTTTATAATTTTTGAAGAAAAACTAAAAAATAATAAAAAAAGTTTTGAAATCGTTAAAAAACTAATTCAAAATCCAAAATTAAAATCATCACTATATAAAATAAAATTTCTTTTAAATAAAAATAATTATTTAAATCTTGATAATAATAATTCTTTAGAGTTAATTTATGATTTAAATTGAAATTCTCAATTAAAAGCTAATTTAAATGATTTTAATTTCAGCGTTGATAACATTCAAAATTTAAATTATGCAAGTTTAATTTCAAATTTAAAACAAAAACTTGTAGTTGCTTCTTTAGATAATAATAAAATAACGCTAAATCAATTAGATGAATTAATTGCTAATCAAAAAATTGCAATTAAAATTTTAAATTCAAGCGATGAAATATTAAATCAAAATCAATTTAATAGTTATTATGGTGAATTTAAATTAAGACTTAGTGCAAACAATAATCAATTTTTTAAATCAAATAAATTAATTACAAACTTAAATAAAAACTATATTTTAGATTTAAATGAAGTTAATTTCAATTTAGAAAATTTAAACACTTTAAATTCAAACGAAGAATTAATTGCTGAATTAAAAACGCAATTAAATCAATATTTACAAAATCAAAGTATAAATTATGATTTTGATTACGATGTTAATATTGATGATAATGTAGTTAATAATGATTTAAATAAAACAATAACAATTAATTTTGAATCAATTGATTCAAGATTCATAATAAACAATGCTTCAAAAATTATTGATATTAATAAATTTGATTTAAGTTCGTTAAGTTTAAACAAATTAAAACTAAGTTTAAATTCAATTAAAAATTCTAGTGATTTAATTAACAAAATTAAAAATCATTTATTAACTAAATTACAAACAATTAATTCTAATGTTCAATTATCATTTTTAGATAACCTAGAATTTAATAATGCAAACAATTTAAGTTCAGGATTAAAAAACATTGCTATTAATTCAATAAATACTGATTTATATTTTAAAAATAATCTTAGTTTTAAATTAAAAATAAATAAAGCCAATTTAAATCTTAATGATTTAAATCTAGATGAAATTACTAGTTTTAATTCAAAAAGCAATTTAAGAAGTCAAATTAAAACAATTATCTTAAATTGATATTTAACTCAAAGTAATATTTATCAAGCTAATTTAATTTCAAAAAATGATATTACCTTAAATTTTATTTTTCAAGAAAATAATTTAAAAGTTAATTTTGAAATTAATGCAAACCAATATTTTAATGAAATTAATAACGTTTTAAATCTTAATAACGCTAAGTTAGGAGTAGAAAATTTAAATTTAAACCAAAATGTAGCGCTATATTTAAATCAATATTCAAACACTAATTCTTTAATTGAAAAAGCAAAAAATGATATTGCAACTTCAATTTTAAATAATTTTGATTTTAACTTGCAAATAAAACAAGGTTTAAAAACAAAAATCATTAACAATTTAAATAATTTAAAATTGTTTAAAAACCTAGCCTTACCAAATCAAAAATTAAATCTTAAAAGAGTTGAAAATTTAAATCAAAATCCAAGTTTAGAACCTTTAACATATATATTTGCTTTTTATTTAGATGATACTAATTATTTAAAATTAGGAACATCAAGAATATTGATTAATTATCAATTAAACTGAAATGAAAATTTAAAAGCTAATTTAAATAATTTTTCTTTTGATATAAATAGTATTAAACAATTAAATTACAATAATTTTATTTCTTCACTTAAAGAACAACTATTAAATTATTCTTTAGAAAATAATAAAATTTCAAATTTTGAATTAAACAATTTAATTGCAAATAAAATCATTAGATTTGCAATTTTTGATTCAAATAATGAAATATTAAATCAAAATCAATTTAACAATTATTATGGTGAATTTAAATTAAAACTAGTAACAAGTAACAATCAATTTTTTAAATCTAACAAAACAATTTCAAATTTAAATAAAAAATACGTTCTAGATTTAAATGAAGTTAATTTCAATTTAGAAAATTTAAACACTTTAAATTCTAATCAAGAAATAATTGCTGAATTAAAAACGCAATTAAATCAATATTTACAAAACCAAGGTATAAATTATGATTTTGATTACATTGTTAATATTAATGATAATAATAATGTTAATGATGAAAGCAAAACATTATCAATTAATTTTGAATCAAATGAAGCAAGATTTGTAATAAAAAATGGATCAAAAAATATTGATATTAACAAATTTGATTTAAGCTCACTAAGTTTAAACAAATTAAAATTAAGTTTAAATTCAATTAAAAATTCTAGTGATTTAATTAGCAATATTAAAAATCATTTATTAACTAAATTACAAAGTATTAATTCTAATGCTCAATTATCATTTTTAAATAATTTAGAATTTAATAATGCAAACAATTTAAGTTCTGGTTCAAAAAATATTGTTATTAATTCAATAAATAATGATTCATATTTTAAAAACAATCTTAGTTTTAAATTAAAAATAAGTAAAGCTGATTTAAATGTAGCTAGTTTAAATTTAGATGAAATAAATAGGTTTAATTCGAATCAAAATTTAAGAAATCAAATCAAAACAATTATTTTAAATTGATATTTAAATAATTCTAATTCTTACCAACCTAATTTAATTTCAAAAAACGATATTAGTTTAAGTTTTATTTTCCAAGACGATAAATTAAAAGTTAATTTTGAAATAAGTGCAAACAATTACTTTAATGAAATTAGCAAAACATTAGCGCTTAATAATGCAAAATTTAATTTAAATAATTTAAATTTATCTCAAAGTATAAATTTATTTTTAAATAATTATTCAAATATAGATTCATTAACTCAAAAAGCAAAAGAAGAATTAGCTACAAGAATTTTAAATAACTATAATTTTAATGTGCAAACAAAAAACGCATTAAAAACAGCATTTATTGAAAGTTTAAATGATTTTCAAATTCAATATAAAGTAAATAATAACGATAGTTTTAAAACAAATCATAATTCAAATCTTTCAAATTTTATTTATCGATTTAAATTTAATTTAAATAACAATAATTATTTAAACACAAATCAAACAAGTTTAAATATGTTATTTAATTTATCTTGAAATCAAGATTTAAAAGCTGATCTTAATAATTTTTCATTTTTAAATAACCAAATTAAATCTCTTGACATAAGAGAAAAGTTAATTGCTTTTTCATTAGATGAAAATAAAATTTCAACACCGCAATTAAATAAATTACTACGAAATCATAAAATTTTAGCAAATTTTTATGATGAAAATAATAATTTAATGGTTTTTAGACCGTCTGAAAAATATTATGGAACGCTTAAATTAGTTCTTAGTACAAAAGAAAATAGATTTTTTAAAGGTAAAAAAACCCTTATTCTTAAAAGTTTATATAATTTTGATTTTAATAATGTTAATTTTGATTTTTCAAACTTAAACACACTAAATTATAAAGGTTTAATTATTAATGAAATTAAATCACAATTAAATCAATATTTGCAAAACCATAATATAAATTACCACTTTAATTATCGAATTGAAATTGAAAACGATAAACTTACTTCAAAAGCAAAAAATATAATAATTAGGTTTATTTCTAATGATGAAATTTTAAGATTTCAAAATAATTTCAAAAATATTCAAATTAATAAATTTGATTTAAGTTCTTTAAATTTAAATCAAATGCAATTAAATTTAAATTCAATTAATAATCGAAGTGATTTAATTAATGCTCTTAAAAATCATTTGTTATCTAAATTAAGACTTATAAATAGCGATATTGAATTAAGTTATTTAGATAATTTAGAATTTAATAATATTAACAATTTAGTTTCAGGATCAAAAAACATTATTATTCACGCAAGAAAAATTGATCCATATTTTAAAAATGAAGCAAGAATAAATCTTGTATTAAATCGTGTAAATTTAAATACAAATACTTTAAATTTAAATGATATTAATAGTTTTAATTCAAAAGCAAATCTAGAAGAAAAAATTAAAACAAAAATTTTTAATTGATATTTACAACAAAATAATTTTTCTGCAAGTAATATAATTTCAAAAAACGATATTACATTAAACTTTTCATTTCAAGAAAACAAATTGTTAGTTAATTTTGAAATTATTGCTAATAAATACTTTAATGAAGTAAGTGGTAATTTAGCGCTTAATAATGCAAAAATTGATATAAGTAATTTAAATTTATCACAAAATATAAATTTATTTTTAAATGTTTATAAAAACGCAGGAATGTTAATTCAAGAAGCAAAAAATCATTTAGTAACAAAAATTTTAAATCGACTTGATTTTAATTCCCAAATTAAAAACGCTTTAAGAACACAATTAAAAAATAGTTTAAATCAACACCAGTTATTAAAATTTAATTCAACTAATACTTTAATAACAAGGATAGCAAGTGATTTAACACCCTTAGATATTTCAAATTATTTATTTAAGTTTAATTTAATTCAAAACAATTATATAAGTGTTGAAAACAATTTAATAACTTTAAATTTTCATTTATGCTATGATGATACAAAAAAAGCGAATTTGAATCAATTTAACTTAAATATTGCAAATATTGAAAACAAAAATTATGAAACAATTGTTTCAAATATTAAAAGTGAGTTAAAAAGTTATACATTAAATAGTAATCGAATTTCAAATTCGCAATTAAATGATTTAATTTTAGAAAATAAATTAATAATTAATTTTTTAAATTCTCAAAATCGTGTTTTAAATCAAAATCAATTTAATCAATATCATGGTAGTTTTAAAATAGCCATTTTAACAAATGAAAATAAATATTTTTTCAATTCAAAAACTTTTGCTAATTATTACAAAAACATTAACATAGATGTTGCTAATTTTTCTTTATTCTTGCAAAATCAAAATGTTTTTCAATCTAAAGAAAATATAATTACAAATATTAAAAATCAATTTAATGCTTATATAAATAATCTTTATCCTAATTATGATTTTGATTATGATGTCAATTTTATAAATAATGAAACTATAATAAATGCTCAAAATATTAATTTAAGTTTTCAAATTACTTCAAATGATGATAAAGTTGTTTTCTTAAATAATTTGGTTAGTGTAACGCTTCAAAAATACGATTTAAGAGAATTAAATATTGAAAAACTTGTTTTAGATATAAGTTCATTAAATTATACTGAAACATTACATGAAAAAATTAAAACAACCGTTTTTAATAAATTAAAAAGTATTTTTCCTAATTTTGAAAAAAACTATTTAGATAATATTGTTTGAAATTATCTTTTTGATAATTTTTCTTCAATAATTCCAATTAAATATGATTTTAGTTTTGGTGCCCGAAGCGATAATGCTTTCTTTAAAAATTCAACTTCTTTTAAAATTCAAATTAACAAATTATCAAAAAATGATTTAAATTGAATTGATTTAAATTTAGATGAAGTTTCAAGTTTTGATTCAGTTTCTAATTTAAAAACTCAAGTAAAAACAATAATTAAAAATTTTTACTCAGCAAAAACAATAAAATATAAACAAAATTTAATTCATAAAAAAAATATTAAAATTCTTTCGTTTGGAATTTCAAATAATAAAATTTCTGTAAGTTTTAAAATTAATGCTAATAAATATGTTAATGAAATAAACGATACGCTAATTTTAAGAAATGCTAAATTAAATTTAAGAAATTTAAATTTCAATGAGCCGTTAAATTTAACTTTAAATGAATATTCTAACTATAATTTAATTAATGAATTTGCAAAAAAAGAATTAATTTCAAGAATTTTGAATTCAAGTGATAATTTTAATTTTAATTTTGATCAAGAAACAAAAAATCAATTTAAATTAATGCTAAAATCAAGTTTAATTAATAATGATTATGATTTAATTCAAATTAATGATGTAAATTTTAATGTTAGAGGTTCTAGAGCAACAATTAATACCCCAACAGTATTAACTTCAATATTAAATCTTAGTGGCAATCAATATTTAACTAATGATCTTTCAACAAATAATCGAAAAATTATTAATTTTCAATTTAACTTAAATTGAAATGAAAATTTAAAAGCTAATTTAAATGATTTTGATTTTAATTTGTTTGATACATTAAATTTAAATTATGAAAGTGTTATTTCAGAACTAAAAAATTCTTTAATTAATTTTTCATTAAGTGAAAATAAAATTGATTTTAATAGCTTTAATCAATTAATAAATCAAAATAAAATTAAGATTCAACTTATAAATAATGAAGATGTAGTATTAAATGCAGATCAATTTAATAATTATTATGGTCAATTTAAAATAAGAATTATAACAATTGATAACCAATTCTTTGCAAATTCAAAAACAATAGATAATTTAAGTAAACAAGTTTTTGTTGATCTTGATCAATTTGATTTTTCTCAATTAAATCTAAATATTTTTGATTCTGATTTAGTTGTTATAAATAAAATAAAACAAACAATAAATCAATATTTAGCAAACAATTTTTCATTACATAATCCTAATTATGATGTTTCAATATTAAGAAGCACGATAAATCAAGAAAATAAAAACATTTATTTAAATTTTACTTCAAATGATTCAAGATTTTTATTTAATAAAGCAATTCATAATTTTGAAGTTCAAAAATTTAATTTAGACAACGTTATTCTTGAAGATTTAAACACCGATTTTTATTATAATTTATTCAATCCAACAACAAGCAAAGACCAACAAATTTTAAATTTTTTACATGTATATACAAAATCAATGTTTTTAAAAAAATTAAAAACATTTAATAATGAAATAAATTTAAATCATTTAAATCAATTACAATTTAATTGAAATGAAAATATTAACCTAAATCCAGCAAGTAAATTAAAAGAATTTTCAACCCAAATAAGCCTTTTAGAAAATAATTTATATTTTTATGGGCTTAACAAAGAATTTAATGTTGTAATTTCTGATCAAACAAAAAATAAAAATTTTGAAACAAATTTTAGCACCAACGCTCCTTTACAATATCAAAATACAAATCAATTAAAACAACGAATCGCACCAGGATTAAAAACTAAAATTATAAACCATTTTAAACAATATTTAATTCAAAAACAAAATATAATTCAAGGTTCACGAAGAAAACTTGCTCATAATTTTCAATCAAGAATTTTAAATCAAATAAATACTTATGCAAAGAATGCTTTAACAAAAGCAAAATTTAAATTTAGTGATGTAAAATTTTTAAGCGAAGAAAACCACATAACATTTACATACACTCTTGATGTTACCTCAACAATAAAATATTATGGAACAATAACATTAAAAAACGCAAAATTAAACATAAATAGCGTTAATTTTAACAACACTTTATCACTAAATCAAAGCGCAATAAATAATTTTTCTAATTTTAATTCTTTAAAAAATCATGTTAAAGATTTATTTGCGCAAAAAATAATTGATACAAAATTAATGAGTTTAAGTTTAGAAAACAAGAAAAATTTAAAACATTGAATTATCCAAAATTTAGATTTAGGATATCGAATTAACAATCAATTAATATCTTTAAATGATAACGCAACCTTAATTCCTGGTTTATATACATTTTATTTCACACCTAATAGCAACGTTATTGTAACAAACGGAAATACTAAAATAATTAATATAAACTTTGATTGATCAAATCAATTAAAAGCTAATTTAAATGATTTTGAATTTAATATTGATAATATTATAAATTTAAATTATGAAACTCTTATTTCTAATTTAAAAAATGCTTTAATAAATAAAACTTTTTCAAATAATAAAATAACTCTTGAATTATTAAATCAATTGATAAATGAGCAAAAAATTAATATTGAAATTTTAAATCAAAACAATAATTCAATAAGTGAAGCTGAATTTAACAATTATAATTCTGGGTTTAAAATAAGAATTACAACAATTAATAATCGATTTTTTAAAAATCAAAAAACAATTTCAAACCTTTATAAATTAAACACAAATAATTTTCATTTTAACAATGCTAATTTAAACACTCTTGATTCTAATCAAGAAATAATTTCAGAAATTAAAAGACAATTTAACATTTTTTTATATATCAATTATAATCTTGAAAATGTTAACTATAATGTTTCAATAAATGAAGAATTAAGTCAATTACATCCAAATCATAAAACAATATTTTTTGATATTTTATCAAATCAATTAAATATAAATTATACGCAAAAAAGTTTTTCATTCAATTTAGAAAAATTTGATTTAAATCAATTTAATATTCCAGCTTTTGATTTAAATTTCTTTAAAATAACTTCTAATAATGATTTGATTTTATCAATAAAGAATTATTTATTGACTAATTTACAAATTATAAATCCAAACACTAAATTAAGTTTTTTAAATGATTTAAATTTTATAAACATTAATTCAATCATAGAAAACTCTAATTTACATGTTGAAATTTCAGCTTTAGAAAATAACCCATATTTTCAAAACTCAAAAATTTTAAATATTAATAAAATTTCTTTAAATTTAGAAAACTTAATTGCTAAATTAGATACAATTACTGAATTTGGATTTAATCAAAATAATTTTAATGATATTAAAAATAAAGTATTTAATTGATATTTAAGTGAAACAAATCCTAATCATCGCTATATAAATCCAGAAGATATTTCAATAATTTGAGTTAATGAAGTTGATAATAAAATTGGTTTTAATTTATACATTCCCGAAAACGATTTTGTTGAAGAAATAAATCAAGATTTAACTCTTAATAACGTGCACCAATTAAATAAAGAAGATATATCGTTTGCTAATTTAAAAGAAAGATTAATTTCAATATTATTACCAACATTTGATCCAAACTCTATTGAGTGAAGACAACGCTTTATTGATGAAATTTATGCATGATATTCAAAAAAAATAAATGATATTTATTATGAAAGTTTTTTAAATCTTAATATGGATTTAGAAAATAGTGCAAATAAATGAATTTCCAAAGATGATGTTTGAATTTCAAATTTTGTAATAAAAGATAATAAACTAGGGTTTTTAGTAAATATTTCCGGAAATGTTTTTGTAAATCCGATTTCGAAGTGATTTGAAATTGCAATAAGATAAAAAAAAATAGCACGCCGTGCTATTTTTTTAGTTATAAAAATATATTAAATTAAAAAAATTAAATCAAATTATCTATATTTGTTTTTAATATATTCTTTTAATGAAGGATAAGCCTTAAAAGAAATACGATGGCTTTCTTCAGTTTTCATTGGTTCACCAGTTTGAAGATTTCTCATCATACGACCTTTAACTTTGTTAACAACAAATTTACCAAAATTTGGAATTGTTACTTCTTTGTCAAGATCTACTTCTTCTTTGATTAAATTTAATATTTCATCAAAAACTTTTGTAACATCATCAATTTTTAATTCAGTTTTTTTTGCTACAGATGCTATTATTTCTTTTTTTGTCATTATATTTTCCTTTTTAATTTTAATAACTTAATAAGTAAGAATTATAATATTATAATATAATAATTTTATAAATATCACTAATTTCAATAATATTTTTATTTTGGAGTAATAAAATTGTCATTAAAAAGTAGCGAATTAGATTATATAAGTTCTTTATTAAAAAAACACGTTAAGAAAGAACAAGAAAATAAAACAAATTCTAAAATAAACACTGATAATATTGAAGAAAACAATAATGAAGTTAAAATTCAAGAGCAAACAAATAATTTAAATAAATCGCAATCAATATCAAATAAAAATGAAAGTGAAAAAATTGCTCGATTATTAGTTCATGTTAGAATCGATGAACCAATTGTTAAATGAATTGAAGAAGAATCTAAAAAATTAAATATTGGTTTTTCAAAAACAACTAATTTGATTTTAAAATTTGCTTACCAAAATTATTTAAAAAATAATAATTAATTATATATTTTACTTCAAAAATTTGTAGCGTTTTCAAGTAAATTTTCATTAATTTTTTCAACTTGAACGCTTTTTAAAACATTATTATTTAAATTTTGATTTAATAATGAATTTAACTCGTTTTTTATATTTGAAAATGTATCTAAATTTATTTGAAAATTTGAATTAAATATTAAATTGTTGTATTTGTTTGAATAAAAAAATTCAGTAATTTTTTGGGCTAAATCATTTAATAATTTAATATCTTTATTTTGTTTTAAAACATTTAAAATTAAATTAAAAAAATTATTTTTTTCTATTTTAAGATTGTTTTTAATTTTATTGATAAGGATTTGAAATTTGTTTTCAGTGCATTGCTCTAACAAATTTAAATTTTCTACAATAATGTTTTCTTTTTTAAAATCGTTATTTTTAATTTCACTTAAGGAAATTTTAAAATCATTTCGAATTTTAATTAAATTGTTGCTTAATGCTTTTAAATCATGTTTAAAATTAAAATATGTAATTTCAAAATTTAAATCGGGTTTAAAATTTTCAATATTTTTTAATCCGTTTATTAAATTTTCTTTAATTTCAGGATAAAAAAATTTAATTGTGTTAATTTTGTTATTTCAAAACCCGATTAATTCAAAATAATTTGAATTATTAATAAATGAAGCGTATAAAACATCGATATTTTTATTAATTAAGAATCTGTTTTCTGAATTTATGTAATCAAAAAGAAAAAAGAATTTAAAATAAAATTCATTGTTATTTTGAAAATTTGTTTTAATAATTTTTAATTTTTCTAAATGTAACAAAACTTTAATTGTTTCTTCTTTGCTAAAAAAAGAATTGCTTAAAATTGTATGTTTTAAAAGAGGGTTTTTAAAACCAAAATACTGATTTATTTTTGCTATAAAATCAATTTCTGCTTGATTAAATAAATTAAATTTTGTATTGTAATCAACAATTAATTTTTCAACATTTAAATAGCCTTCTTTAATTAAAAATAAAAAAAATTCTTTATTCATATTTTTTAATGTACATAATCAAACATTTTTTCAATAATATTATCAATTTCAAACATTTTAAATTGATCACGAAATTTATATTTATAAAGCATTGTATTTAAAGCAATAAATTGTTTTGACATTTCATAATCTTTTTCTTTATCGCTATATTTATCGTTTCTTTTAAAAACTTGAATTTTTTTAAATAAATTTAAAAATTCAGTTTTAAATTCACTTGTTTTTTGTAATAATTTTAGTTTTTCATAAATTTCAACAGGTAATTCTTTAATACAATTTTTTAAAAAAAATCCGTAATCGATATTGTCATTAAAAATATAATTAATATTATTATTATTTGTTAAATCTTCAAATTTATCAATAACATTGTTAATTTTGAATAAAATTGCATTTATTTTTTCATTATTAACGTTTTTGTTAACATTGTTTTTAAGAATTTTTTGAAGTTTTTTTAAATTGTTAACAATGTTGTTTTTTTCTTTTAATGATAAATTTTTAAATATTTTTTCTAAATGCTCAAAATAGTTATTTTCATTTTTTATCAAATTTTGAATTATTTCAAATATTCGCTTTGTTGAAATAACATTACTTTTTAATTGATCTTCAAATTGATTGTTATTAAATTCAGTATCTTCAAAATCTGTTTCAAAATCAACAATAAGCGGCTTTTTTTTTGCTTGTTCACTAATTTCGTTTAATGTTTTATTAATTTTAATAGTTTTGAAAGGAATTGGTTCGCTAATAACGTTTATTTTATTTAAATCAATTTTTTTTGGATTAAATCTAGCGCTTAAAAAATTTAGTATTTTTTTTACTAATGGTTCAAAATTAAATAATATTTGTTTTGAATTTGCAATTTTTAAAAAACTAATTATTTCTTTTTTAAAAATTAAAGAATTTAAAATAGATTCAATTTCAAATTCGCTAAATTTTGTTTTTTTAATTAAAAAATCTTTATTAATTAAATTGTTTGTTTTAAAATTAGAAATTATTTCTAAAATTAAAAGTGTTTCTCTTTGCGATAATTCAAAATTATGATAATTATCAGTTATTATTTTTTTTATATTAAGATAATTATTTTTTAATAAAAATAAAAATAATTGATTTTTCATGAGTTTTTAAATTTCGTTTGGATTTTTTAAAGATGATTTAAATTCATTTAATTGTTTCATAATATCTTCAAGATCAGAATCAAGTTTGGAAATTGTTTTTAAATATTGTTCTTTTTTTTCTTCAAAAGATAAATTTTCAATATCAGTTTCTTGTTCCCTTGTTGATGTAGGATCAAGTTTTATTCCGTTTGAATTTAATATTTCTTTATTTTGTTTAATTTTAAGATTCTTTGAATCATTGTTTAAAAATTTTAAATAAAAATTATTTCAAATTTTTTCTTTTTTAATATTTAAAGCATCTAAATCTAAAAATAAAATTTTGTTTTTAGTATTATCATTTTTGTTTTTATTTAAAATTAATAAGCAATTTGATGATTCCTTTTCATCAGGTAATTTCACAACTGCTTCAATTAAATCATTTTCAATTAAATATTTTCGCGCTTGCTGAGCGGTTTTGTTTGTTGTAAAACTTTGTTTTAAAACAACAAAAGCAAAACCGTTATTGTTTAGTTTATATAAAATATCATAAATATAATAAACATCTGATGATTCAGATGTTGGTAAATTTTTTCATCGAACATCATTTTTTCATTCTTCATTATTTGAATAAACACTTAAATTTTCATCTTCTAGTCTTGTTATACAAAAATCAACACTTTTTCTTAATTTTTTTAATTGATCTTCTTTCAATGTTGATTTTACGTTTGATGATTTATTTGTTAAAAACAAATTGATTTCTTTTTCATCATCATATTCAACATTATTCATTAATAAATTTAACGAAGCTAAATATAAATCATCTTTTTTTGCTTCTTGTGCATAAAAAGAAACTTCGTTAGCAATATTTTGTTTTGAAAGATCAATAAAGAAAGACCCAAATTTTAAATTAGGGTTATAAATTTTTAATTCTTTTTCATGATTTTTAAAATTAAGTTCAAAATATTTTTTTGCTAAGAAACAACATGTTTCAACAACGTTTTTAAGATGGTTGCTATAACTAAAATTTTTGTTTGAAGATATTGAGTTTTGCAAAAAATCATTCAAAATTCAATTAAAAATATAACGATAATCACTTTTTATTTCATCATCATCAAAAGTTGAAACTTGATTTGAATTTAATTCATCAATAACAAAACGCAAACTTTTATCACTATCTTTTTTATTAAAAAGGTTTGAAAAATTTGCTCATAATTTTATTGATTTACTTTTTTTATTTATCTCTTCTAAATGCTCATCAATTTTTTGGGCCACATTCGTGTTGGCTCTTTTTTTTAAAACTAAGTTTTCTCAATTTTTTTCTTTTGAAACTTTAAGTGGGTTATTAAACTTTTTTTTTGAAAATTCAAAATTATATTTTGCGAACCAAAGTGATAAATTAACTAAAGTTATGTCAGCTATTTTTTCATTAAGAACAGGTCTAAGTTTATTTGTGATAGTTTTAATTTTTTTTTGATTGCTTTTTACCCATTCGCTATTTTTTATTTTTTCCATTTTAGTTATCTTGACTATTTATTTCATTCATTAATTTTTCTAAATCTTTAATTTCATTAAATTTATTTCTCAACAAATTTAATTTTGTATTTACTTCATCAATATCTTTGCATATTTGAGTTTTAATTTGAATATATTTTTCATCATCAATTTTTTCTTCAGGTTTGATGTGAACATATTTTTCAATTTTTAAATCGTAATCTTCTTTTGCAATGTCTTCAATTGTTGCAACATTTGATTTTTCATATATCGCACATTTTTCAATTTTATTATTTAAAAAATCATTAACAATATTCATGATATTTTGAATATTTTCTTTGCCAAGATATACCTGATTACCTTTTGTTTTTCTTTCTTCTTCAGCGTTAATAAACAAAATTTTATTTTTTGTAACACCTTTATTTTTATTCAATATATAAAGCAAAACATTTATGTTTGTATTTGCAAATATTCTTCGTGGTAATTTAATAATTATATGAATTAAATCTTTTTCAATAATTGCTTTTCTTATTAATGATGAAGATTTTGAAGTAGATGTATTTTCATCTAGTAAAATAGCCGCTTTTCCATTTTTATTTAATTTTTCGATAATATGGCACATAAAATAAAAATTCAATGAGTTATCACGAGCTAAATTATATTTTGATTCAATTTTTTCTCCGTTTATATTAGGGATGTTTTTATATTCATCTGTTTTTTTTGAATTAAATGGAGGATTGGATAAAATTATATCCATTTTATCAGGAAAACTTTTTGAAGGAGACAAAATTGTATCCCCGGCTTGTAAATCAAAAAAGATATCATATAAAGATAAATTCATTCTTGCAAATTGACAATCATCTGAGTCTTTTTCTTGACCATAAAAATTTTTAGAAAAATTTAATTGGTTAAATAAATTTAAACTTTGAATAAACATCCCTCCAGAACCAACAGTTGGATCATAAATATTTAATTCCTTTTTATTTAATTTTTTAGTTGTGTTTGTTTTAAAATAGAAAAACAAAATATTAGCCATTAATTTTACAACCGAAACAGGTGTATAAAATTTACCTGCAGATAATTTTTCAAATTTACCAAATTTTTTTAAAAATTTTTCATAAATATGAGCTAAAATATCAAAATTATAATTTTTTTTATCAAATTCAAAAATCGGATTAAAAATTTTACTATTTTCAATTTCTAATATTATTTTGTTTAAATTGGGTTCGAAATTTTCAAAAGTTATTTTAAAACCTTTAGAAAAATTAGCGTTGTTTAAATTTTCTTTGTTGTGAACTTCAATATTATAAAGAGCATTATCAACAATTTCACCAATGTTTTTTTGGTTTTTTTGAGCACATTCAACAATATGATTTCAATTATATCTTTCATCAATTTCTCAATTGTTTAAAACCTCGTTTTGATTTTCGCTAATTTTATTGATAATTTTATAAAAACACAAAGGTAAAAAAAAATTTTTTCATTTTTCTTTGTTTAATTCACTAACCATTTCCTTTAATATGTTTTCTATTGATGTAAATAATTTATCAATTTTGGCGGGATCAATTTTATTTGCTTTCATAAATTTAGTTTAATTTTCTTGGTTTTTTAATTTATCAATTTCTTCGTTCATTTTATAAAAAACTCTATTTGTGATTTGTTTTAAAAATGTTTCCTGAGTTTTTATATCAAAATTATCAAAATGTTTTTTTAATACATTTTTTATAATTTTTTTTAATTTATTTTTTAATTGATTTCTAATTGATATTGAAGCATAATAATTTGCACATAATTTTTCAAACAACGATTCTTGGTTTCCTTTTAATTGTTTGTTTGTTCAATTTCAAATTTCATTTCCTATTGCATCAAAATTATTTATTAATATGGTGTTGTTTTCGTTTTTAAATTGTGTTATTACTTCTTTTATTTCGTTAACAATAAATGATTTGAAGTTTTGATTATCTTGATCAATTGTATCTAGTGAAACGATTATGTTTGAAATATATTTTTCAATTAATTCAAAATTATTTTTATAAATTTTAAAAGTTTTGTTTCAATTAATGTTGTTTGTGATTTTTTTAAAAACAATTTTTTTTAAGTTGCTTTTAATTTCTTTAATTTTTTTATATGTTTTTAATTTAGATGTTTTAATTAAACCTAAAGTTTCTTTGATTTTTTCATTTATTTCAAAAAGATTTTTTTCGATTGAAACGTTTTGTTTTTTTAAATATTTTGCTAATTTATCTTGATCAATTTTTTGTTCAAAATTATTAAATAAATTTTTAAATTTTTGGTTAAACTCTAAAATTTTTTTGTTATAAAAATTTTTCTTTTCAATAAATTTAATTTTTAATAATTTTAATGGATCAAATAACTTTTCACTTATTATTGAATCTTCATAATAATTCTTTTCGCTTTCTTCAATAAGATCTTTGTTTGAGTTTTTGTTACTATAGCCACTTTGTTTTGATAATTCAAGATTATTTTTTTTATCTATTTCTCTAATTTTTTCTTCAGAAATTTCAAATTGTAGTTTTTGATCAAGTTTGTTTATTGTTTCAATTTTTTTTAATTCTTCATTATTTTTAGAAAATTCTTCTTTATCATCACCGCTTAAACATTGTTCGCGATATTCATTAATTTCGTTTATAAATTTATCGTATTCGTTATTTGATTTATTGTAATTGTTTTTTTCAGCATTATAACTTTCTAAAATTTCTTTTTCTTTTTCATTTTTTAAATTTTTATTTTCTAAATCAAAAATTGTTTCTTTGTAATTTTCGTTTTTTTGATATTTATCTACTATTTTCATTATTTCAGGAAATTTTTTTGTAGCTGCTTTAATTTTGGCAACAAATAATTTTTGTATTTCTTCATCATCGATAAAAAAATTGTTTTTTTCATCTTCGTTACAATATTTTCTTAAAGCTTCATTAAAAGATTTTTTTTGATTTAAAAAATCATGAATAATACTAAATTGTTTAATATTTTTAAATTTTCGCACAACTCTTGATATTGTTTGAATTAATTGTAAATCTTTGTTAAATTCTTTTAACAAGAACATATAACTCATTCTTGGAAAATCAACACCAGTTTGTCATTTATCGGCAACAATTACAAAATCATAATAATTTGTTTCATCACTACTTTCGTTAAAACTTTCTTGACTTTCATCTGTATCAAATTCACGTTTTTCAATTTGAGATAAAAAGGTTTTAATTTCTTTTTTTTCAGCTTCGGTTTTTGATTTTAAAAAATTTTTACTAAATTCACTCGTAGAAATAACAACTTTAAAATTTCAACCGTTATTTTTTTGTTCTTGTTCGCTTCAATTTTGTTTTTTTATTAATTCATTAAATTGTTGATAATACATAAAAGCAATATTTCGATTTTTTACAATCATCATAGCGGAAATATTGTTTTTTGGATTTTCCTTGTTTTTTTCTCTATTTTCACAATAAGCATTTTTCCATAATTTAAAAATTTCCAAAGCTGATGCTTTAATAAAGTTTTTTTCACCCAAACTTCTCGTCGTAATTTTTTTTTCAATCAAATTTGTTTTTTCTTTGAAATTTCGATATTTCATATGAATTTTAACAATTGATCGATCATTTAAGGCTTGAATTAAATTATATGTAACATGTTTTTTACCAAACAAATCTTCAGTTAATGTCACAATGTCTTTTTCAAGTAAACTTAATTGTTTATTTCTTTCTGGTTCTGTTATAACAGGAGTTCCAGTAAATCCGATAAAAATTCCGTTTGGTAAATCATGACGCATTTGATTTGCTAGCGTTCAATTATCATTTTCATCATCTTTGTTTAAATTTAATTGGAAATTTTTATTTTTTTCATTATTCTTAATTGTTTGTGTTCGATGCGCTTCATCAATAATAACAATTATTTCTTCATCAATAATTGTTTTTAGTTTCCTTGATTGTTTTAAATCGATGCTTTCATCATTTTTTTTACTTTTAGCATCAAGAAACTTATGAATTGTTGTAAAAAATATCCCACCTATTTTTTCACGAATTTTTGTTCTTAATTCATCTCTTGAATCAATTCGGGTGATATTATTTTTTTGACTTTGAAATGATGCCTTAAATGTTCGAAATATTTGTCAATCTAGCGCGATTCGATCAGTTACAATTAAAAATTTTTGATTAAAATCGGCGTGATTTGTATCTTTTGCTTGTAATTTTTTAACTAAAAAAACCATTTCAAAACTTTTTCCAGAACCAGGTGTATGATATGCATAACCACCTTTATTTTTGTTTTCTTTTAGCCATTCTAAATCGTTTTGAGCTTTTTTTTGTTTAATCTTTTTAACATTTCTTTCAAAATGTTTTACTGCAAAATATTGATAATATTTAGCAATGATTTTATTATTTTCTTTATAAAAAATAAAATAACGAATAAATTCATGTAAAGTCTTAATTGTAAAAAATGAAGAAAAAAATCGATCAACTTTGAATCAAGGTTGAGTGTTTTTAATATAAGGAATGTAGCTGTAATTGTTTTCTTTCATTCCTTTTGTAAAGTTTCACTCACTAAAATAATTAATATTGTTTCCTGAGGAATTTAAATTTTGAAATGAACCATATTTTATTTTATATTTTGAAAAAACAACCCCAAAACAAAGATAATCAAAAAAACTTTTACATTTTTGATATTTTTTTTGAACTTCTTGAAAAGAAGTTAATAAATTTTTGTCCAAATCATCTTGAGCATATTCGGTTTTTTTAATTAATTTACTAATATCTTCTTCATTTTCTTCACTTTTATAAGAATTAAATAAAATAATTGGAATTCCATTCAAAAAAATAACAATATCAGCCACAAAATTTTCTTTTGTGTCAAAATTTGTTATTTTTAAATTTTTAGCATATCTTCAAATATTTTCATTTATTCTATTATCGCGATAATTAATTAAATTAAGATATTGATTAGAATCTGAATCGTAAATATGTTTATCATGTTTTTGAATGATGTTTAATAAACAAAGGTTTTTATTATCACTTTGAATATTTGCTAAATCTGAAAAATCATTATATTTAAATTTTTGAAATAAATTTTCTTTTAAATTTGTTAAAGAAACATTTAATTCTATTTCTTCTAAATCATTGTTTTTTTTAATGCTTTCTCATAAATCATCTTCAAGAATATAAGTTTCGTTTTTTTGAGCTTTTTGTCATTGCTCAATACTTAATTCTTTAAAATAATTTTTTCCAATTCTTTTTATTTTTTCAATTGCATAAGAAATTACATCTAATTTTTTTAAATCTTGGTTTTGTGTTTGATTTTCTTCTTCCATTTTTTTTAAATTACATAACTTATTATTTTTTTAAAAGAAATTTTATTTAATCGTTGTGCATTTCTTCTTTGATATCAATAATCAATTTTAATATTTAATTTTCCAATTTTTTTATTTATTTTGTAAGTTTTTTTAATTTCACTTAATTTTGATTTAAAAATAGAGCGTTTAAGTGATTGTTTTTGATCTTTTAAACTTTTTTTTGTTGTTTTATAAGTTTTTTTATTTTTTTGAAAATAATTAATAAAAAAACTATTTGTTTGAAAATAAAGAAATCGGAAAATTTTTCGATAACACAAATAAGTTAAAATACTAAATAACGGAAATATGCAAACAATTAAATTTAAGGCACTTGAAAATACTAATATTAAATTTTTATTAATACTAAAATTAAAAACATCATGCAGTTTTGAAGTCAATGATTCTTTATCAGTAATAAAATATCTTAAATAACCTCAAAACGAATTTTTTTGTAAAAAAGATATTAATTGATTGTGCTCAGTAATATTGCTTTTTGAAGTTAAAGCAATTATTAAATATGTAATTCCTAACGATAAAATTACAATATCTAAAATTAATAAATAAAAAACATAAAATTTAGCTAGAACTTTCATTTTTAAAAATTTTTAATATTTTTTTTCATATAATTTTTCTTTTTTTCGAAAAAACAAAGGGTTTATAAATTGATTATAAATTGCTAATAAAAGCCCAATTGTTCCAATTGCAATAATAACACCATAATCAATTGCTCGATAACCAATAATAAATAATTCTTGTTTTTCTCGTTGCGTTTCTAAAACAAAGCGAATATAATTTCAAAACATTAAATATAATCCAGAAGTAACTCCGCATTTTAAAATAAAATAATTTTTTGGATTATTTTCTTTAGTTAAATAACGTGAATATGATATATTTACTTTTAAATTTATAAAAAATTTCTTAAATCGATTTTGATTACTAGTGGTTTGTAATTTTAGAGTAAAATATTTTTTCTTAAATTCTTCTTTAGGATAAACCCAAATTTTTTTTTGATAATAATAATTATTATATAATTGTTTAAATGTTGTTCAATTTCGAATCGGTTTAATGTTTTTAATATCTTTTTTGTTAGCAAAAAAATATTTTACTTTTGCTAATTGAAACACAAAATATTTTTTTAATGTGAATTGTTGATAATTTGAATAATCGTGTTTAATTTTATGATTAAAAATTCGATTTAAATTTGGAACAATTAAAATAATAATAATTCAAGCAAATAAATCTAACATTGATTCATAAACTGCAATTGGTTGTCTAAATTGAAGATTAAATGGACCATTTCCGCCTTCAGCAAATCCAGTTGGACTATATCTTAAAAATGCATTATTTCTAATAAAATCAGGTAATCAACTCAAAGCATCATAACTTGTTTTTGTTCCTAATAATTCATGGTTAAAAAAATTACCTCATCGACCAATGCATTGACCAATTAATACATTTGGCAATATGCAATCTGCATATAATCACATTGAAATATTATATTTTTTGGTTGTAATTTTTAAAAAAATTAGCCCAGCAATCATTCCGCCTAATACACCACCATGAATTGACATTCCTCCGGTTTTTGCTCAGAATGCAAAATTGTAAAAATGAAATCAATTTGATTGACTAAAATCTGTTTTTCCAAAAAAAGAAGCAAAAAATAATGCTGCTGGCACAATAATAATAATTGAAAAAATAAAAGGATCAGCAGGTAGTTTTTTACTTTTTGCTAACACATATGAACCTAGAATTGAAAATAATATTCCTAACACCATTGTTAAAGCATACATATGAACAAAGCCATAATCACTTTTTACAAAGAAAGGAATATTATTAAGCGCGCTCGGATCAACAGATGGGTAATTGGAATTAAAAAACATTAAAAATTATAATTTAATTAAATATTCTTTTTATTATATATTGATTTTTTATATTTAAAAATAAAATTTAAATTTCTTAAAATAAAATAGTATTTATTTGAATTTAAAGGAACAATATTTTTTAGTTTTAAAAGCTTTAATTCTAAACAATTTAAATAATTTAAATATAAAAAATTAAAGTTTTGTAAATAATAGGAACCAATATATTTTTCATATTCATTACTTAATTTAAAAGTAGATTTTGATTTTGAAACAACAATAAAAAAATAAAAAATATCTTTTATTTTTAAAATTGTTTCTTGATGCAAAAATAAATTAAAATCATTTAATTTAGCTCTAATTTTTGCTATATTAGCATTAACACTAAAAATATAGTAATTAATATTTTTTAAATTAAGTGCTAATAATTTTAAAATAAAATTAATTCCTAACCCACAAACAATTAAATATTCAATTTGAATTGTTTGATTTTTTATAATTCATTTTAAACCATCAACATTAATAAAGTTTAATTTAGTTAATTGGTTTTGGTTTAAAAATTTTTTGGCATTATTGTTAGCATTTATTATCGCTTTTTTAGATGTATCAAGACCATAAATTTTTTGAAATGAATAATTTTTAGTTAAATAAATAGCTAAATAGCCATGATCAGTTCCTAAATCAACAATTATTTTTTTATTGGAATTTGTTTTATTAATAAAATTAGTAATTTTTAAAAGTCGGTTTGAAAGTTTCATTTTTTAAAAAATTATTTTTTAAAAAAATCACGTAAATATTGAATTTTAGGATTTAAAGAATTTTTAATTTTTCGAATTACTTTAAGTTCAATTTGTCTTGTTGCTTCTTTTGTTAAATTAACTTCGCTACTAACATCTTCGAGTGTTTTTTGCGAATTATATTTATGTAAGTAATCTAAAATTATTTTATTTCTACTAATTTTTATAACATTATCACATTCTTGATCTAATTCAACATTTTCTTTATTTAAAGTTTGAATGAATTTTTCATATTTTTTATTATTTGCTTTACTTAATTTTTCAAGTTTAACAATTCTTCGAATTCTAATTGGCATTAAACCATAGCGCATTCGAATTATTTTTTCTTCACGAACATTCATCATTTCTTGAAATACTTTATCAACGCATTTTCGTAATGAATTCATTAAACTTTTTTTATGAGGAGAATCAATGTTTTTATCTTCAACAAAATCACCAAAATTTGTTGTTTTATCATGATTGATTGGTTTTTCTAAATAAACTGGTTCAAATGCTTGTTTTTTAATTTTATTAATTTTTTTAATTGTGACATTTTTAAGATTTAAATATTTAACAATATCTTCATCATTTGGTTCTCGACCTAATTTTTGGGATAAGGCTCGTTTTGCTTTTGAAATTTTATTAATTGTTTCAATCATATGAACTGGAATTCTAATTGTTCGAGCTTGATCAGTTATTGCTCTTGTAATTGCTTGTCTTATTCATCAAGTTGCATATGTTGAAAATTTAAAACCACGTTTATATTCAAATTTATTAATTGCTTTAATTAAACCTAAATTTCCTTCTTGAATTAAATCAGCAAAATCAATACCTCGATTCAAGTGCTTTCGAGCTACTGAAACAACTAATTTTAAATTGCATTTTATCAACATATCACGACCATAATTATATTCTTCTGGATCTTTTGAAGTTAACATTTTAGCGTATTCTATTTCTTGTTCCCGTGTTAATAATTTTGAAGTTGAAACATAACTAAAATATGATTTAATTTGATCTCTTCGTTTCATAGAAACGCTAGTAGATTTTGATAAGTATTTTTTCTTACCTTTGTGCTCTGAAGAAATTTTAATTGATTTTGGTTTATATTTTGAGTATTCTTCATTCTTTCATTTTTTGATCATGTGTTTTTGATAATCATTAACCAAATCTTCGTTTTTTTGATTTGAATCATCAAAATTTTTATTTCTTAAATTATTGTTGTCAAATTCAATATTGTCATCTAAAAAATTAACACCATTTTTTTTAAGTTTTGCTAAATATTCAACAGCATCATCATCACTAATTTTAAATTTTGAAGAAATGATATTTAAAACATCTTCTTGCATTAGTGGTGCTTTTTGATTAATTTTCTTGTTCATTTCATCTTTAAAAATTTTGAAAGTTTTAATTTTTTTAAGTTCTTGTTTTGTGAAAATAGACATTTTTTCCTTACTTTAATTTATTTAGCATTTTAACTTTTGAATTAAAATCTAATTCATCATTAGAATTGTTAATAATTTTTTTTGTTTTAGTACTAAGTTCTTTTTTTTGATACTTCTTAAAAATATAAATTATTTGTTTACGCTCAAAGTTCTTATTAATTTTAAGTTGAAGCCGAATTCAATTTAATTGCTTTAAAACATTATTTTCGTTTAATTGATAAAAATAATTTCATAAATTTTTAAAATCAATTTTAGTTAAGTTTTTGTTTTGGGTATAATAACTTAAAATTTTTTTGAATAATATTTTTTCACTTGCATTGTTTTTAATTTGATTATAAATTAATAGTAATTTTTGCGGTGATTTTAAAAAATTATATGCGCTAGCACTTAATATTAATTGCATTATTAAATTTAAAAATAAATAATTTAAATTTTCTTTTGTTGCATTATTATTTTTAATTTTATTTTTGTTATTAATTTCAATGTTTTTTTTAAATTGAGAAGTTTTTTTGTTTTGTTCAATTAAATTGGAATTTTGTTTTAATACTTGATAATTTTGAAGTTTAAAACTTTCAAGGCTAAAGGAATTTTTTAAACAATTAAAAATAAATTTTACTTTGGTGATGTTTTTATTAATAAAATCTTCTGGATCATTAAGTTTTGATTTATTTGTTAAAATTTGAACTTTAAATTTATTATTTATTAAAATTTGCGCAATTTTTAAAGTTGCTAAAATTCCAGCAACATCTGAATCAAATCACAAAATAACTTTTTTAGTAACTTTTTTTAAAATTTCAATTTGTTGTTTTGAAATTGATAATCCCATTAAGGCAACAACATTAAAAATATTAACTTTAATTAAACTTAAGCAATCAAAATAACCTTCAACAACAAAAAGAAATTTCATGCTTTTAATATTTTCGTAACTATAATTTAAATTAAACAAAAAATTATTTTTCTGATATAAAAAATTTGTTCGCGAATTTAAATATTTTACTTCTACATAATTTAAGTTATTATTTTTTTGGATTGTTCGACCAGAAAATCCAATAATTTTATGATCTTGATTTTTTAAATTAATAATGATGCGATTACTAAAATAAGAACTTAATTTAGAATTAGTTATTTTAGCAATTGAATATTTTACTAAATCACTTAATTTATAGCCATCTTCTTCTAAAAAAGCAATGATATTATCGTTGCTAGATGCATATCCGATTTGATATTTCTTAATTATTTCTAAAGGAATTTTACGCTCGTTTAATAAATAATTTAAAATCGCTTGATTTTTTTCAACAAATAAATTATTGTGATAATAATTATTAACTTTTTGATTTAATTCGCTTAAAAATTTAATTTTGTCTTCTTTTTGGCTTTCTTTTTTTAAATTTAATCAATTTAAATCATAATTGATTTGATTTCCTAAATAAGTTAGTGCAATTTTAAAATCTCATTTTTTAAACTTCATTAAAAAAGAAAGAACATTTCCAAATTCTCCACACGAAAAACATTTAAAAATTTGTTTATCTTCACTAATTGATAAAGAAGGGTGTTTATCATCATGAAATGGACATAATGCTAAAAAATTATTACCTCTTTTTTGAACTTGTAAAAAATTTTTGATAATATCAACAATATTATTGCCGTTTATTATTTCTTTAATTTTGTTGTTATTATCCATTTATGAATTTGTTAATAAAATTTTTAATTTCGGAAATTAAAATTCTTTTTTGCTCTTTATTATTTCGAATCCTAATTGTAACTTTGAAATCAACTAGTGAATCATAATCAAAACAAATTGCAAAAAAAGTTCCAATTGCATCTTGATAATAATATCTTTTTCCAATTGATTTTTTATCTTGAAATGTACATCTAAATTCATTTTTTAAGGAATTAAAAATTTTAATTGCAGGTTCATTTAATTTTTTAACAAGTGGTAAAATTGCAATTTGAAAAGGCGCGATTGCAAAAGGAATATTTAAAAGGTAACGATTGTTTTCAAAAGTTAAGTTTGAATCAATAATTGCTAATATTAAACGTTCTATTCCAATTGAAGGCTCAATTACGTGTGGAATTATTTTTTCGTTTTTTGAATTAAGATAATACAATTTCTTTTTACTAAATTCTTGATGATTTAATAAATCAAAGTCTTTTCGATAACTTAATCCACATAATTCAAAAGTTCCAAATCGAAATTTAAATTCAAAATCTGTTGTTTTTTGCGCATAATGAGCTAAATCGTTTTTTTCAACATTTTTTAATAAAATATTTTCTTTCTTTAAGCCAAAACTTGTTAAGAAATTTAGAACTAAGTTTTCAAATTGTGAAAAAAGTTGTTCAACTTGATTTAAATTTTGATATTCAAAAAAATATTCTAACTCCATTTGTTCAAATTCTCGCAAGCGAAATAAAAAATTATTTAAATTAATTTCATTTCGAAAGGATTTTCCGATTTGACCAATTCCAAATGGTAATTTTAAATTATTTACAAACCCAATTTCTTTATAATTAATAAAAATTCCTTGTGCAGTTTCAGGTCGTAAATAAAATACTTTTTCACTTTTAAATTTGTCTTTATTAACTTCAAACATTAATTGAAAATTTCTTGGATTTGTGATTTCTTCACTTTTACAAAATTGACATGAAGATATTTTTGAATTATTTTCATCACTTCGAAATCTTTTTTTACAATTTTTACAATCAATAAAACAATCTTTAAATTGCTTTAAATGTTTGGAACCTAAATACACATCCGGGTTTGTAATAATTGGGCTTTCAATTAAAACACAATTTTTATTTGTAATAAATTCTTGAATTCATTTTTGCTTAATAATTGTTTTAATTGCCAAAAACAAAGGCCCATAAACAAATGTATTTTCTAATCCATTATATATTAGGGCATCATTTAAAACAAAACCATATTTAATAAAATAATTACTTAAATTACTTAATTTTGAATTAGCCATTTTTAAAAAAATTTATTTGTATTTTATATTTTTAATAATTTCATTTTCAATTGTTTTAAAAACAAAATGTTTTTTTAATTCTTTAATTGATGTTAATAAAAAACCTAATTCGTTTTCATAAAAATAAATTAGAAAATAAAAAATTATTTTAATATCATTTTCATAATCAAAATCATTAATTTTATTTAATTGAGTAACATTTTTGCAAGTTTGTAAAATATAAAATATTTTTAAAAAACAATAACTTAAAATTGGATCCTTTTTTTGAAAACAATATTTGCAAATAAACCCGAATTCTTTAAATGAAAAACTAATAATTTTCTTTTTATTATAACATCGATAACATTTTAATAAATTTAATCTCGCACCTTGGTTTTTTAAATTTTTTAATAAAAAACAATTTGTTTTAATTAAAATGTTTTTTCCTTCATTTTTAATAATATCTTCTCATATTTCAAATAAAAATGGATAGCTTAAAAAATAATTATTTTTTTTTAAAACTTCCATAAATAAATTAAAAATTAGATAAATAAAATAATTATTAAAAAAATAAGAATTTTCCTTAATTAGAGTTGCTTTTTTTAATTTATGAACTCCAAATTTATGAAAAAAAACTTCTAAATTGCTTAACGAAAATAAATCAAGGGCAATTTTATTTTTGGAATTTTCTTTTTCAACGCCTTGTGCACTAATTGAAACAAGACCATATTTTTTGCTAAAAACTTGAATTATTCGATTATATTCTTGATATGGATAGCCATTTAATACAATTGCTTTTAAAATTGTTGTTTGATTTATTGGCATTTATAAAGTTGTGATTTTTTTTATTGTTTTAAGATTTGAAATTCAATTTAAATCTACTTTAACAAAAAGTGCTAAATATATTTTTTTTTCAAAATAACTCTCTAATTCTTTGCGGGCAAAAATACCAATTTGTTTTATTTTTTCACCCTTTGAACCAATAATTATTTTTTTTTGTGATTTCTTAGCGCATATTAACAATGCATCAATTTTAATTAAATTTTCTTGGTTTGAAAAGCTTTCAATTTCAACATATATTTGATAAGGAAGTTCTTTTTGCAAAGATTCAAAAATGCTTTTGCGAATTATTTCCTTACAAAAAAATAATTCTTGCTTTGATTTTAAAAAATTATTGTGATTAGAAATATCAGTATTTTTTAATTCAAAATCTTTTTTAAAAAAAGGATTAATTGTTTGTTTTAATAAATCAAGATTTTTATTTTTTAAAACACTAACCCATATTATTTTTTCAATTTTTTTATATTTTTGAAAATATTTAATTTTTTGATCAAGTAAATTTTTATTTCCTAAATCAATTTTTGTAATAATTAAATAAATTTTTTTTTGTGATAATGACAATTTTTTTAAAAGAATTATTTCAGCTTTTGAAACAATTTTTTCAGCTGTTGAAATTAAAAAAAAGACATCACTTCATTTAAAAGAATTTGTTATTAAATCATTTAAAACTTGATTAAATAATTTTTTTTCAAAACTAAAACCAGGTAAATCAATTAAATTTAAAGATTGATTTTTTTTTATTAATTTGGAAGTAATAATATTAATTGTTGTTTGTGGTTTTTTAGTAATAATACTTACATATTTATTTGTTAAAAAATTAATTAATGTTGATTTACCAGCATTACTTGCGCCAAGTAAAGCAATTGTATTAATCTTTTTTAACATGGGCAAATTGAATCACTTTACTAAAAGGAAACAATTGTGTAAATTTAAATGTTTTAAATTGATTTAAATTGTTATAAATAACAAAATTACAATCATTATGAACAAATTCTTTGATCATTTGTAAGCAAAGTCCACAAGGAAAATAAATTTTATCGGTGTTTGTAATTAAATAAAATGTTTTAATTTTTAAATTATTGTTTTTTGAATTTAAATAGGCATTAATAATAGCGCTTCTTTCAGCACAAATTGTTGCTCCATAAGAAAAATTTTCGATATTAACACCATTAAATAATTCGTTGTTTTCTAATTCTAATAAACACGCAACTGAAAAGTTTGAATATTTAGCATAAGCTTTTTTATTTAATTGCATTAATTTTTCGTATATTTTTTGATTCATGTGGTTAAAATTTAAAGTTATTTAAAATTTTATTTGTTATTTTACTCATTATTTTAGCATTATTTTCAATTTTATGAGAATATTCATAAAGATGTAAAATACTATGGATAAATATATAACATAATTCTTTTTTAAAGCTGTTATGATATATTTTTGCATCCTTTTTAATTACTTTAACACAAATTGATATATCACCTAAATAATCAATTTTATTATTTAAACATGTTTGATCTTGATAAGGAAAAGTCAAAACATTAAAAGAATTATGATTTTGATAAAATTTATTAATTAATTTTTTTTGTTCTTTTAAAGATGAAAATTTAATAGAAATATTTTTTTCAGCTTTATTTTTGATAACAATTTTTAAATTTTGATAAACTTTATTTAATAGTGGGTAATATCTTTTTAAAAAATAACAGGTATCATTAATAAAATAAAGCATTTATTTAGTTTTTTTTATGTTACTTTCTTTTTTTAGGATAAAATTTTTTACGTTTATTTTTACGTGCTTTTAATACTCTTTTTTCTTTTTTAGTTAAAAAATATTCTCTATTTTTAGCTTCTCTTTTTATTGTTGAAGATTCACGATTAAATTTTTTAAAAGCTTTTTCAAAGCTTTCTTCATTTTTAACAATAATTTTTGTCAAAATAACTCCTTATTTTTTATTGTTGCTTTGCTAATTTTATAAAACAATTACTACAATCATGATATTTGTTATCAAGATTATTTAAAATTAAATAATTTTGATTTTTGTTTTCTTGTGATCTTTCTATTTTACCACAAACACTTACATTATCTTTTATTTTAAACTTTTTTATTAAATTTGAATCAATAGTTTTTAAAATACAAGTTAATTCATTATTGTTTTCAATTGCTTTTAAAGTTAAAATATGATTAAAAATTTTTAAACGATTATTTATTGAAACAAAAGTTTTTCAATTTAATAAAATTAAATTTGCAAAATAATAATGAAAATTTTCTTGATTTTTAAGATTTAATTTTATTTTTTTAAATTGATTAATTTTAATTAAGATTTTATTATTTGGTATTTGATTCATTTTTAAGTCACTTTAAATAATTTTTATCTTTTAAAACAATTTGTTTTGCTTTAGAGGTCCCAATTCGCTCAACTCCATTTTGAATAAATTCAAGTGCATTTTCATAATTATAAATTCCTCCCGATGCCTTGATTTTAATTTTACTTGTTTGAAGCGCTTTTTTAATTTTTAAAATATCATTAACTTCTACTTTTTTATTTGTAAAACCAGTTGATGTTTTTATAAAATCAAAGTTAACTTTTTTAATTATTGCAACAATTTTTTCGATTTCAAATTCACTTAATATTGTTATTTCAATAATTGCTTTTAAAATAATATTAGGCGCACTTTTCTTAATTTTGTTTAATTCTTCAAAAACATAATCATAATTTTGATTTTTTAATGCGCCAATATTAATTACAACATCTAATTCATCAACATTTTCAAGTAAAGAATTTTTAACTTCAAAAATTTTTGTTGCCATTGAATTTGCACCAAGCGGAAATCCAATAACTGATATAACTTTAACGTTAGTATTTTTTAAATATTTTTTTGCTGCACTTATATAGTATGGATTTACACAAACTGAGTAAAAATGATATTTTTTTGCTTCATTACAAAGTTTTTCAATTTCAAAAATACTAGCATCACTTTTTAAAAGGGTTGAATCTAAATATTGGTTTATTAATTTTGAATTTTTAGGCATTGAGTTTTCTTTTGTTTTTATTTTTTCTAATATTAAATTATCATGATATTTTTTAAATGCTAAGGTAAAAACAACTTGTTTTATACAATTAGCAACAATAACCATTAAAAGCGTTATTATTAAGGTTGCAATAAAAAATAATTGCTCATTTTTAATTATTTTATTTTTTAAATTAAATGCAAAAGTATAAATTAAAAATATTAAACAAAGTAAAAAAATAAATGTTTGCACTATTAAAAAAATTAAAAACATTTTTTTGTGTTTCTTAAAATAATTAGCAATTTTAATTTCTTTCTTAATTAAATTTAAAGTGCTAAAAATAAATGTTATTAGAGCAAAAACAAATAAAAATAATGAAACTAAAATTGCAGCTAAATTTAATTGTAATTTTATTTTTAAAACATAACAAAGTGAAATTGAAGCTAAACAAACTAAATTTAATATAAAAAATACTAAATTATAAAATTCTTTTAATGCTAATTTTTTTTTCATTTTTTATTTAAAAGTTTCATTAAGTAAATAATTACAAATTGATAAAGCATTTATTAGTGCTGTTTCAGTTCTTAAAACTAAATTTGATAATTTAATAAATTTAAAATTTAACGATTTAAAAAACTCTAACTCTTCAATTAAAAATCCTTTTGGGGGCCCAATAACAATTAAAGTATCTTTTGTTTTTTTAAAATCGTTTTTTTGTAGTTTATTGCCATTTAATGAACACACAAAATTATTTGTTAATAAATAGTTTTTAATTTCATTTCAATTAATTAAATGATTTAATATTTTAACCTTTAAATTACGATTGCTTTGCTCTCCAGCTTCTTTTACAATTAATTTATAGCGTGTTAATTTTTTTAAATAACTTTTTTGATCTAATTTGCTTAAACTTTGTTTAAAACAAAACGGAATAATTAAATTAACTCCTAATTCAGTAGCTTTTTGAAACATTAAAGCGTTTATTTTAGGATTACATAATGGTAAAATTAAATGCAGTTTGAAATCATTTTCATTATTAATGTTTAAAATTTTAATGATTTCATATTCAAAAGGATTAATGTTTTTAATATTTAATAAAAAATGTTTTGTTTCAAAAATAGCAATAATTTTGTCATTTTTTTGATAACGCATTACATTTTTAATATGAAAAAGATCTTTGTTACTAAAAATAAATTGATTGTTTTTTTTACTAACAAAATAGTGCTGTTTACTCACGAATAAATTTTTTTAAATCAACTTTAAAATCACTAACACTTCGTAAATATTTTAGAGTTTCTTTTTCTTTTCGATTCATTTTTTTTGGAATACTTGCCTTAAAAATAACTCATAAATTACCTCTTTTATGTTTTGAAATAAATAAGCCTTTATTAGCTATTTTAATACGAGTTTCATTTTGACTTAATGGCTTTATTAAAACATCTTCAAATCCATCAAAAGTTGGAATTTTTAAACTTGTTCCTAGTATTAAATCAACGTAGTTAATTGGCATTGTTACTTCTAAATCATAAGTGTTTATTATTTTATAATCTAAATCTTTTTTAACAATAACATTAACATAAATATCACCATTAGGACCTCCGTTTATGCCAGCATTTCCTTTTTTTTCAATTACAAGTTTTGAATCAAAAGAAATTGAAGCAGGAATTTTAAAGTTTAATTCTTCATTAAATTTAACAAATTTTGAACCCTTGCATTGTAAACATTTTTTAATAATTGTTTTCCCTTTTCCTTTACATTGAGAACAAATACTTTGAGTTGACATATATCCAAAAGGTGTTTGGCGTTTAATAACTTTAAATCCTTTACCATTACAAAAATGACAAACATTAATATCTGCTTCGCTTCGAGCACCACTTCCATTACAAGATAAACAAATTCGAGTTACTTTTATTTTACGATGAATTTCTTTTCCAAAAATATATTCTTTCATTGTTAAGATTTCATCAATTCGAATACTAGCTCCTTTTAAAGGACGATTTGAATTCGCACCTCTATTTTGGTTTTGAAAATTAAAGATATTATCAAAAATATCGCCAAAATTAAATCCTTGACTTCGATTTTGATTTGTTGAACCTCTAAAATTAAAGTTTGAAAAGAAATCTCCACCCGAAGAAAACATATCTTCAAAATTAGAATTAATGTTATTAAATCCGCGCCCAAAACGATCATAATTTGCTCGAGCTTTAGGATCACTTAAAACTTGATAAGCTTCAGAAATTTCTTTAAATTTTTCTTCACCTTCTTTTCCGGCGCGATCTGGGTGGTATTTAAGCGCTAATTTTCGAAAAGCTTTTTTAATTTCATCATTTGTTGCACTTTTATCAATGCCTAAGATGTCATAATAATCTTTTTTATCTGCCATTTGGTTATTTTTTTAATTTTGTTATTTATTTTAATAATTTAATAAAAATATATTTTTGTTTTTAAAACGAATCTAGATTTGAAAAATATATAATTCCTTTTGTTCTTAGCTCAATTTTTTCGTTTTCTTTTTTTAATTTTTCAATATCATTTTGGCTAATTAAATTTTGTAAAATTATAATTTCTTCACGCATTGCTTTTTTTGTTGTTGGATATAAAGGATCTAAAGGTTTTCAAGAAAAACTTTTTGCTTCAAGTCTTTTTTTGTATTCGAGGATATAATTTTGAGCTATTTTTATTTGCTCTTTTTGATTTGTTTCCATTTTTAAAATTTATTTTGTTGTTTTATCATATTTTTTAATTTCTTGATTAAGTTTTTCATAATCCTTTTTAGCAATTGCATTTTGCAAAACACTAATTTGCTCACAAATTTCAATATCATAATTTTTATGCGATTTATTTTTAGCAAACAATTCTTTTAACTCGTTAATTTGATCTTGAGCTTTGTTTAAAAGATTTGTTTTTAATAATTTTGTTTTATTACTTTGTTGTTTTTTGATAACTCAAGAAACAATTCGATACATTTTTTGTTTGTGGATTCTAACCGCTTTTTGAATTCCTTTAAAATTTTTTTGAGCAAGTAATTGTTTAAAAGTTTCAAGTTCAAATTCAATTTCAGTAACAGTTTTTTTGGAATAAGGTTTTTTGTTAATTTTGTTGTAATTATTTTCAAGTGTTTTTTCTAATTTTTTAATGCAAGCTTTAGCATCATCAATTTGTTTTTTTTGAAAAGAATCAAGTTCAATTTCATTTAATTTTTTTTGATCATTTTCCTTGTTTTCTTTAGCGTCCTCAATATTTAAAAAAGGATCAACATCATTTAAAATATTGTTTTTTAAAGTTATTGTTTTTTTTGAATTAGTAATAAAATCTTGAGCACTAGCAGAAAATATTCCATTTTCATCAATTTTAAATGTAACTTTTATTCTTGGAATTCCTTTTTTTGTGCTTTGAATTCCACTTAATAAAAACTGACCTAAAAAGGTATTATAGGTTGCAATATCACGCTCACCTTGGAAAATAAAAATTGAAATATGTTTTTGATAATTAATAGTTGTTGTAAATCAGTGTTCTTTTTTTGTTGGAATTGGTGTGTTTGCTTTAATTATTTTTAAAAAATGTCCGCCTTTAACACCCATTCCAATTGATATTGGTACTACATCTATTAAAGAAACATCTTTAATATCTTTATTTATAATTGCCCCTTGAATTGCAGCTCCAATTGCAACAACTTCATCAGGATTAATTGAATGATTTAATTTTTTATCAAATAATTCAGCAATTAATTTTTGAACAATTGGAATTCTACTTGAACCACCAACTAATAATATTGAATCAATATCTTGATATGATTTAGCAGCTTCTTGGAGCGCAACTCTAATTGGTTTTAAAGTTTTAAAAACTAAGGGTTCAATTAATTCTTCAAGTTTTTTACGCGTTAATAAAAATTGGAAATGAATTGGTTTTGAATTTAAAACACTAATAAAAGGAAGTGCTATTTCAGTTTTATTTAGCATCGATAATTGTTTTTTAGCATTTTCGGCAGCTATTTTTAAACGCTGCAAAGCTGATTTATTTTTACTTAAATCAATTGCGTTTTCTTTTTGAAATTCCTTAATTAGAAAATCAATAATAAGTTGATCAAAATCATCGCCACCTAATTTGTTATTTCCTGATGTTGAAAGAACTTGAAATTTTTTATTTTTTATTTTTAGAATTGAAACATCTAGCGTTCCACCACCTAAATCATAAACTAATACACATTCTTGATGTTTTTTATCAATTCCATAAGCTAAGGCAGCAGCAACTGGTTCAGTAATTATTTTTGCAACTTTTAAACCAGCTAATTGAGCAGCATTAATTGTTGCTTTTTTTTGTAAATCATTAAAGTAAGCTGGAACACTTATAATTGCACTTTCAATTTCTTGACCTATTTTTTGTTGAGCAAAGTTTTTAATATATTCTAAAATATAAGCGGAAATTTCTTGAGGTGAATATTTTTGGTTATTAATTGTAATTTCTTTTTCAATGCCAATTTTGCGTTTAATTGCACAAATTGTATTAGGATTTATTATTGCTTGTTGTTTTGCAATTTCACCAATAATAATTTCGTCATTTTTAAATGCAACAATTGAAGGGGTCGTGCGATTTCCAAACGGATTTTCTAATACTTTTGTTATTTTTTCTTGCACTATTGCAACACAAGAATTACTTGTTCCTAAATCAATTCCAATTATTTTATTCATCTAAAAAATTAAATTAACTTTTATTTTTTAGGATCTTTTTTTTCGTTAATATTTTTTTGTTCTTTTGAATCATCTTTTTTTGATGATTTATCTTCTTTATTTTTAGCTTGTGCTGCTTGAGCTTTTTGATATTCTTGAGCATATTTTCGGATTTGATCCATTTTAGCATCAAAGTTTTTAACTTCTTTTTCTAAATTTACATAATCTTTTTTAGCAATTAAATCTTCAAAAGTTTTAATGTTTTTTTCAATTTCAGCTTTTTCTTTTTCAGGAACTGGTTGTTTAGCATCTTTGTTATTAAGAGTTTGTTTTAACATGTTAACATAGTTTTGAGCTTTGTTTAATGTTTCAATATTTTTTAAATTTTCTTGATCTTTTTGCTTATTTTTTTTAGCTTCAGCAACCATTTTTTCAATTTCATCATCAGATAATCCACCACTATTTTTAATTGTGATTGATTGTTCTTTTTTTGTTTTATTATCTTTAGCATTAACTGAAACAATTCCGTTTACATCAATTGAGAAAGTAACTTCAATTTGAGGAATTCCTTTTGGAGCTGGTTCAATTCCTGATAATTGGAATCTTCCTAATGTTTTATTATCCTTAGCTAATCCTCTTTCACCTTGTAAAACATGAATATCAACTGAAGGTTGATTATCAATTGCTGTTGAAAAAATTTGTGATTTCTTTGTTGGAATTGTAGTATTTCTTTCAATTAATTTTGTAAATACTCCACCTAATGTTTCAATTCCTAAAGATAATGGTGTAACATCTAATAATAAAACATCTTTAACATCACCTGAAATAATTCCACCTTGAATTGCAGCACCAATTGCAACAACTTCATCAGGATTAATTGAATGATTTGGTTTTTTATGTAAAATCTTTTCAACTGCTTTTTGAACCGCTGGAATTCTAGTTGAACCACCAACAAGTAATACTTCATTAATATCTTGATGCGTTTTTTTAGCTGCATTTAGCGCATCTTCAACTGGTTTAATTGTTCTTTGAACTAAATGTTTAGTCATTTCATCAAATTGAGCTCTTGTTAGTGTTTGATTTAAATGAATTGGATTTCCTTCAAACGCTGAAATAAAAGGAAGATTAATTTCAACTTGAAGTTGATTTGATAAATCTTTTTTAGCTTTTTCACATGCTTCTTTAAGTCTTTGCATTGCCATTTTATCTTTACTTAAATCAATTGAATTGCTTTTTTTAAATTCTTTAGCAACATGATTAATGATAATTTCATCAAAGTCATCACCACCTAAATGATTATCACCAGCTGTTGAAATAACTTGGAATGTTTTATCTGCTAATTCCAAAATTGAAACATCAAAAGTTCCACCACCTAAATCGTATACTAAAACACATTCATCATTTTCTTTTTTATCAATTCCATAAGCTAGCGCAGCTGCTGTTGGTTCATTAATTATTCTTTCAACTTTTAAACCAGCAATTTTACCAGCAGTTTTTGTTGCTTGTCTTTGGGCATCATTAAAGTATGCTGGCACTGTTATAACAGCGTTAGTTATTTTTTGATTTAATTTTTTTTCAGCAAATGTTTTGATATATCTTAAAATATTTGCGGAAATTTCTTCAGGTGAATATTCTTTGTTATTAACTTTAATTTTTTCATTTGTTCCCATTTTTCGTTTAATTGAAGAAATGGTATTAACATTTGTAACACTTTGTCTTTTTGCTGCATCACCAACAATTATTTCTTCGTTCTTAAATGATACAACAGAAGGAGTAGTACGATTTCCGTTTGGGTTTTCTAATACTTTAGCGTTTTTTCCTTCCATAACACTAACACATGAATTTGTTGTTCCTAAATCTATTCCTAATACTTTAGCCATTTTTATTTGTTTCCTTTATTTTTTTATTGTTATTATTATTTTCAATATCTTTTGCTAATGCTACTTTTACAGGTCTTATTACTCTTTTGTTTAAAAAATAACCTTTTTGAATAATTTTGACGATTTTATTTGGTTTATATTTTTTTGTTTCAATTACCTCAATTCCTTCATGAATATCATGGTTGAAATTATCATTAATTTTAGTTTTAATTTCTTCAATCCCATTTTCTTTTAAAACGTTTTCAAAATGATTAATAACCATTTTAAAACCAGTTAAAAAATTTTTAACTTCTTTAGTTGGGTTTTGATATGATAATGCGCGATGAAAATTGTCTAAAATTGGTAAAAGATTTGTAATTAAGTGTTGATTTGCATATTTAAAATCATTTTCTTTTTCTTTTTGTAAATGGTTTTTATAATTTTCAAAATCTGCTAATATACGCAATCTTTTTGTTTTGTTTTGAGAAAGTTGAAAAAAGATTTCTTTAAAATTTGTTTGTAATTGATCAATTACTTTTTCACAATTTTGAAAAAGGGTTAACGATTTTGAGTTATTTTCAAGTTTATTAACTTTTTTGTAAAAATGCAAACAAAACAATTTTAATTGCTCTAAATAACCTAAATTGTCTTCAAGGCTATTTTGCACAACTGGATTTGATTTGTCTTCTTCTTGTTTTTTATTTTTTTGCTTTGATTTATTCATATTTTAAAGTTGGTTTAATTTTTTTTTGATAATTTTTTATTTCTTCACGAACATATTTTAATAAACATAAAACATCTAAATATTTCATATTTTTTGGTCCAAGAACAACCATTTGTTTTTCTTTATCATTAAACATTTTATATTTGGTTGCAACAAGGGAAATATTATCTAATTGGGAGTTACCAATTTCTTGACCAATTTTAACATTTATTTTATCGTTTTTAGATTTTGATACCATTGTTTCAAAAAAATTAAATGGTGAAAACTCTTCAATAAAAGCAAAAATGTTTTTAATTGTTGTTAAATTGGTGTTTTTAAAATTTGAAAAAAGATATTTTAAACCATATGTTTGTTTTTTGATTTTTAAAGTGTTAAAAATAATATTAATAAACTTTTTAATTAAATAGTTACAATGCTGAATTTCAGAAATTAAAATTGGTTTAATTTGGCCAATTCGTTTAATTAATTGATTTATTGGAATTTTTGTTATAAATAAATTTAATAAATTAACAAATGTTTTTAAATCTTCAAAACAATAATTTTGATAATTTATAATTTTTGAACGCTCAATTTCATTACTAAAAATTACATTAATTAAAGCGTTTAAATAATTAATTTTAGTAACAACAATTTTTTTTAAATAAACATTTGAAAAATCATTTTCCGATACTAATATTGTTAAATGAGTAATTTCACTAATACAATTTAGCGCATCATTAATCGCAAATTCAATTCCTAAATCTTTTTTTTGAAAGATTAAATTAATTTCTGCTCTTAATTTTTCGTTATCAAATTTTGTTCCTAAATGATCGATATAATATCGATAACCTTTAGTTGTTGGAATTGAAGCTTTATTAAAACTTTCTTTGATCAAAAAACCAAATTTATGTAAAACAACAGCTTCATTACGAATTGTTGCTGATGAATAACGAGGCAAAAACAAATTTGCAATTTTAGAACTACTAATTGGTTTTGAACAAATTAAATACTGTTCAATTAAAATTTTTAAAATTTGCGCTTGTCTTTTAGTAATTTTTTGATTCATTTAATCAAGCATTTTATTATTTTTATTTAAAAACACTTTGTTATTTTTAACATCGATTAAATAAGGGATATTTTGTTTTAATTGATTTGAATTTTCAATATTAGCTAATTCAATTTCAACATTTTCACGAATAAATCTTTGAATGTTTCGTGCTCCATAAATTTTATCAAAACTTTTTTGAGTAATAAAATCGATTAAATTTTTGGAAAAAATAATTTCACGATTTAAATTCTTTTTAATTCGCGCTGCTAAAATATCTAATTCCTTTTGCACAATTTTATAAAATATTTTTTTTGTTAATGTTTTAAAAACCACAACATTATCAAAACGATTTATTAATTCAACACTAAAAAAACTTTGTAATTTTTTATTAATTATTGCTTTAGATTGAATTGTTAAATTATCTTCATTATTAATATCTTCAGCAGAAATTAAATTTGAAGTCATAATAATAATTGTGTTTTTAAAATTAATTCTTCTTCCAATTGAATCAGTTAATTTTCCTTTATCAAAAACTTGTAATAAAATGTTAACAACATCTTTATGCGCTTTTTCAATTTCATCAAGCAAAATAACACAATATGGATTATGGCGAACTTTTTCGCTTAATTGACCACCTTGATTATAGCCAACATAACCTGGAGGAGCACCAATTATTTTGCTAACTGAGTGTTTTTCCATGTACTCAGACATATCTAATTGAATAATTTTATCTTCATCGCCAAATAATTCTTTTGCTAAGCATCTAGCTAATTGAGTTTTTCCAACTCCAGTTGGTCCTAAAAATAAAAATGAACCAATAATTCGATTTGGATCATGAACACTACTTTTAGCTCTTAAAAGAGCATTTGTGATAATTTTTATAGCGTGATCTTGACCTTTAATATCTTTTTTAAGCGCTTTTGATAAATTAGCCAATTTTTTAGATTGGGATTGGGTAATAAAATCAATTGATATTTTTGTTAATTTAGCAACATTTAAAGCAATATCATTTTTTGTTACTTCTTTATTTATCATGCCTTGCTTTGTGGTTTTTTCTAATGTTGCAAGTTTTTTTTCAGCCTGTGGTAAAAGGGAGTATTGAATTTGACTTGCTAAATTTCAATCAGATTGATTTTGAGCGTTTTTAAAATCATCTTTTAATTTATTAATTTCAGATTTTGTTTTATTAACTAACTCAATATCTTTTTTTTCTTTTTCTCATTCGTTAGCTAACGCTTTTTGTTTCTTTTTTAATTCAATTAATTTTAATTTAACATTTTTTACTTGTTGTTTGCTTTCTTTATTGTTTTCGTTTTCTAATGAAGCTAATTCAATATTTAATTTGATAACCGTATTGTTTAATTCATCTAATTCAAAAGGAACTGATCCAATTTCAGTTTTAATTGTAGCTGAAGCTTCATCAATTAAATCAATTGCTTTATCTGGTAAAAAACGATCATTAATATAACGAGCTGATAATTCAGCAGCAGCAACTAATGCTTTATCTGTTATTTTAATTTTATGAAAAATTTCATAATTTTCTTTAATCCCTCTTAGAATTGAAATTGTTTCTTCAACACTTGGTTCATCAACAAATATTTTTTGAAATCTTCGCTCTAAAGCACCATCTTTTTCGATGTGTTGGCGGTATTCATTAAATGTTGTTGCACCAATACATCTTATTAATCCACGCGCTAATATTGGTTTTAAAAGATTTGAAGCATCCATTGCTCCTTGTGTTTTTCCAGCACCAACAATTAAATGTAATTCATCAATAAATAAAATAATATTTTTTTCTGCCTTATTTAAAGCGTTAATTATTTTTTTTAAACGCGCTTCAAATTCACCATGAAATTTTGAACCAGCAACTAATGAACCTAAATCTAATTCATAAATTATTTTATTTTTTAAATTTATTGGAACGTTATTTTCGATTATTCTTTGCGCTAAACCTTCAACAATAGCTGTTTTTCCAACTCCTGGTTCGCCAATTAAAACTGGATTGTTTTTTGTTTTGCGCGATAAAATCCTAATAATGCTATGAATTTCTTCGTTTCGTCCAATCACAGGATCAAGTGATTTAATAACCTTTTGACTTGTTAAAATACGACCAAATCGTTTTAGAACACTTAAAATGTCCTTCATACTTTGCTCTGAAATATTATTATTCAATAAAACCTCCAAAAAAATAATTAGCAACACTTATATTTTATTGCTAATTAATATTATGAACTATTTTTTTAAATTTTTCAATAAAAAAAATAATTTTTTTTTTAAATTTTAATTAATGGTTTTTTAATTGTTTTTAATTTAAAAGCACTTTTGGCTAAATAATCAGCTATTTCATTTCATTTAACATTACTATGAGCTTTAATGTGTTTAAATTCAATATTAATTTTTAAAAGACTTTTTTGAATAAAATCATAATACGCTTTAGTGCAACTCAAATTTCGTTTTCATAAATTTTGCGCTCATTTAGCTATTCCTAAATAATCATGAAAAATTACAATTTTTTGATATTTATTATTAATTGCGTATTGAATTGCTGCAATTGCACCCATTAATTCGCCAGCAACGTTATGTAATTTTATTCATTCACAATCATTAAATTTGCCATGATAAAATTTTATCACTTCAAATTGGGCATTTAATAAAACAAGTCCAAAACTAAATTCATTATTTACTTTATTAAAACTACCATCACAAAAAGCTAAAATTATTTTACGCACTTGGTTTTTTAAATTTATTAATTTTGGATTTAATTTTTGAAATTATAAAAAATAAAATAAAAAATATTAATATTGTAAGAAATACAAAATAAACAATTAAAGCAATTTTACGAGCTGATTTTTTAGTTTTTTCAATTTCTTGAGTTGAGATAATATTTTCAATTAAAGCATTATTTAATGCTTTTTTATGATTTAAATTAAATAAAATATTTAAAAAAGTAATTGTTAAAACAATTAACAAACAAATTCATCAATCTAAAATTAATCATCCTAGATTTGGAACTTTACCAATAACAATTCATCCAATTGAAAAAGTTTGGTTTTGATGAGCGTTTAATAGATATAAGAATGGTAAAATAAAAAAACTATAAGTTATACAAATAGCTAAAAAACTAATTCAATAATATGAGTATTTAATATGATTTAAATAACAAGTTTTTAAGAAAAAATTAGCATTTTTATGCTCTTGATCACTTGATTTTTGATAATTCTTAGCAAAATTATTTAAATTTAAATTTTTAATGAAAAAATAAATCATTAAAAATATTGTGGAAACTAAAAAAAATAAAAATAAAACTAGTTTTAAATTGCTATATTCATTTTTAACCTCAAAAATATAAACAAAATTAATTAGTGCGTAAATAAAAAAACAAAAAAAGATTAAAAAAAAACTAAAATTTTTAATTTTTGAAATTGCAATTTGATTTGCAATATTGTTTGGTAAATTTTTAGTAATTTTAAAAAATTTTGAATATTTTAACGATTTTTTACTTTCAAGAGTTTGATTTTCTAATTTTGAATCATTATAAATAGTAATTGAATTTTGATTTGCTTTTTTATTTTCAATTAATTTTGATTCTAAATTTAAAATAGAAGTTTTATTTTCTAAAATTGGTTTTTGAAATTGATTTTTTTCAAAATTGTTTTGGGTTTCAATTTTGTTTTCTAATTGTTTTCGACGAGGTAAAATTAAAGATTTATTATTTTTGTTTAATGAAAAATCTTTTAAATCATTTAAATGATAATTACAAAATTTACAATTTTTTACTTCTTTTTCACTATTAATATGTTTAAAACACTTCATTTTTTTCCTTTAGGGCCTAAAAAGGGATTTTATCGCGTTAATTTCTTGATAATAGTTTGTTTTAATTTTATTTATTTTTTTCTTAATTATTGCTTTGTTTTTGCTTTTATTTTTAAAATTGATTTTAATTTGATTTATTATTATAAAGCAATATACAAGAAACGATAAGGCAATTATCGTAAATAAAATTATTAGTAAGTCGAAAACATATTTTTGAATCATTAAAATTTAATTTTAATAAACTATCTAATAATTATATCAGTTTTTAATACATTTTTTGAATATAGGATACATTTATTAATTTTAAACAAATTTTAATTACATATTGAATTGCTTTAATTAAAAGTAGTTTTTTATTTGTAGTTTTTAAATTTTCTTGATTCAATATTTTTACTTTACTATAATAAATATGAAATAATTTTACAAGATCATACAAGTAATTACAAATTCAACTTGGTTCTAAACTTAAAGCTGCTTTTTGTAAATAAAAATTAAATAAATGTAATTTAGTAATAATTCTTGTTTCAAATTCATTATTTAAATCTGCAAAGTTAAAATTTTTAAAATTAATTGTTTTAAAATCAATTTTAGCAACTTTAAATAGTTGAAAAATACGAGCACAAGCATAATTAATGTAAAAAATCGGATTATTACTGCTTTGTGATTTTAATAAATTAAGATCTAAAATTAATTGGGCCGAACTAACTTTTGAAACCATCATGTAATTAATTGTTGAAACACTTAAGAATTTATTTAAATCTTTAAAATAGATTATGTTTCCTTTTCGTTTTGAAATTTTAACAATTTTTTGATTTGTTTTTAATTTTACCATTTGAATAATTTTATAAATTGGCATTGTTAAATTAAAATCAAGCAATTTTAAACTCATAATCATTCTTTTTGCATAATCATGATGATCAGCACCAACAAAATTTAAAAATAACTTTGTTGTTTTCAAATTGCTAATTCGCTCATAATGACTTGCAATATCAGGAAGTAAATAAGTATAAGTTTTATTTTCTTTAATTAAGACGCGGTTTTTTTCATCATTTAACTTTGTTGTTTTTAAAAAAGTAGCATTATTTTTAAGATCTAAATTATTGGTTTCTTGATATCTTTTTAAAATAAATAAAATTTTATTATTTTTATAAACACTAGATTCATGACGAAAAAAATCAATTTTAATTTTTAGTTTTTTTAATTCTTTTTTAATATTTTCTAAAAAATAATTTTTTGCATATTCCTTAAAAAATTCTTTTATTTTTAAATCTTGAATTTTTTCACTAATTATTGTTGAATTTTGAAATTTAAATTGATATTCATTAATAATTTTTTGAGCTAGCTTTAAATAAATTTCCCCTTTATAAAAATTATCACTAAATTTTATTTCTAAATTTGGATTAATAATTTTTAAATAATGATAATAAATACTACTAGCTAATAAATCAATTTGATTTCCAGCATCATTAACGTAGTATTCAAAAGTAACAAGATATCCTAAATGAGCAAAAATTTTTCCTAAACTGGTTCCTAAACACCCATTACGAACATGACCAATGTGTAATAAACCACTAGGATTTGCTGAAACAATTTCAATATTAATTTTTTTTGGATTTAATTTGACAACTTTTTGAAAATTTAATTTTTTTTCTAAAATTACGTTAATAATTTTATTTAAATAAGAAGGATTAAATCAAAAGTTTAAAAAATTATTTTTGACTTCAATTTTTGTAAAATAATTGTTGTAATTTCTTTTTTTTAAAAATTCAAAAAATCTTTCTTTTTTATTTTCAAAATTTAGTAAAAAAAACAAATTACAAGCAAGATGAGCGCTATTTAATTTTGGTTTTACTTCTAAAATAACAATTTTATTTTTTAATTTAATTAAATTGTTTGCTTGTAAAAATTGAATTGCAATTTTTTTAATGATTTCAAAACTACATAAATATGAATTATTATTTTCCATAACAAAATGTTAATTTTTATTGTTGTAAAATATTTTTAAATGCATGTTTTGGAATATTTAATTTTCCAATTTGCTTCATTTTCTTTTTACCTTTCTTTTGTTTTGCTAAAAGTTTATTTTTTCTTGTAATATCACCACCATAACATTTAGCGGTAACATCTTTTCGTCATGTTTTAACATTTTCACGCGCAATAATTTTACGATTAATTGCAGCTTGAATTGCAACTTCAAAATTTTGCCTTGGAATAACAACTTTTAATTTAGCACACATTTCTCTTGAGCGTTGATATGCTTTTTCTTTACGAGTAATAAAACTTAAAGCATCAATTTTATCGTTATTTAATAAAATATCAACTTTAGTTAAGTTTGATTTTTTAAATTCAATAAATTCGTAATTAAATGAAGCATATCCTTTTGAAATATTTTTAACTTTTTCAAAGAAATTAACCATTATTTCATTAAATGAAATTAAATAAGTTAATTGTTGATATGTATCATCAATAATATTTAATCCCTTATATATCCCATAATAATCTTGACAAAGTGTTATTAATTTTCCAATATATTCTTTAGGTGAAATTAAAGTTAATTTAACAAAAGGTTCATAAATTTCTTTAATTTCTTGAAGTTGGGGAAAACTAGCAGGATTATTTAAAGTAATAATTTTGTTATTTTTTAATTTTATTTGATAAATAACATTTGGATTTGTTGCAATTAAATCTAAGTTATATTCTTTTTCTAAGCGTTGTTTAATAACTTCACTATGTAATAATCCATAAAACCCACATCTAAAACCATGACCTAAAATTTTAGAATTTTCTTTACTAAAAGTAAAAGAATGATCACTTAATTGAATTTTTTCTAACGCTTTTTTAAAATTAAAATACGATAAAGAATCTAATGGATATAAACCACAAAAAACCATTGGTTTTTTACTTTCTTTATTTTTATTTACATTTAAAAATTTTTCACTTGAAATATAACAACCACTTTCAATTTCAGAAAAGTTTTTAATCCCAGCACTTAAAAATCCGACTTGACCACTTTGTAATGATTTTAAATAAACGTTTCGATTTGTTTTAATTCCTAAATCTTTAACTTGATATTTTTTTTCATTATTATTTAAATAAATATATTCATTTATTTTAATAACACCACTTATTACTTTAATAGCTAATATAACACCTTTATAGTTATCATAGCTTAAATCAAAAACATAAGCTTTAAATGCTTTGTTTAAAATTTGTTTGGGAGGTGGAATTTTTTTAACTATTGCTTTTAATAAACTTTCAATATTAATTTTATTTTTTGCTGAAATAGCTATTATTTTGCTTTCTGGGTGAAGATTTAAGATTTTTTGAATTTGATTTTTAGTTTTTACAACATTACAACTTTGCAAATCAATTTTATTAATAACAGGAATAATAATTAAATTTTCTTTTTGGGCAAGTTTAATATTTGTTATTGTTTGGGCTTCAATTCCTTGTGAACCATCAACAACTAATATTGCACCATCGCTTGCTTTAACACTTCTTTTTACTTCATCATTAAAATCGATATGGCCTGGAGTATCAATTAAATTTAAATCATATATTAAATTATTTAATTTATATTTAATTGTGATAAAATTTAATTTTATTGTAATACCTCGCTCTCTTTCAATTGCTAAATTATCAAGGTATTGATGTTTCATTTTATTTTTATCAATTGTTTTTGTTAAATCTAAAAAACAATCTGCTAGTGTTGATTTACCATGATCAATATGAGCGATGATACAAAAATTTCGTAAATTTAATTTTTTATTATTCAAAATAATCACCAATATTAATTATTTTAGGATGAGATTTATAATAATTCAAACTTGAATGATATTTTTTACCACTTATTTTTAAAATTAAAATAATTAAACAACCATCTTGTGTTTTAACATGAATTCCATTAGAATCAAAATTAATAATTTGCCCATTTTTAGCTTTTAAATTTAAATGATTTATATTTTTGCAAATCTTTGCTTTTTGAAATTTAATTATTACCGAATTCAAAATTGCAAAACAGCCAATATAACAAAGCGCTCTTATTTGATTATAAATTGAAAGCGTATTGTTATTAAAATCAATTTTTTCTTCATTACGAGTTATTTTTAAAGCATAACTTTTTTGGCTTAAATCTTGTTTTTTTAAAGTAATTTTATTTAATAAAATTAAATTTAAATATTTTTTTAACATTGCAATTGAAAGAATAATTAATTTTGTTTCAAAACTAAAATAATCATCTTCTTGTAAGATTGAAATTTTGTTTTGCACATAAATTTCACCTTGATCAATATACTTGTTTGTTTTAATTAAGCTAACTCCACTTATAGATTCGTTATTTAATAATGCTCATTGAATTGGAGCAGCACCTTGATATTTAGGCAATAAAGAAGGGTGAATATTAATGCAGCTTTCAACTAAATTTAAAAGTTCATTTTTTAAAATTTTTCCATAAGCACAAATAATAAAAAAATCCGGTTTTAAATTTTTAAAATAACTAGTTTTTAATTTTAAAGGTTGGTAAATTTTAATTTTATTTTCTAAAGCAAATTTTTTAAGATCACTATAAATAAATTTGTTTCTTTTTTTATAATCTTGCTTACTAACACATAAAATTACATTATATGAATTTGAAATTAAAAATTTTAAAATTTGTTTTGAAAAATAAGTACTACCAAAAAAAATTATTCTTTTTTGTTTAATCTTTTTTAGATCGTTTTGGGACAAATTTTTGTTCATAATCAATTTCTTTAATTGATTGGAATTCTTTTTTACGGGAATATTTTTCTTTATTTTTTTTCTTTTCTTCTAATGCTTGTTGTCTTTGAATTTGTTTATATTGCTTTCTTTGAAGTTTTTTTTCATTTTTGTTTAATTTTATTTTTCCTTCAATAATTTTAAATCTTCGCTTTGTGTGTTCAAGATCTAAACGTGAATTTATAACTCATTCATGGCGATATTTCTTTTTAGCAACTTCAATGCTTATTCCTTCGATTTCATAAGCACGCTCTTCAATTAATTTATTTGTTTTAGGATCAAAAATTTTAATAATTACTTCAAAAACATCTCTGTTTTTATATTTTTTTCCTTTACATGCAATAACTTTTTCAAATTCAACGCCAATATTTTTAACGTTTTCTTTTTCTTTAATAAATTCTTTTATTTTTTCTTTAACTTCTTTTTTACGCTTATCTTTTTCTTTTTGGCGATTTTTTTTATTTAAAATTGAAGAAACAATTGAAAATATTACAACCCCAACAACAATTACAACTAATACAATATCAATTGTAACACTTCCTAAACCACCAGAACTACTAGAACTATTAAGAATTTGATTCATTTAAGTTAGAAATTAATTTATATATTCTATTTTACTTTCGTAATTATTAATATAATTGGCAATTATTCGATAACGCTTTTTCTTTTCCAAAAGAATTCTTGCTTTATAATCTTTTTTTAATTTATGAAGCAAATCTAATTCTTCTTTGATTGCAATAAGTCTTTTTGTTTTTGCAATTTTTAAAGCTTCTATTTTTTTATTAATAATACTAATGTTTAAATTAATTTTTGTTCAATCATCTGTTTTTTGAGCACATGAATAAATATTAACAATTTCTTTTTTATGTTTTTTAATATTGTGAGCTAATTGTTCGTTTACAATTTTGGTTTGATGTTTTAAATTTGCTTTAATTTCTTTAGGAGTGTGTTTGATACAAATTGTTTTTCTAGCTTTTAAATATTGTTCTTTTAATTCTTGTTTTAAATTTGTGAAATCATAAAATGTGTTTCGTTCTAAATCTGCTAATTTTGAAATTTTAAAAATATGATCCAATTTTTTTTGTAATTGTGGATTAATTTGTAATCTTTTTTTATAAACCGGTAAATAATATGCAACATAAATAATAATTGTTGCACTAACAAAACCAAAAAGAATAATTAATTCAATGATACTAAAAATAGAACTCATTTCTGAGGCTGGATTATTTATTAAAGCAATATTGCGACCAGCATTAACAAAGAAAATTATTAACTCCATTGCAATAAACATTGAAATAAAGCCAAACATGAGTAATTCTCATCATTTTAAAAGAATTTTCTTTTTAAAATATAATTTTAAAATACAAAGTGATGCTAAAAAATATTGGGTTAATAAAATTGCTGAATTTAAACCAATAATTTCGGCATAATCAACATTTTTACCGTTCCCTCCAATAACTAAGACTGGAAAAATAGCTAACATAAAAGTTGCTAAAATAGTAACAATAATATTGATGCTAACAGCTTTTTTTGAAATTTTTTCAGGTGTTAAATAAGATAATTTTGGTGTAATATATGATTCAATTGCTAAAGGTTCTAGCATTGTAGTTGCAAAAAGACCTGATTGAATCGCAGCATTAATTTTTAATGATATCATCGATGCAAGAACAATAATAATCCCAACCGTTTTAGCTGCTTTAAAGCCAATATCAAAAACAGGATTTTTTGAAAAAACACCATTTGGACCACCAATAATTGGTAGCGCACCAACAAATAAAGTTAAAACAACAACATAAAATGTAAAAGTTAAAAACGTAATTCACATAATTGCTTTTGGAATTGTTCGACTAGGATCTTTAACATTTTTGGTAATTGTTGAATATGTTTCAAAACCACCATAAAAATAAAAGAATGTTACAAAAGCGCTATTTAAAGTGAAAAAATTAGTATTTTTTCCAATATTTGGATTTTTTAGCAATGAAAAACCACCAAAATTTGCTAAACAAGCTAGTCCTAAAACAAAAACTATGATTATAATTGAGGCGCTTCATTTAATAATTCCAGAAATATTAATGAATATTTTAAAATATTTTAACCCAAAAAATATACATGAAGCAAAAATTGCAAAAATTCCAATTCCAATTAAATTTAAATAAACAGATGTATATTTTCCTCACCCTGCTTTCCCAATAATTGGAATAAAGTTTACTGAAATCATTGATAAAATCATTGAGGCAACAACTAAAGGCATTACAAAATATTGTAAAAGACCAATAAAAAATCCTCAAAATCTTCCAAATGTACCACGAACAAATGTATATGTAGCACCATTAGAGCGGGTAAAATATTTTGATAATTTAGCATATCCATATCCCATTATTGCAGCTAAAAATGAACCACATAATATAATAAGGAATACTCATAAACCAATTCCTTGTTTTGATGTTATTAATGAAGAAAATGCCAAAGGAAAAGCCATTCCGCACGTGTAATTAAAACCGATTCAAACCAGGTTTGAAAGGGTAAATTTTTTTTGTTTTTTTGTTTTTTTCATTTTAAATTTTAATAGTTATTTTACTTGTAATCTAAACGTTATTAATTAAATTATTTACGCTTGATTGTTTTATTGTTATAATGATATCTTCTCTTGTTATGATAAAAAGATTTGAATTATTAATTCGAAACCAAATCGAGTTGTTTTTGGCTTTAAATTTATCAACACTATTGTTGGATTTTGTAATAATTTTGTTTAATTCTGATTCCATTTGAAAAAAAGTTAAATTTTTATAATTTGAAATTATTTTTTCATTTAACCTTTGTTTTGCTCTTGCATAAGCATGGTTTGTTATATTAAAAAACACAATTTAAAACCAAAAATTAATTTTTATATTATTACAAAATTATTTAAATATTGTATAATAAAATTTAAATATTTATTATAAAAATAATTATAAGCATTAAATGGCAAACATAAAATCTCAAATTAAACGAATTAAAACTAATAAAAAAGCTGAAATAAGAAATAAAGCAAATAAAAACAAAATTAAAACATATTTAAAAAAATTTAATTTAGCTTTAGAAAATAAAGATAATCAAAAAGAAATTGTTGAATTAAAAAATAAAATTTTTTCTTTATTAGACCAAGCTATTACTAAAAAATTATTTCACAAAAATAAAGTTAATCGTTTAAAATCAAAAGTTAATTTAAAACTTAACTCTCATCGTAATCATCAAACAAACTAGGATCCATTTCATAATCTTGTTTGTTAAATTTAGCTTGAATTAATTTTGCGTATTCTGCATTTGCTCGCGCAATTTTTTCACGATCTAAACGCGGATTCTTAATAATTAGATAAACTATACCGCCAGCTGCAACTACAAAAGCTACCAAAAATATTGAATAAACTATTTGTCACATTAAATAAGTGGAGCTTTGAACAATATTATTGTAATAACCACCACTAGGAAATTTTCCGGAAAATTTAAGTGATTTTTTAAGTTCAAAATTTAATAAGCTCGGAATAATGCTGAAAAGAATTGAAAAACCAATATAAATAATAAAAATTAACATTACTCATAACGCAATTGGTTGTGTGTAATAATGATCACGTTTAAATCGTTTTTTTCCTAAAAGATCAAAACCAAAATATCCAAGAATTAATCCGGCGGCAATTAATAAAAAGAATCCTCCAAACGCCATCATTGAAATTTGTAATGGTTTTGCTGTTCCTTTAGAAAAGGTTACAATACCAGATGTTGAATCATATGTAAAATCTTTTAATGAAACAGGAAATAAATAACTTAAAATACTTTCAACAAGAAAAAATACAATAAATAATGTTATTACACAAATACCAAGAATTTTTTTGTAATTTATAATTCACTTTGGTCTTGTTGTATAAGGGTAAAATTTTTCTTGTAATAATGGGTGTGGTGTAACATTATTGCCCGCATTAGCATAATTTTGATTTGCGTTATTAAAAAAATTTGCATTTTGGGAATAATTTGTGTTTTGATTTGAATTGTTATTAGATGAAGCTTTAGAATAATTTGTATTTTTTGTTTGTTTTTTTTCAACTTTAACTTTATTAAATTTTTTAGATGTTAAATCATCATCAAAATTTATTGCTTCAATTATTTTTTTTGAATTAAGGTCATCAAAATTTGTTTTTGTAATTTTTTCTTTAAAATTTAAATTTTTAAATTCATTTTCAATTTTTGTTAAAAAAGATTTTTTATTTTTTTTAACTTCTTTTAAATTTAATAAATCAGGTTTTTCAATTCTTTCATTACTTGAAACAATATTAACAAATAATTGCGCTATTATTTTAGTGTAATCATATTTTAAATTATAATCAATTTCTAAACCTAGTAAATTATTTATGTTTTGAAAGGAAATTTCTTTAAAACCTTTGTCAAATTTTAATTGTGCTCTTAATTTTGCACTTCTTAGCAAATTAAAAAAAATGATAATTAATTTTTTATATATTTTTGTAGCTTCGGTTAAATCTTTTGGTTCCACGCTTTTAAAAATTTTATTTATTTATTGATTTGTAAGTTAAATATTTTAATATTTTTAAGTTTAACAAAACATTAAAAAAATGTTTTCACAATATAATTTGAATTTGATTAGCTATAATAAATTTATTAATATAAATTTGCATTTATTTAAAAAAAATTTTAGTTTTAAAATTGACAAGAATAACTTATTAAAATTATTATAACTAATATTTTTAAAATATCATTAAATTTTTAATTTGCAATTATTTTAGTTATTTTTCAATTATATCTTTTTTTAGTATTAATTATTAAACGAATTAATATAGTTAAATACTTCAATGATTTTAAATTTTAAAAAAACACTATAATATTGTTCGTTTTTATAATTTGAAAATTGCGAAATTTGTGAAATTTCATTAATATAATTTCACATTTTCGAAAAAATTATTTTTAATTTTTTAATTGTAAAACGATTTCTTTCTAAAATAGTGTAGCTATTTTTAACCATGAATAAAGACATTTTTTGATTTTGAGCTATTGTTTTAATAATTTTGCTTTTGTTATAATTATTCAATTTTTGATAAGCTAAAATCATTTCCAAAATTGTTAAATAGCTAAAGAAATTAAAAACAAAATTAATTTTTTCATCTTTATTAGAGAAATCAAATTTACTAAGAATAGAAAAAAAATAATTTGCGTTTTTAACATTAAAAATAGCGTTAGTTAAATTAAAAATTTGGGTTTTAAAAGCACAACTAAGATTTGAATTAAGAAAATTTAAATCTCAATTTTTAGAAATTATTTTTAATTTATTTAATTGGGTATATGTAAAGCTAAAATCTAAAGGTAATTGAGATGTTAAAAAACTAATAATTTGTCTTTGATTGCTAAGTTTAATTTTGTAATTATTTATAAAAGCTAAAATAAATTTTTTTAAAGTTTCAAAATTTGATTCCGGCTCAATTAAATTCGTAATTTTTTCTTTTTTAATTCAAGAACTTAATATTGAATTTTTTTTAATTTTTTTTTCTGCAATTACAATAATATGATTTTTTGCAATTTTTGCAATTTTAAGTAATTTGTTTAAATTTTCTTTTTTTTCTTTTGGATTTAATGTGGCAAAAAAAGTTAAAAAATTTTTAACTTTAAAAACCATAAAATCATTAAAAAGATTTGAAGAAAAAAAGTTTGGAAAAAATTCACTAAAAATAACTTCGTTTAAATCAACACTAATAATTTTAAAATTAGCATTTTGAAAGCGATTGATTTTTTTAATTTGTTTTGAAAATAAAATTTTTTGAAAATAAATTTCTTGAGCGTTAATAAAACAAAGCATTAAATTTCAATTTTTAAATTTGTAATATTTTTTTCTAATTCAACTAAGTTTTTTTCAAAAGTAGCTAATTTATTTTTTTCTAATTCAATTTTTTCTAAATTAGCATTTTTTAAAAAATGTTTATTAGCAAGTAATTTTTGACATCTTTTTATTTCTTGGTGCACAAAAAGATATTCTTTTTTAATTTGGTTTTTAATTTTATTGATTTCAATATTAGGAATTAAAAATTCAATTCGATTTTGATTAAAAAAATTAACACTAAAATATGTAATTTCTTTTTGATTAATAATTAAATTTTTAATTTGACAATTTGCTAATTTTAACAAAAATTTATTATATCAATTTAAATTGAAATCTAATTTTTGGTTTGTTAAAATATTAATTTTAAAAAAAGAATTAATGTTGTAATTTTGTTTAAATTGTCTAATTTTAAAAATTAAGGTTCATAAATTTTTAATGTTATTAAAATTTTGTTGCTTTAAATTTGAAAACACTGTAATTTCTTCTTGTAAAATTGAAGTTTTTAAATTTAATTTTTGATATAAATGTTCACTTAAAAAAGGAATAAAGGGGTGAAATAAAATTAAAATTTTTTTAAATAAGAAAAATAAAACACTTTGAGTTTCACATTTTAAATTTAATTCTAAAAGTAAAATCTTGCTAACTTCTAAATATTTATTACAAAATACATCTTTAAAAAATGTTAATAAAATAAAGGCAGCATTTTTTAAATTATAATTTTTAAATTCATTTATAAAATTATTATTAATAACTTTAAATTCATTTAAAATTCAAAGATTAAATTTGTTTTGAATTTTGTTTATATTTAAATTTTTAATTTCAATATTTTTAAAATCAATATTCTTATTTAAATAATTAAAGCATTGATAAATTTTATTTAAATTGATATTTGCAAGTTTAATTAAATTTTCATTAAATTTTAAATCAATCCCAGAACTAAAATATAAAATTAAATATAATCTTAGTGAATCAGCACCATATTTATCAATTAAAACTAATGGATCAACACCATTATTTCTTGATTTTGACATTTTAAGATTATTTTTATCTCTTATAATGCCATGAATTAAAATTTTTTTAAACGGTAATTGCTTTTTTAATAAAAGTGAAAAAATAATCATTTTTGCAACTCAAAAAAATATTATATCATATCCGGTAACTAAACAAGAAATTGGAAAATAACGATTTTGAATTGCTTTAGTATCAAAATCAAAATTAAGTGTTAATAGCGCTCATAATCCTGAAGAAAATCAAGTATCTAAAACATCATTAGATTTTGTATACTCGTTTAAATTAGGTTCAATTTCACTAACAATTATTTTTTTTGTAATTTTATGCTCATAAATAGGTAAATGATGACCTCAAGAAATTTGTCTTGAAATACATCAATCATCAATATCGCGAATTCAATTAAAAAATAATTTTGAGAATTTATAAGGTTTAATTAAACTTTGATTTTTTAAATTAGCAAACATTGTTTGTTTTAATTCTTGAACAAAACTAGGAGTGCAAACTTTTTTTAAAGCAAAAAATCATTGCTTTGATATTAAAGGCTCTAAAATCGTATTACTTCTTGAATTAAAAGGAATTTTGTTTTTAATTTTTTCAATTTTTACAATTAAATTTTCTTTTTTTAAATTAGCAATAATTTGCTCGCGCGCCTTAAATCTATTTAATCCTTGATATGTCAATCCGTTTTTATTTATTTTACCTTCAAAATCAATGCAAGATATAATTTTTAAATTATGTTTTTTAGCAAGCAAAAAATCATTTTGATCATGAGCTGGAGTGCATTTTAAAACTCCACTTCCAAAAGAAGAATCAACATAAGAATCTTTTAAAATTTTTAATTTTGCTTTTGTTAATGGATTAATAACTTTTTTATTTAAATATTTTAAATAACGCTCATCTTTGTTATTAATAAAAATAGCTTGATCAACAAATATTGTTTCAGGTCTTGTTGTTGCAACAATTAAATAATTTTTTAAATCTTGAAAATAATATTTAATATAGTATAAATTTGAGGTTTGATTTTGATAAGTAACTTCAATATTTGAAAGCGCTGTTTTTAATTTAACATCTCAAAATATTATTCTTTGATCTTGATAAATTAAATTTTGATTATAGAAATAAACAAAAATTTTATTAATTTGAGTTTGAACCTTTGAACTTAAGGTAAATAATAAATAATTTAAATCAACACTTGCTCCTAATTTATCTCATTGCTGTATTATTAATGCTGATTGTTTTTGTTTTCATTCATCAATACAATTTAATAAAAATTGTTTTGAAACTTCTTTAGGATTTAAATTAAATTTTGTTTCAATTTCTTTTTCAACTTTAATTTGGGTTGCAATTCCGGCATGATCTAATCCTGGAATAAATAAAACATCATAATTTAATAGTTTATAAAATCTTATTAAAGAATCTTGAATTGTTAAATCACCACCATGTCCTAAATGTAATTTTCCTGTTATGTTAGGTGGCGGCATTAAAATTGAAAAACTTTTTTTAGTATTATTATGATCAGAAAAAAAATTATTTTCTTTTCAAAATTTTTGTTTATTTTTTTCTACTTCTTTAAAATTATATTTTTGCATTACTTATAAATAAATACGATATTTTTAATTCAAAACAATTTAATTTTATTTTGATTTTATTTATTTATTTATTTTACAAGATTAAATATAATTTTTAACAATGTTTTTTTATAGGTGCTATATGAGTTTAAAAAGTTATCAATTTTTAAAATTACCGGATCAATTAAATCGTATGAAGAAAGGAATTGGATGATTTTTGATTGGATAGATAAGGAAGGAATTTGGATGGGGTATTTTTGAAGATCATCAATGTTTATTCTTTTTAATGCTGTTCCAACAGTTAATATGTGTTGAATGTTTTTTTGTTGAAATGACAAATAAAAATATAAATATTTTAAATCTAAATTTTTTTCTAATTTTTTTATTTTCAATAAAATTGCATCTGAAGTTAATGAAAACTTCTGATTCTTTATGTAAAAACTTTTTCCTTGATATGGCGGTCCTTTTCTAATCATTCATATAAAATTACCTACATATTTATAATAATTTATATACGCAAAAGGACCTGTGTTTGAAGAAGAATAAACTGAATAAGGTCCTTTGTTTTTTTTGCAATATTTTTTTGATAATTTTATATCTCCTGTTCTTGTTTCACAAACTTTTTTTAATTTACAGTGCGAATCTTTTTTATCGTTTAAATGTTTTTCAAAACAATATCTCAAGAGTTTTCTTTTAATATCATGTAATTGGATTTTTAAGTTTTTTAATTCTGAAAAAGACTCTTCTAAAAACCAAAGTTTTTTAACAAAATAATTTTGAATATTTAAAGAAGGTATTAATATATCAATATCATAAGCTTCATCGTTTCTTAATTGAGCACCTAAACCAACTGATACTAAATATTTTTTTATATTTATTTGGTTTAAGAAAAAATAAAGATATTTTAAATTCAAATTAATTTTAAATTTATTTAAAATTTTCAAACCACTGCTTATAGAAAATTTTTTGTTTTTAAAATAAAGAAATTTACCAGCAAATTCTTTACTTGAAACTCCAATAAAACAAATATATGTTCCATTATAATCAAAACTATTAATGTAACATTTTGGAGTTTTTGAAACACTCCCTCCATATACCGGATATATCCCAGGGTTTTTAAGAGCGTATTTTAAGTTATACTTGCTTAGCCCCCCCCCGATTTCACAAATATCTTTTAGCTTATAATGAGTTTTCAATTTTTTAATTTTTTTTTGCAATTAATTAATATTTAATTATACTTTTGAACTTTAAAAAAAAAGTTTATTTCAAATTTCGAAATAAACTTTTTAAATATTAATTTTATTAAATTAAATTTTATAAATATTATCAAAAACATTAGTGTTGTAATTAAAATTTAAACTTGCGTTTGTTGTTTTAATTTCAAATTGTGCATAATTTCCTGAATACTCTCAAAATCAAATTGAAATATATAATTTGTTATTAAGTATTGAAAAATTAAGAATTATTCTCCCTTCATCTCAACCAAAAGGAATGTATGTAGAAACATACAAAAGTATTGAATCGTAAGTTGTTGCTTTAACAATTTGTTGATTTACTTTTGAAATAATTTTAGGATATGTTGTTTTATATATATAAGTTGTGTTTCTTGAAATTGTTTGAGAATTAAAAGCGTAATAAAATGTATTTACATTTCCATAATTACCATAAGAAGTTCCAAGATCATATATTCAATCAGAACAATTAATACCAAAAGAAAAATAATCTAAATATTTAAACGCTGAATTTCAAGTTGTTAATTGTGGTGAAATTAAAGTTGGATTTGAAACACTTTGTGCAAATAATTTATGAATTATATAAGGTGTAGTACAATAACCAGTTTTATTTTTTAGATTTGAAACTACTGAAGAAATATTTTTTGTTGCAATTAATTTATTATTTATTAGTTGTGATTTTGAATAATTGAAATTACAAATATTTAAAGTTACATCTAAGAATGAATGATTTGTATTTCAATTCATTGAATTGTTATTTGATACTCTTAAATAAAATGTTGAAATTTCTTTATTAGGTTCCCGAAATGGTTTTAAAATATCAGAATTATTATTATTTAATGTTAAAAAAGCGTTCTTTTCTCCTAAAATTGTGATTCAAATTTTATTTTGATTTAAAAAATTAGTAAAAATATTTTCTTTATTATAAATTAGATATTCTAGTTTTTTAAAATGATAATCAATTCCTTTTGTAATATTAGATAATATTACTTGTTTTCAAGGCATTGTTTTTAATTGTGGGTTAAATGTGTGGTAATCTAAATTAATATTAGCGTTTTGAAGTTGAAATTTATTTCATGTAGCTTGATTTACTCATTTGTTTTTAACATCATTATTAAAAATTTGCAAATTAATATTATTGATATTAATATTATTGTTGTTAATTTTTAAATTAGTAGAATTACTAGTTGATATTGCTCCAAAAGCATTTGTTGAAATGCTTGCTGTTACAAGCAAAGAACTTAAAAATGAAATCATTAATTATCCTTTTTTTGTTTACTTTTTGATATTTGAAAAAATATTTAAAAACAAATTAATAAATATTTTGAATATTTATTTTTTAAAATAAAAAATTGAGTATTTAAATTTATTTGTATTTAAAAGTCATTAATAATTCATTTATATTTCAAACTTTTGTTTAATTCAATTAATAAAAAAAAGTTTATTTCAATTTAAGAAATAAACTTTTATTATTATATTTTTAAGTTAATTAAATTATATTTTATAAATATTATCAAAAACACTAGTGTTGTAGTGCATACTTAAATTAGCCTCACTAACTTTAATATGGAAATGAGATCCTAAAGCACCTCAATAATAAAATCATGCTGTTATATAAAGATTATTATCGGTATTTTGTGTTTTAGTTGTTGGATATGATAAATCAAGAACTATAGTACCATAAGAAGTAATAAAAAAATCAGAGGCCGCAAGTTTACTTGCTTGTATTTGAGAATCAAATGTATTAGCTGGTACAATACCGTTTGTAACCTTTGATTTTATTTGCGGGTATTTAGCAATTAAAAAATTATTAGATACCTTAAATCCTGTTGAATCATTAATTGCAAATTCTTCCTTATAATCTTGATAATAATAATTTCAATAATTAGTATAAAAGAAACCATACATTCAATCACCCATATAAGCATAAAATGAAAAGAAATCAACAAATTTATTAGCATTTGCTCAAGTTTTGAATTGAGGAGAAATTGATGTGGTACTTAATTTTGAAGTAGCAAAGTTTGTGTCCCCTTGCGTACGATCAGGTAATGAAACATAACTATCTTTATTAAAATTTGAAACAGTACTATCAAAAGCTGATGTTGCAATTAATTTATTATTAATAGTTTTTGATCAATCATAGGTAAAATTACAAATATTTAATGTTACATCTAAATAAGAATGGTTAACATTTCAATTCATTGAATTGCTATTAGATACTCTTAAATAAAATGTTGAAATATTTTTTTGAGGTTCTCAAAAACTACTTAAAATATCTGGATTGTTGTTGTTTAATGCTAAAGTAGCATTCTTTTGCCCTAATATTGTAACTCAAGCTTGATTTTGATTTAATAAATTAGTAAATATACTTTTTTGTTTATATAAAGTGTTTTCTAAAGTATTGTAATGATAATCAATTCCTTTTGTAATATTAGATAATATTACTTGTTGTCAAGACATTGTTTTTAATTCAGGACCAAATACGTGGAAATCTAAATTAATATTAGCGTTTTGAAGTTGAAATTGATTTCAAGTATCTTGATTTACTCATTTATTTTTAACTTGCGCATTAATTGTTGATAAATCAATTGAATTTGCATTAAAGAAATTATTATTAGTTTTTAAATTAATAGAATTGCTGCTGTTAGATATTGCTCCAAGTGCGTTAGTTGAAATACTTGCCATAACAAGCAAAGAACTTAGAAACGAAATCATTAATTTTCCTTTTTAATAATTCTTTTATTATTTTATAATTGCTAAAAAATATTATTTAATTGTATCGCTTATTTATGTTATAAAGTTAAGCAAAATTTGTAACAATTTTTTTTATAGGTATTATACGAGTTTAAAAAGTATTAATTTTTTAATTTTTCCTTACTTTAATTAATATTTAATTACCCTTTTAGAACTACAACAATAATAAAAGTTTATTTCAAATTAAGAAATAAACTTTTATTATTACATTTTTAAGTTAATTAAATTAAAATGTATAAATGTTATCAAAAATACTAGTGTTGTAGTGCATACTTAAATTAGCTTTGCTAATTTTAATATGAAAATGAGATCCTACACCACCTCAATCATTAAATCATGCTGTTATATAAAGATTATTATCAACGTTTTGTGTTTTAGATGTTGGATATGATAAATCAAGAACAACAGATCCATCATTTCAAAGTCATCAACATGAACCGCTAATTTCAGTTTGTGGTATTTGAGAATTAAATGTATTAGCTGGTGCAAAATCATTTGTAACCTTTGATTTTATTTGTGGATAATTAGCAATTAAAAATTGGTTAGATACATTAAATCCTGATGTATTATTAACAACAAACTCTTCCTTATAAGTTTGATTATAATAGTTTCAATAATCAGGAATTACACCATAAATTCAATCTCCAATATAAGCATAAAATGAAAAGAAATCAATAAAATTATTAGCATTAGCTCAAGTTTTAAATTGAGGAGAAATTGATGAGGCACTTAACTTTGAAGTTGCAAAGATAGAATGCTCTTGTGTACGATCAGGTAATGAAACATAATTATCTTTATTAAAATTTGAAACAACACTATCAAAAACTGATGTTGCCATTAATTTATTATTAATAGTTTTGAATCAACCATAGTTAAAATTACAAATATTTAAAGTTACATCTAAATAAGAATGATTAACATCTCAATTCATTGAATTGTTATTAGATACTCTTAAATAAAATGTTGAAATATTTTTATTAGGTTCTCAAAAATGCTCTAAAACATCTGAATTATTATTATTTAATTGTAATGAAGCGTTCTTTTCTCCTAAAATTGTAACTCAAATTTTGTTTTCACTTAATAAATCTGAAAAAACAAGATCGCGTTTATATAAAGCGTTTTCTAATTTTAGATAATGATAATCAATTCCTTGTGTAATATTAGATAATATTACTTGCTTTCAAGTCATTTTTTTTAATTCAGGATTAAATACATGATAATCTAAATTAATATTAGCGTTTTGAAGTTGGAATTGCTTTCAAGTATCTTGATTTACTCATTTATTTTTAACTTGCGCATTAATTGTTGATAAATCGAAAGTATCATCATTAATAGAATTATTATTAGTTTTTAAATTTATAGAATTGCTGCTCGTAGATATTGCGCCAAATGCGTTAGTTGATATACTTGTCATAACAAGTAAAGAACTTAGAAACGAAAGCATTAATTTTCCTTTTTAATAATTCTTTTATTTTTTATATTTGTTAAAAAATATTAAATAATTTTATCAAAATTTATTTTATAAGGCTAAATATAATTTTTAATAATGTTTTTTTATAGCTGTTATATGAGTTTAAGAAGTTATCGATTTTTAAAATTACCGGATCAATTAAATCGTATAAAGATAGGAATTTAATTATTTTTGATTGAATAGATAAGTAAGGAATTTGGACGAAATAGTTTGAAATATCTTCATAATTAATATGTTTCATTGCAGCTCCAACAGATAATAGATGTTTAATATTTTCTTGTTCAAACAACAAATAAAAGTATAAATATTTTAAATTTAAAATTTTAGTTTTATTTTTTAAATAAATAATTGCTGCGCTTTCATAAATTGAAAAGTTTTTGTTAATTTCGTAATAAAAATTTGCTAAACAACTTCCTCTGTTTGTAAATCAAATATAAGTTCCGTTATAATCAAAAGTGTTTATTCATGCGAATACACGATCACCAGTTGTTTTTGATGAATATACCGGGTAAGGACCTTTGTTTTTATCACAATATTTTTTGTTTAATTTTTTATTTCCAAACTTTACAACACAAATTTTTTTTAATTTACAATGTAAATCCTTTTCATCATTTAAATATTTTCCAAAACAATATCTCAATAGTTTTCTTTTAATATCTTTCAATTGAATTTTTAACTTTTTTAATTTTTCAAAAGATTCTTTTAGAAACCAAAGTCTTTTAACAAAATAGTTTTGGATGTTTAAGGAAGGTAAAAAAACATCGATATCATAAGCTTCTTGTGTTCTTAACATTAATTGAACACCTGCTGTTAAATCTTTTTTTGTAATTTTTAAAAAAAAGTACAAGTATTTTAAATTTAAATTAATTTTGAAGTCTTTTAATATTCGTAAATTATTATCAATTGAAAATTTTTGATTTTCAATATAAATAACATTGCCAACAAGTCTTTTAATTGAAGTTGATACAAAGCAAATATATGTTCCTTGAAATGAAAACGTATTAATATAAAAACGAGCGATTTTTAATTGACCTACTCCATATACAGGGAAATTTCCAATGTTTTTTTTAGCATAATTTAAAGTTAGTTTGCTTTGCCCCCCCCCGATTTCACAAATATCTTTTAGTTTATAATGTTGTTTCAATTTTTTTTACACCTAAATTAAATTTATCTTATTGTTCCTAAATATAAATAAACAAATGAATTGTTAGCACCAAGATAATTATGTAAATAATTTCAATTTGAAATATCAAGTTGTGCAAATACTTTTAAACCAGCGCTTCCTAAAGTTGCTTCACCACTAGGATGAGTAACATTGTTGTTAGTATCAACGCAATATATTTTAAGATCATTAATATTAAAAGGATATTCTTGTGGTTTAACAACGCTATTATTAGCAATTGCTAGTTTTCCTTGAGCATTTAAATATTGTGTTTCTGAACCTAGTTGAGTATTAAGATTTAATACAATTTGTGAAGAAATTTGAGTTTTAAATCTTGGTTTTAATTCTTGAAGTTGATTTAATAATTGATTTACTGAATTAGTTGATGATAAAGTATATTTTTTTTTAATTGGGTCAAAACTTGATGAAGTTAAATCAATAACATTTTCTTTGGTTAATGTTGCTCCTGTATCAATTAAAACATTATTTCCTTTATTAGCATTTGCATTACTATATATAAATTTATTTAAATATATTTTTATAGTTGATGTTTTATTTGCAACATTTAAATCATTTGTTGTAATTGTTGCATTTAAATAATTATCACGCAAGCATGTATAACCTGCTCCAGCTACTAAAGATTGAAATTTATATTTATCAATTGTCGGAGTGCCATTAATATTTAAAATTTGAATTGCTCAAGTTTTTTGAGCAAGGCTTGTTGAATTAAATTCAAAATCACCTGGAATTAAAAAAGTTGAAGGATTATATAAAAAATTATATTCATTTGCAATTGTTGTTGCAATAGTTTCATATGCTCGACCTCCATTTATTCAAATGCTATTAAAATCATTTTTTGATAATCCATCAATATCAAAAATTTCAAAATTATTTAAATTTCATTTTTGGGTATTTAAAGAAACACTACCTAAATATAAATAAACACTTGTTCATTTTGTTGTTAAATAATTTTGTAAATAATTTCAATCACCAATTTTAATCTTAATAAATATTTTTCAACCTGAACCTAAATTTCCATTATCATAATCTTGAATTTGATTAAATTCATCATTTGCATAAACAGTATATAATTTGGTGTTTGTATTGTTAATATTAATTGCATTAGCTATTGGCACATTATTTTGAGCAATACTTAATTCTCCGCTTGAATTTAAATCTTTTGTTTCTGGTTTTAATTGCTTGTTAAGATTACTTACGATTGCTTTTGAAATTAAAGCTCTTTGATTTTGATTTAAAGAAAATAATTCTTCTCTTAAATCAACAATTGAAGAATTAAAATTTAAGGTTGTAAAATTAATATGATAAGTTCCTTGCGAAAGATCAATAACATTATTTATTGTTAAATTATTCTCAGATGCTGTTTTTCAAACATTATTTGAAATATATTTTCCTTTGTTTAAATTTTTATTGGTATAAATAAATTTATTTAAATAACCATTTACTTGAACTTGTTTTGTTGAAGCAATTAAAGAATTTTCAGTTTTTGTATTAGGATCATTAGTTGTAATTATTACTTTTAAAGCATTATTGTTTAAAACATTATATTCATTTTTATCAGGAAATATTAATTGTTGATTTAATGCGTTTGCAATTGTTTTTGAATTGTTGACATTTAAGATTTGAACAGCTCAAGTTTTTGAATTATCAATTGAAGTTGAATTAGAATTAAAATTATTTAATGATAAAGTTGGATTTGGAATAATTTTGTCATATTCTTGAATAATATCGTTTTCAATTTTTTTATAAGCATTAATTCCATTGATAATAAAGGTGTTACCAGCACTATTTTTAGTAACATTAATGTTATAAAATTTTAAATTATTTAAAATTAATTTTGGTTTAGGAGGGATAGGTTTTGAAGGAGTTAATGGTTTTCAAGGAATTGAAGGCTTTGGTTTTGGTTTAGGAGGAACCGGAGGATTAGGCTTAGAATTATCACAAGCAATACCTGCTCCAGCAAAAATAACACTTGAAACAAGAATTGAATTTATTGCAAATATTGATAATATTTTTTTCATAATATTTATTTATTATTTTTAAAAATATTTTTATTTAATTATATTAAAAATATAAATATTGCGCTTTGAATAATTAAAAAAGCAATAAAAAAAGTTTATTTTAATTTTAGAAATAAACTTTTTAAACATTAATTTAATATTAATTATATTTTATAAATATTATCAAAAACATTAGTGTT